>NPIF01002015.1_pt2 | contig 98499 bp, 87 predicted proteins | sample 8637461 | NCBI WGS metagenome assembly NPIF01 (sample SAMN07420641, study PRJNA396082) | bioreactor metagenome | isolation source: sample BR12 brine-fed electro-methanogenic bioreactor BR | place: Japan: Kochi | collected 2016-12-09 | reverse complement strand
GTCTGCGGCATCGGGCCGTCAACCGCATCCACCAGCAGCAGAACCGAGTCCACCATGGAGAGTACACGTTCAACCTCACCGCCAAAGTCCGCATGTCCCGGGGTATCAACGATGTTGATTCGGTAGTCGTTCCAGCGAATGGCCGTGTTCTTGGCCAGAATGGTGATACCGCGCTCACGCTCCTGGTCATTGGAATCCATGATGCGCTCAGCGCTTTCATCGCGGCGGTTCAGAGTGCCTGACTGCTGCAGCAGCTTGTCGACCAGTGTGGTTTTGCCGTGGTCAACGTGGGCGATAATGGCAATATTTCGGAGGTTTTCAATCACGCGTGTGTACCCTGTGATGGTGTAAAGCGCGACATTATACGGAAGGGAGGTTAAACAAGCGATCACTGAGTGATCATTATTCTGTGACAGCAGTCTATTTTTTTCCATTGACCTCAGACTGATACTGCTCGCTTGCGGTGCAGTATTTCTGAGCCATGTGCAGATAGTGCGATCGGGTATCGCCGCTATAGGTATCCGTCAGTGCACGGTAACGACTGCAGCGGGCTCGAAGTGTGTGGGCGGCCTGCTCGCGGCAGAGTCGATACATATAGCTGCTATCGGGGTAGTTGTAGCAGATGGTTTCCAGTCTGATTTCACCGTTACGTTCCAGCCACTGCGCCGGGAAGCGCTTGCTGTAGCTTTCCTCTGAGGCGGTGGAGGCTGTCGCAGCGGTGCTGATGCTCAATAATGCGGTCATCAGTGTGGCAATCATCAATTCCCTGGCAGCCATGTTCCTCTCCGTTGGTTGAGCATCTCGTCGTCACAGGTTACTGGTAAAAAAAGCTGTCGGGAAGCCTGCCTCAGGCACAGCATTTCTGGTCTGATTGCACTATCATGGATTACCGATTACCAGTACGGCCCCAAAATCGACCATCAATGCACCTTAATGGGTCATTATTTCCCGGCATGCACGATTTTGGTGCCTTCTGTATTATCAAAGGATGTGAGATAAACAGAAAATCAGTGGGTTAGCATGATTTTCAAGATGGCACAGCCTTTGCTTATGTAATAGCAAACCGGTTTCCGGATCCGTAATGACAGAAGTATTGTTTTGGCAATACTTAATAACGAGTGGGGATAGCCAAATGTCAGAGAAGACTCTGAATCTGATCAAAGAAAGCGGCGCAAAATGGATCGACATGCGCTTCACCGATTTCAAGGGCAAGGAACAGCACGTGACCATCCCTGTCACAGACATGGGTGATGACTTCTTTGAAGACGGCAAAATGTTTGATGGTTCTTCCATTGCCGGCTGGAAGGGTATTCAGGAATCCGACATGATCCTGCGTCCGGATGACAGTGCTTCCGTTCTGGATCCCTTTACCGAAGATGCAACTGTTATCGTTCGCTGCGACATCATCGAGCCGGCTACTGGCCAGGGTTACGAGCGTGACCCGCGTTCTGTTGCACGACGTGCTGAAGAATACCTGAAGTCTACCGGTATTGCCGACTCCGCTATGTTGGGCCCAGAACCCGAATTCTTCGTGTTTGACGGTGTTGAGTGGCACGCCGACATCAGTGGCTGCGGTTACAGCATCCAGTCTGAAGAAGCATCGTGGGCATCCAACCACAAGATCGAGGGTGGTAACACCGGTCACCGTCCGCGCGTCAAAGGCGGTTACTTCCCGGTTCCGCCGATTGATTCCCTGCATGATCTGCGTGCAGCGATGTGTGATGCCATGGAAGCCATGGGCCTGACCATCGAAGTACACCACCACGAAGTGGCGACTGCCGGTCAGTGTGAAATCGGTGTGCGTGGCAACACCCTGGTCGCCAAGGCAGACGAAGTTCAGATCCTGAAGTACTGTGTACACAACGTTGCACACGCATACGGCAAGACCGCTACCTTCATGCCCAAGCCGCTGGTTGGTGATAACGGTTCCGGCATGCATGTTCACCTGTCCATGTCCAAGGACGGTGCCAACATCTTCGCGGGTGACGGCTACGGTGGTCTGAGCGAAACCGCTCTGTACTACATTGGTGGTATCGTTAAGCACGCCAAAGCGCTGAATGCTATCTGCAACCCGTCTACCAACTCCTACAAGCGTCTGGTCCCGGGCTTCGAAGCACCGGTAATGCTGGCGTACTCCGCTCGCAACCGTTCCGCTTCCCTGCGTATTCCGTACACCACCAGTCCGAAAGGGCGTCGTGTTGAAGCGCGCTTCCCTGATCCGGCTGCCAACCCGTACCTCTGCTTTGCAGCGCTGCTGATGGCCGGCCTTGACGGTATCCAGAACAAGATTCACCCGGGCGATCCGGCTGACAAGGATCTGTACGACCTGCCGCCGGAAGAGGCAAAAGAGATCCCGACTGTTGTCGCTTCTCTGACCGAAGCGCTGGATGCTCTGGAAGAAGACCGTGAGTTCCTGACACGTGGCGGCGTATTCACCGACGACATGCTGGATGCGTACATCAAGCTGAAGCGTGAAGAAGTGGCCAAAGTGAACATGACCACTCACCCGGTCGAGTTCGACCTGTACTACTCCGTGTAATTCGACACTGAGTTCTAAAACTGAAAAGGCTTCCCTCGGGAGGCCTTTTTTGTCTCCGGCATTCAGGCTTGTGCGTTTCCGGTGCAAGAGTGCACCGGATTAAATCTTTGCACTATTATGGTGCGTAATACCATTTTCAATAGCTGACCTACAGGGCCTTGGTTTGGCCTCAAGCCCCATATGCCGGGCGATTGGGATTTCAGAAAAACTGGCGCTTTTCTTGCGTGAGGAAGGGTCAGGAAGGAGAGCAGCCGATGTCCCGTTCACAGTCACACAAGCAGATACTGGATAACCTGACCAGTTCGGTATTGGTACTGAACGAGTCCCTTTGCATCCAGTACATGAATCCGGCCGCTGAAATGTTGCTGGAAGCCAGTGCACGACGGCTCAAGAATCGTCCCATCGAAGAGTGGCTATCGTCCAGTGAAGCGGAGCTGGATGTCCTGCGCCAGTCATTGTGCAGCGGCCACCCCTACAGCAAGCGGGAAGCACGGCTGGTGACTCAGACCGGGCAGGAATTGACCGTTGATTACAGCGTCAACCCGATACCGGATGGAGGGATTCTGCTTGAGATACAGGCCCGTGACCGATTGATGCGAATTGAACGGGAAGAGGAACTGCTCACCCGTCATGCCAGTGCACGGATATTGGTACGAGGGCTCGCGCATGAGATCAAGAATCCGCTTGGCGGCATCCGTGGAGCTGCCCAGTTGCTGGACCGCGAGCTTGATCGGGAAGAGTTGCATGAATACACCCAGATCATTATTGAAGAAGCGGATCGGCTGCGCCACCTGGTGGATCGCCTGTTGGGGCCGCATAAACTGCCGGTGATTGAACGGGTGAACATTCACGCCATTCTTGAGCATGTCTGCAGTCTGGTAAAGGCCGAAACCGGCAATCGCGTCAAACTGATGCGCGACTATGATCCGAGTATTCCCGAGTTTGATGGTGCTCGAGGCCAGTTGATTCAAGCGGTTCTGAATATCATCCGCAATGCGGTACAGGCGATGGAGGAGGCCGGTACAACGGCGCCCCAGATCATGCTGCGTACACGAGCACTGCGCCAGATTACATTGGGTACAGAGCGGCATCGGCTGGTGTGTTCACTTGAGATAATCGACAACGGTCCGGGCATACCCGACGATATTGCCGATACCATTTTCTACCCCATGGTCAGCAGTCGGGCGCAGGGGTCCGGCCTGGGCCTGTCCATCGCCCAGTCGATCATGAATCAGCACAAGGGGCTGATCGAATTTACGTCGGAGCCGGGGCAGACCCGCTTCAACCTGTTTATACCACTGGAGTTGAGTCATGACACAAGCAGCCAAGGTCTGGATCGTTGATGACGACCGCTCGATCCGCTGGGTTCTCGACAAGGCGCTGACATCGGCAGGCTTCGAGACCGAAGCCTTCGATTCGGCGCAGCCACTGCTGGCACGACTGGAAGACGAGCACCCGGATGCCATTCTGAGTGACGTGCGCATGCCGGGCATGGATGGGCTGAAGCTGTTGCAGCATCTGCACGAGGTGATGCCGCAGCTGCCGATCATCATCATGACAGCCCATTCGGATCTCGACAGTGCCGTGGCCTCCTATCAGGGTGGTGCCTTTGAGTATCTGCCCAAACCGTTTGACGTGGATGAGGCGCTTTCACTGGTGCGACGTGCGGTTGCACATGCCCAGGAACAGCGCGAGCAGACGGCACAACCCCAGCCTGAGCAGGCGGCTGAAATTATCGGTGAAGCGCCTGCCATGCAGGAGGTGTTCCGTGCCATTGGGCGGTTGGCACACTCAAACATTACGGTGCTGATCAACGGTGAGTCGGGCACCGGCAAGGAGCTGGTTGCTCATGCCCTGCATAAGCACAGCCCGCGAGCAGATAAGCCGTTCATTCCACTGAATATGGCGGCGATTCCGCGAGACCTGATTGAGTCCGAACTGTTCGGGCATGAGAAAGGTGCCTTCACCGGAGCCGCCGCGAGCCGTCGCGGCCGTTTTGAGCAGGCGGATGGCGGCACCCTGTTTCTGGACGAAATCGGTGACATGCCGGCGGATACCCAGACCCGGCTGCTGCGTGTGCTGGCTGATGGCGAGTTCTATCGGGTTGGCGGTCATACACCGGTGCGAGTGGATGTCAGGATCATTGCTGCAACCCACCAGAATCTGGAGAAGCTGGTACGGGACGGGCGTTTCCGTGAGGACCTGTTTCACCGCCTCAATGTTATCCGCATCCATATCCCGCGGCTGGCGGAGCGGCGCGAAGACATTCCGCGCCTGGCACGGCACTTTCTGGCCAGTTCGGCCGAAGAGCTGGCGGTAGAACCCAAGGTACTGAAACCGGAAACGGCCGAGTTCATGTGTGATCTGTCATGGCCTGGCAATGTGCGTCAGCTGGAAAATACCTGTCGCTGGCTGACGGTGATGGCATCCGGGCGTGAGGTGCTGGTCTCTGATCTGCCGCCAGAGCTGCTGGAGCAGCAGCAACATGATCCCAAGGTGGCCGGTACCAGTTGCAGCTGGCAGGAAGGATTGAGGCTCTGGGCCGAACAGCAGTTGGCACGAGGCTCAGAAGGTATCCTGCAGGAGGCTGTGCCGGCCTTTGAGCACGTCATGATTACCGCCGCGTTGGGAGCCACTGCTGGTCGCCGACGTGATGCCGCTCGTCTGCTGGGCTGGGGGCGCAACACCTTGACGCGCAAGATCAAGGAGCTGCAGATGGATACCTCCGGTCTTAATGATGAAGAGGGTGACGATTAACTGCTGGCCGGTATAATGTGGGCCGATCCACCGGAGACTCTGATGCTTGATCTGGCCCTTTACCAACCCGAAATTCCACCGAATACCGGGAACATCATCCGCCTGTGTGCCAACACCGGCTTTCGTCTTCACTTGATCCGGCCACTGGGGTTTGATCTTGACGACAAACGTTTGCGTCGGGCGGGGCTGGATTACCATGAGTGGGCCCGGGTACAGGTACATGATGATCTGCAGTCCTGCCTGGAGGCGCTTAGGCCTCGGCGCGTCTGGGCGCTGACGACCAAGGCAAAACGTGGTTACGCCGATGCCGACTTTGCTCCCGGCGATCTGCTGTTGTTCGGCCCCGAAACCCGGGGTCTCCCCGCCGAAGTCATTCAGCAGCATTCAGGCCTGCGCCTGCCGATGCTGGCTGACAGTCGCAGTCTGAATCTGTCCAACGCCTGCGCTGTCGTGGTGTACGAGGCTTGGCGTCAGTTGGGGTTTGAGGGGGCTCTTGCCTGAGCCCTGCGTCGCTCGATGACAAATTCCGCCAGTGCATCGGCCTGCAGGTCGCTGAGTTGGCTGAAGGTGGGCATGTGTTTGTGCCCCTGGTCATAGCCATGCTTGATCATCAGGACGATCTCGTGTCGCTGCAATGAGCGTTCAGTGAGCGGGACCTGTTCCAGAAAAGGGCCAAGTCCGGCTTTCTGGTGACAGTTTTGGCAGTAGTAGGCATACAGCTTATCCCCCTGCTTCATCCGCTCGGGCGGTGTCTCTCCACAGGCGGTCAGCAGCAGGGGAATGATCGGTAATACAGAGTATCGCAACAGCTTCATGCCGGTTCCTCAACCAAGTCTGCCGTTGAATACTAACAGTCGTTCCTGAATCTGTCAGTTTAGTGTACCGGGTGTGGCAGGCCCAGCTGGCAGCCTGAAAGCTCGAGTGTGAGGCTGGACAGCAGTAGCCAGGGGCAACTGTTGAGCTGGCCCTTGATCGCCAAATCAATATCATGGCTTAGTACCAGCAGGCCTTCCAGCCTTGCTGCTGGCGTCTGTTGACAAGCCTTGCGCATCAGTGGCTTGCGCTTGCCCCAGATTTTCTCTCGCTGGCACAGTGTGTCATAGGGTACGCCTGAGGCCAGTCCGCGCTGCAGGTTGAGCAGGCTACGGATCTCTCGGGTCAGAGCCCAAAGTACCAGAGTGGCCTCGATGCCTTCCTGACGCAGGACCTGCAGGATTTTCTGGCAGCGTGCGGGGTCGCGCATCAGTACGGCATCACTGAGCGCAAAAATGTCGTAACGGGAGCTGTCAGCGACGGCTTCAACCACTTGCTCGGCATCGATGGTTTGGCTGGGGTAAAGCAGGTTGAGCTTATCCAGTTCCTGTTTGGCAGCCAGCAGATTGCCCTCTATCCGTGCACACAGCAGTTGCAGTGCATCGCTACTGAGCTGGAGTCCTTGAGCGGCAGCTCGCTGTGACATCCACTGCGGCAGCTGTTCAGGCTCAACTGGCCAGATCTCTACTACCAGCCCACATTTTTCGACCTGCTTGAACCAGGCACTTTTTTTTGCACCGGCATCGAGTCGGTCGGCCTGAATCAACAGCACATTGTCGGGGGCGGGATTATCAAGATAGCGTTGCAGCAGTGCACTGGCCTGTTTGTCCAGTTTCTGGCTGCCCAGGCGCAGCTCGATGATCTTGCGGTCGGCAAACAGGGACAGGGCGTTGGCGCTTTCCAGCAGGCGCTCCCAGGAAAAGCCTGCATCCACATGCATCACGTCGCGTTCGGTAAAACCTGCCTGACGCAGCCAAGCGCGAATGGCATCGCAGCTTTCAGCATGCTGCAGCGGCTCGTCCCCGGTGACCATAAATACCGGAAAGGGGGAAGTGAGTCGCTGCAGCTGAGCGTTCAGCTGTTCCGCACGGGTTTTCATTGCGCGGTGTTGACGCGCAGGTACTGACGTACCACTTGCTGGGCAAGATCCTGCAGCATCTGCTGTCTGATCAGTATTTCCTGTGAGCCGCTGGCAGTAATGTTGTCGCGCTCGTTGCGATAAACACGTTCGTTCATGATTCTGCGTTCGGGCATTACGACCGCATTGTCATGCTGACGATCCAGTACCCGGAAACGGATTTCCGAGCGCAGTTCATATTCAGCCGCATCGGCGTTACCGGTCAATGTGGCGATACGGCGAGTATGCCGTTCCGACAGTATTTCCAGTTGATAGCGGCCCGACTCCGTAAGGCTAATCCGGTTCACCTCCAGTGCCGAGCGCAGTTCCGGCTCAATCTGACTGGGTGTGGACTCGGTTACCAGGTGCACCTGACGCAGTACCTCCGGTACATCATAGAGGCCGCGCAACTTGAAGCCGCAGGCACTCAGTGTCAGGCTCATCAGCACAACAAACAGGGGCAGGGTCAGGCGCTTGGTCATGGCAGTCTCCGTTCAGCCCACAACAATATTGAGCAGCTTGCCGGGCACAACGATTTTTTTGCGAATTGTTTTGCCTTCAAGGTGCTTCTGTACGTTTTCGCTGGCCAGGGCGGTGTGCAGGATCACGTCTTCGTCCGCATCGGCGGATACGGTAATCTTGGCGCGAACCTTGCCGTTGACCTGCACAACCAGTTCAACGCTGGCGCGGGTCAGCGCCGATGCATCCACCTGGGGCCAAGGAGTGTGCAGCAGGTCATCCGTGTGGCCCAGTTCAAGCCAGAGCTGGTGCGTAATATGAGGCACAATGGGGGACAGCAGGCGGATGGCGGCTTCCAGTGCCTCTCGGGTCACGGCGCGGCCCTGCTCGCTGACATCGACAAAACGACCGATGGCGTTGGACAACTCCATCACGGCCGCAATGGCCGTGTTGAAGGTCTGACGGCGCTCCATGTCATCGCTGACCTTGGCAATGGTCTCGTGCACCTTGCGACGCAGGTCGCGCTGCGTTTCGTCGAGTGCTTCAATGTCCAGTGCCGGGCATGCGATACCCTGCTGCAGATGGTCATGCACCTGCTTCCAGAGGCGACGCAGAAAGCGGTGTGCCCCTTCTACTCCCGAGTCGAGCCATTCCAGCGATTGCTCCGGCGGCGCGGCAAACATCATGAACAGACGCACGGTATCGGCACCGTAGCGGTCGATCATGATCTGCGGATCGATGCCGTTGTTCTTGGACTTGGACATCTTCGACATGCCGTCATGGTTAAGCTCTCGACCTGCGGCGTCGGTGGCACGAATCACGCGGCCCTTTTCGTCTTTCTCGGTGGTAACGTCAGCCGGGGAGACCCACACCTGACCGCCTTTTTCGTTTTCATAGTAGAAGCTGTCGGCCAGTACCATGCCCTGACACAGCAGGCGTTTGAATGGCTCGTCTGAGTCGACCAGACCTTCGTCACGCATCAGTTTGTGGAAGAAGCGCGAGTAGAGCAGATGCAGAATGGCATGTTCGATACCGCCGATGTACTGATCCACCGGCAGCCAATGATTGGCCTGCTTGGGGTCAAGCATGGCATCAGGATTCATGCTGGCGTAACGGGCGTAGTACCAGCTGGACTCCATGAAGGTATCGAAGGTGTCGGTTTCACGTTCAGCAGGACCGCCGCACTTGGGGCAGGTCGTGTCGATGAAGTCGCGCATCTTCTTGATCGGTGAGCCTGTGCCATCGAATTCGACCTCTTCCGGCAAACGCACCGGCAGCTGGTCTTCCGGAACCGCTACGGCGCCGCAGCTGTTGCAGTTGATCACGGGAATCGGTGCGCCCCAGTAACGCTGGCGTGAAACACCCCAGTCACGCAGGCGGTAGTTGATGGTGGTGCGGCCCCTGTTCTTGCGTTCCAGCTCTCGGGCGATGGCCTTGAAGGCAACATCAAATTCCAAGTCGTCAAAATCGCCGGAGTTAACCAGTACGCCCTTGTCGGTAAAGGCTTCTTTTTCGAGGTCTACGATCACATCGCCATTCAGCGGTGCGACGACCTGCTTGATTGGCAAGCCGTACTTACGGGCAAACTCCCAGTCGCGCTGGTCGTGGCCTGGTACTGACATCACCGCACCAGAACCATAATCCATCAGTACGAAGTTGGCTGTCCAGACCGGAAGCTTTTCACCGGTCAGCGGGTGTACTGCTTCAATTCCCAGTGCCATGCCTTTCTTTTCCATGGTTGCCATGTCGGCTTCGGCAACCTTGGTGTGGCGACACTCTTCGACGAATGCAGCCAGCTCGGCATTGTTTTCAGCGGCCTGCAACGCCAATGGATGCTGGGCCGCAACTGCTACGTAGGTTACGCCCATCAGGGTGTCTGGGCGGGTGGTGAACACTTCAAGTTCGCCGTAGCCGTCCACCTGGAAGCTGAGTTCGACCCCTTCCGAGCGGCCGATCCAGTTACGCTGCATGGTCTTGACCTGCTCCGGCCAGCCATCGAGCTTGTCCAGGTCGTCCAGCAACTGGTCAGCATAGTCGGTGATTTTCAGAAACCACTGTGGGATCTTCTTCCGCTCGACAAGCGCGCCGGAGCGCCAGCCACGACCATCGATTACCTGTTCATTGGCCAGAACTGTCTGATCAACCGGATCCCAGTTGACCTCTGCTTCCTTCTTGTAGACCAGCCCCTTTTCCATCAGTCGGGTAAAGAACCATTGCTCCCAACGGTAATATTCAGGATGGCAGGTGGCCAGCTCGCGTGACCAGTCATAGCCAAAGCCCATTTGCTTGAGCTGATGGCGCATGTAGTCGATGTTTTCGTAGGTCCACTTGGCCGGTGGTACGTTGTTTTTCATTGCCGCATTCTCAGCCGGCAGACCAAACGCATCCCAGCCCATTGGCTGCAGTACGTTGCGTCCCTGCATGCGCTGGTAGCGGGAAACCACATCACCGATTGTGTAGTTGCGAACGTGCCCCATGTGCAGGCGGCCGCTGGGGTAGGGGAACATGGAAAGGCAGTAGAAGGGCTCTCCCGGCGCACTTTCGTCCGCCTTGAAGCTGTCCTGTTGTTCCCAATGCTGCTGTACCTTGGGCTCGATATCCTGGGGGGTATATTGTTCGTTCATTATGCTTGGCTGCAACTCACTGATAACGGGAATTTGCGCTGTGTGGCCGGTCGTCACCGGGCCTGCGCCGCAAAAGGCTGAATGGGGCATAGCATACAATATTCCCCTCGTCGTCAACAGGGGAGAAGTCGGCAGCGAGCTGTAGCACAGAGATTGACCTGCAGCGCTGAGCTTTTCCACAATCGGGGATATACTGAACGCAAAAGGGGCGCGAGAATCGGGCCCCGCCCGCTGACACAGGAGTTGCCCATGAGCGAGCATGAACAGAAAACCCCAAAGCATTCGGATCAGGCACCGCGTGCCTATGATCGGGTGCTGGAACGTTTGCGCCAGCGGCTTGATGAGGCCGGTGAGGTAAGTTGGGACTATCTGCAGGATCAGATCGAAGAAGCGGCAGAGCTGGAGTTGGCTGCTGAAGAGATGACCCGGGATGAAGTCGAGCTGATGAAGGCCTATTTGCGGCGTGATCTGAAGCAGCTTGGTTACTATGCGCATGAAACCGGTGATGGCCTTGCGGCTTGGCTGAACTTCGATCTGGGGGTGCTGGAAGAGAAGGTGCGCCAGGCGCTGCTGGATCTGGCCGACAAGACTCGCGTTCAGCATGAGCTGCTGCGTGAACAGCTGGCTCATGATGAAGATCAGTATCTGGCAGGCGAAGTCAGTGCGCCGGGCACTTTGCGCTGCCTGCAGTGCGGTGAGTCTCAGCAGCTCAAGGCAACCGACAAAATTGCCGCCTGTTCACACTGTGGTGCGGTGGTGTTTGAGCGGGTGTCGCTGCCCTGGGCGCCAGTAACCCAACAGTAGCAGGCCTGCAAGCCCTGCCAGCAAAGGCCAGAGGCCAAAATGCTGCCAGGGCGTATTGCCCTGCATCGGTTGCACCTCGCCGGTGAGAGTGGTCGAGCTGTCAAGCGGAGCCTGTCCACTGACCTTGCCTCTGGGGTCAATCAGTGCTGTATAGCCGTTGTTGGTGCCGCGCAGCAGCCAGCGACCGTTTTCCAGTGCCCGCATGCGGGCGATCTGCAGGTGTTGTTCCGGCGCGATGGAGCGCCCAAACCAGGTGTCGTTGGATACGGTCAGCATCAGGCTGCTGTCACGGGCCAGGCGGTTGACCAGTTGCGGGTAGGCGATCTCATAGCAGATCGCCGGCGCAATGCGCAGGTTATCCAGCTGCAGCGCATCGGTATTGTCTTCAGGCAGGCTGAAGCTGGACATGGGCAAGTTGAAAAAATCGATCACACCACGCAGCTGCTTCTCCAGCGGTACATATTCGCCAAAGGGGACCAGCCGCTGCTTGTGATACAGATCGCTGCCGTTACTGAAAATACCCAGACTGTTGTGAAAGCGCTGGCCGAAAGGGCTGTTCGGGTCGGCTTCGGCATAGGGAAAGCCGCTGATCAGGGTGACGCCATTGTGATCAAGCTGATCCAGAAACGGGCCCAGTATGGGGGCTGCTCGATTGAAGGTGGAAGGAATGGCAGTCTCGGGCCAGATCAGCAGGTCTGCATCAGGGTGCTGGCGACTGAGCTGCATCTGTTGCTGCAGAATCCGTCTCAGCTGGTCCGGCTGCCATTTCTGCAACTGCGGTATGTTGGGTTGCACCAGCACGACTTTCAGTGCGGGAGAGTCGGCTGGCTGGGTCCAGTTTTGAGGCAGCAGCAGGGAACCGACCGCCAGCAGCACGCCCGGCAACAGTGGCAGCCATTTGCGATCTGCCAGAGCGCGGGCACTGGCGGTGGCCAGCAGTACCAGAATCAATGACAGCCACCAGATACCAAACAGGGGTGCCCATCGCTCCAGTGGGGTGTCCAGCACGGCATAGCCCAGATACAGCCACGGGAAGCCCGTCAGCAGCCAGCTGCGCAGCCACTCGAATCCCACCCAGACAACCGTGAATATTAGCCAGCGCTGTCCGGCGTTTCGGGCCAAATGGGCAAACAGCCAACCCTGCAGTGCAAACAGCAGGGCCAGTGCCATCACGAACAGCGCTGTCAGCGCAGTGGCCAGTATGGCTGAAGCGCTGCCGTAGGTGTTGATGCTGACATAGACCCAAGAGACTCCGGCACCCCAGAACCCCAGGCCAAAACAGTAGCCGCTGAACAGGGATTGCCGGGGTGTCTGGTGGCGCTGGATCAGGTAAAGCAGGGCGGGACCCAGTAAGACCAGCAGTTTGAGGTCAAAGGGCGCCAGTGCCAGCGTGATGCTGGCACCTGCAAGCAGTGCAGTAAAGGCTGTCGTCAGTGATCGAGCCATGCGGTCAGTGCTCACGCTCAGGTGCGGGTAACCTGCAACAGGCGCAGGCGTCGGTTGTCGGCCGACAGCACTTTGAAGTTGAAACCTTCGATGACAATGCTTTCATCCTTGGCCGGCAGGTGTCCGAAGTGTTGAGTGACGATGCCACCAATGGTGTCAAATTCGTCATCGGAGAAGCCGACGTCAAAATAGGCGTTGAAATCCTCGATAGGCGTCAGTGCCTTGACCAGGTAGCCATTATCGTCGAACGGTTTGATGTTGCCGTCATCTTCCTCGGCGTCATGCTCGTCTTCGATCTCGCCAACAATCTGCTCCAGCACATCCTCGATTGTGATCAGCCCGGCGATGCCGCCATATTCGTCCACCACGATCGCCATATGATTGCGGGTGCCGCGGAACTCGTTGAGCAATACATTGAGGCGCTTGCTTTCAGGGATGAATGTGGCCTTGCGCAGGCACTGGCGGATGTCGAACTGATCAAGCGTTCCTTCAAGCATGTAAGGCAGCAGGTCTTTGGCCAGCAAAATGCCAAGCACCTCGTCGGGATTCTCGCCGCAGACAGGAAAGCGGGAGTGGGCGCTGGAGATGATCACCGGCAAAAACTCGCGTGGTGTCTGGTTGACCTGCACCATGGTCATTTGTGAGCGCGGAATCATCACATCCCGCACCTGCATTTCGGTGACCTGAATGGCGCCTTCGATGATGCCATGAGCATCGTTGTCCAGAATCCCGGATTCGCAGGCCTGCTGCAGAATTTCGCGGACATCCTCTCGGCTGCGGGGCTCGTCAGAAAAGGCCTGGGCCAGTTTTTCCAGCCAGCTTTTTGACGTGCCGCTCGATCGGTCTTCGCTCATACGGGTCCTCTGAATGCATAGGGGTCGGCTATATCCAGCCGGGCCAGCAGGGCGCGTTCCAGCGCCTCCATCTCCTCGGCTTCGTCGTCATTTATATGATCGAATCCGAGCAGATGCAAGGCTCCGTGCACAACCATGTGTGCCCAATGGTCCTGCAGGGCCTTGTGTTGCTCTTCCGCCTCCTGGGCCACAACTTCGGCACAGATTACCAGATCACCCAGTAGAGTGACCGGAATGCCGGGTGGGACTTCAAACGGAAATGAGAGGACATTGGTCGGCGCATCCTTGCCGCGGTAGTCGCGGTTCAGCTCTCGACTTTCCTCTGGGCTGACCACGCGGATGCACACTTCGCCTTCGGATTTCTGCTGCTTCAGAACCGTTTCCACCCAGCGTGCAAAGTCGGCTTCGGAGGGTAGGTCGGGTGCATCACATGCAATCTGCAGATCAACCTGTGTGCTCAATTGTCCTGCTCCTGTGCACTCTCATACCGTTCATAGGCTTCAACAATATGCTGTACCAGCGGATGGCGTACCACATCCTTCGAACCGAAATGGGTAAAGCCGATCTCTTTTACGCCATCCAGCACCTCCATCGCATGCAGCAGACCCGAGCGGGTGCCCTTGGGCAGGTCGATCTGGGTCTTGTCGCCGGTGATCACCGCAGTGGAACCGAAGCCGATACGGGTCAGGAACATTTTCATTTGCTCCCGGGTGGTGTTCTGGGCCTCGTCCAGAATCACGAACGAGCCGTTCAGTGTGCGACCACGCATGTAGGCCAGTGGTGCAACCTCGATCACGTTGCGTTCGATCAGCTTGGCAACCTTTTCGAACCCCATCATCTCATAGAGCGCGTCATAGAGCGGTCGAAGATAGGGGTCAACCTTCTGGCTCAGGTCGCCGGGCAGGAAACCCAGTTTTTCACCGGCTTCGACCGCTGGGCGCACCAGCAGGATGCGACTGACTTCTTCACGCTCCAGTGCTTCCACGGCACAGGCCACGGCCAGGTAGGTCTTGCCGGTGCCGGCCGGGCCGATGCCGAAGTTTATATCGTGGGTGCGGATGCGCTGCACATAGTCCTGCTGATTGCCGCCGCGTGGACGGATCAATACCTTGCGGGTACGAATGGCGTAGCGTTTTTCCGCTTCAGTTTCGGCCTTGTCGCGCTTGGGCTGATCCAGACCACTGCCCTGCAGTTGCAGGTGGATCTGTTCGGGAGACAGATCGGCGCCACCCAGAATCTGCTGATAAATCTGCTCCAGCAGTGCGGTAAGGGCCTTGACCTGTGTCGGCTGACCGACCAGCTGAAAACGGTTGCCACGGTTGCGGATCTCGACGCCGGTGCGTTCCTCAAACAGTTTGAGGTGAGCATCAAACTGGCCGCACAGAGTGAGCAGGGCTGCCGGGTTATTGGGTTCCAGCAGCAGGGTGACGGATTGGGTCGGGGTCAAAAAATGCTCCTCGGGAAAAATCAGTGATCAAGCTCGGAGCTGACCAGCTCACCCAGCAGGGAGTTGGCGTAGGCCTGAGCGATACGTACATCGGCAAAGTGGCCGATCAGGTCAGGGTTGTCACAGCGGAAGTTGACCACTCGGTTGTTCTCGGTGCGGCCAGACAACTGCCCCGGGTCTTTCTTGGAATAGCCGTTGACCAGAATGCGTTGCGTAGTGCCCACCATGTGTCGGCTGATCTGAAACGCCTGCGCAGTGATGCGGTCCTGTAGGATCTTCAGACGCTGTTTCTTGGTTTCTTCGTCCACGTTGTCCGGCAGATCGGCGGCCGGAGTGCCCGGGCGTCGGCTATAGATAAAGCTGAACGAGGCGTCAAAGCCGATCTCGGCGATCAGGTTCATGGTGGCTTCAAAATCGGCCTCGGTCTCGTTGGGGAAGCCGATGATGAAGTCGGAGGAGAAACTGATGTCCGGGCGCAATTTCTTGATGCGGCGCAGTTTGGACTTGTACTCCAGTACCGTGTGACCGCGTTTCATAGCCATCAGAATACGGTCGGAGCCACTCTGTACCGGCAAGTGCAGATGACTGACCAGCTCGGGTACTTCAGCATAGACATCGATCAGACTGTCGCTGAACTCTACCGGGTGCGATGTGGTGAAACGGATGCGGTCGATGCCGTCGATGGCCGCCACGCAGCGGATCAGCTCAGCCAGGTCGGCGCTGTCGCCGTCATGGGTAGCGCCGCGATAGGCGTTCACGTTCTGACCCAGCAGGTTGACTTCGCGTACGCCCTGTTCCGCCAGTTCGACACATTCAGCCAGGACATCATCCAGCGGACGACTGACCTCTTCGCCGCGGGTGTAAGGCACCACGCAGAAAGTGCAGTACTTGCTGCAGCCTTCCATTACGGACACAAACGCTTCGGCGCCTTCCACCTTGGGAGCCGGCAGGTGGTCAAATTTCTCGATCTCGGGGAAGCTGACATCCACGATACCAACACTGCCCTTGCGGCTTTCGGTAATCATTTCCGGCAGGCGGTGCAGGGTCTGCGGTCCGAAAATCATGTCGACATAGGGCGCGCGTTCCAGAATTGCGGACCCTTCCTGAGATGCAACACAGCCACCGACACCGATCATCAGGTCAGGCTTGTTCTGCTTCAGTTTGCGCCAGCGCCCCAGCTGGTGGAACACCTTGTCCTGCGCCTTCTCACGGATTGAGCAGGTGTTCAGCAGCAGGACATCCGCTTCGTCCGGATTGTCCGTCAACTCCAGCGCGTGGCTCTCGCCCAGCAAGTCTGCCATGCGGGAGGAGTCGTATTCGTTCATCTGACAGCCATGTGTCTTGATAAACAGCTTTTTGGCCATGAATCACCTGTGTTGCGTCGTGAAAATAAAAAGGGCCTCGAAAGAGGACCGCGAATTATACCCAAGGGGGGCGTTGTCGGCTACAAACTGATCAAAAAATGCTCAGCCTTGTTTTTCTTTGGGCTGCCCCCATAATCGCCGCAGCAACAGAGTTTATGTCGGAGTGAGTCAGGCCATGGCCAGTGAAGAACGTCTTTATCGTGTCAGTTTCGTCAATCAGGACAAGGTGTACGAGGTTTATGTCCGACATGTCTATCAAAGCGACATGTGGGGGTTCATTCAGTTGGAAGAGTTTGTTTTCGGCAATCGTTCAGAGTTGCTGGTCGATCCCGGTGAAGAAAAACTGAAGCAGGAGTTTGCTGACGTAAATACCTGCTATGTGCCGATGCAGGCCATCATTCGTATTGATGAGGTTCGCAGCGAAGGCGTTGCGCGCATCAGTGAGGCCAAAGGGAATGTGGCGGCTTTCCCTTTGGCTCCTCCCAAACGTGACAAATAATCGTCGCGTCAGTGTGCCTAGCGTACAGTGCGTTCGGCCGTGAGGTTGTTGCCGCAGTTGCTGTTGCGCAGCTCGCTGCCGTTGAGCAGGGCAAAACGGTCAGTGGCATGGTATTCCACGCTCTGGTCTTCGGCATAGATCAGCTCGGCACCTTCAATCCGAAAACAGCCCAGGTCACGGTGCTGCCAGACCTGTTTCCAGACTTTGTCACCACTGTGCTCGCCCGGAGCAAAGGGGCCGGCAACACGAAGCCATGCGTCGGGACGACCACTTTTTTTCGAGTTCACACGTTGACCGCTGTGGGTAAAGGCGGTGGTCTTGAACATCACGTACTGCAGTGTCTTGTCCGTACCGTTGATAAAGCTGATATGTGCATCACTGCTGCCACTGGCACGGTGGTCGCTGATCATCAATACCGGCTTGAGCACAGGGGCTGGTTTGGGCTGTGCAACCGGTTCAGGCTTCTTTTGGGCGCAGGCACTGAGCAGTGCTGCCGTCAGTGCCAGGCTGCCCAGTCGAATCACCTGACGGGCTGAAGGTATGGTCATGCAGGTCTCCATGGAGTTGATGATCCTCATTTTTAATTCTGTGGGCAAAAGTGCCGCTTTACATCTGAACATCGGCTGAGCAACGCGTTCAGTCAACCTGCCCTGGCTGTAATGGCAACAGCAGTGTCTTGGATGGGCGCCCGGGAATCTCGCGCGCCAGCCGAGGCACGAGGTAACCAGGCAGCTCCGACTGCAATTCCCCTACCAGTCGCTGGGCCTGTCGGTCATCAACGTCAAAATGTGCAGCACCCGCGACCGCGTCCAGTACGAACAGATAATAGGGCAGGACCCCACAGGAGAACAATGTCTCGCTGAGTGTTTTTTGTACAGATTTGTTGTCATTGATATCACGCAGCAGTACCGCCTGATTAAGCAACGTGATGCCGGCCTGCTTCAGGCGCACGCATGCCTTGATCACATCTGCGTCAATCTCCTGAGGATGATTGACGTGTAGTACCAGTACCGGCTGCAGACGTGAGGAGGTCAATGCGCTGATCAAGGTGTCTGTCACTCGCTGCGGGATGACCACCGGAAGGCGAGAGTGGATGCGTACACGCTGAAGATGGGGCACTTCACCCAAATCGCTTAGCATCCGCTGCAGTCGATTGTCCGGTGTGGCAAGCGGGTCGCCACCGGAAAAAATCACTTCACTGACCTGGGTGTGTTGATGCAGGTAGTCCAGCACTGCCTGCCACTGGCGCGGCCCCAGCTGGTTGTCGGCGTAAGGGAAGTGGCGTCGGAAGCAGTAACGACAATTAATGGCACAGGCACCGGACAGGATCAGCAGTACCCGGTCGGTATATTTATGGATCAGACCGCTGGTGTGGTTGGCATCGGCCTCGGCCAGCGGGTCGGTGTTGAAGCCGGGCACCTGTAACAGCTCATCCGCCAGCGGCAAAATCTGACGCAATAACGGATCGTTCGGGTCGCCCTTGCGGATGCGGCTTAGCCACGGACGAGGCACGCGCAGTGCAAACTCGCGGTTGGCAGACAGAGCACCCTCAAGCAGGGTTGCGGGCAGTTCCAGCAACTCCAGCAGTTCAGCCGGGTCTTCAATACACTGGCGCAGTTCGGTCTGCCAGTCAGAGGCAGTGGGGTAGAGCAGATTCATCAAAAGTGCCGGTGCAGGGTGAGCAGGATAAATTGGCCTGCATTCTCCTTTGCAGTAGAATGGCTGTCAATTTATCGGGCTGCCCTTCAGAAGAATGTAGCCTGCTCTGGAATCCAAGACGCGGAACCTTCAATTTATGGCTAATTACTCCAGCAACCAGTTCAAAAACGGCATGAAAGTGATGATCGACGGCGACCCCTGCAGCATGGTCGATGTCGAATTCGTAAAGCCGGGCAAGGGGCAGGCGTTTACTCGCGTGCGTCTGCGTAACCTGCTGACCGGCCGTATCTGGGAGCGTACCTTCAAGTCCAACGAATCGGTTGAAAGTGCTGATGTGATGGATCTGGATATGGAGTACCTCTACAACGATGGCGAAATGTGGCATTTCATGGATCCAAGCTCTTTTGAGCAGTTCGCGGCTGATCAGAATGCGGTTGGCGATGCGGCCAAGTGGCTGAAGGAACAGGACAAGAGCATCATCACGCTGTGGAACAACAACCCGATCAGCGTAACACCGCCGAACTTTGTTGAACTGGAAGTGGTTGAGACTGATCCGGGCCTGAAAGGCGACACCGCCCAGGGTGGCTCCAAGCCTGCTACCCTGAGCACCGGCGCCGTGGTACGTGTACCGCTGTTTATCGAACGTGGCGAAGTGCTGCGCATCGATACCCGTACCGGCGAGTACGTCAGCCGCGCCAACTGATTCTGCTGAAGTGGAGCCGGAGGAGGTTTACGGACTGTCTGCGGCCAAGGATGGCCGCAGTCAAGCCTACAGGGATGTATTCATGGCGTGTCCGTAAACCTTCACCGGCATCCGCTCGCTTATGAAATGGCAGCTTCGGCTGCCGTTCTTGTTCTTGAGCAAAATTCCGATGCAAGAGTCATTCTGGCGTCCCAGCGCCCCGATTCACAATCTGCGTGCCCGAGCCAAAGTGCTGGAACGGATTCGTCATTTCTTTGCCGAGCGCAACGTACTGGAAGTTGAAACTCCGGTACTGTCTCATTGCGCGGTCAGTGACCCTTTTATCGACAGTCTTGAGGTCAGTTTCGGCTTTCAGCCGGGAATCGAGGATGAACGGCTTTATTTGCAAACTTCGCCTGAATACGCCATGAAGCGGCTGCTCGCCGCGGGCAGTGGTGATATCTATTCGATGGCCAAAGTGTTCCGTAACGGCGAGTCTGGGCGGCGCCACAACCCCGAGTTCACCATGCTGGAATGGTATCGTCTGGGGTTTGATGATCGCCAGTTGATGGCGGAAGTGGACGCTCTGCTGCGCTCGGTGATACCCGATCTTGAAGTGAGCTATCTAAGCTATGCCCGGCTGTTCGAGTCCGAGCTGGGGCTGGATCCACATACGGCCAGTCTGGAACAGTTGCAGCGGATCTGCCGTGAGCACGTGGATGCGCCTTTCGAGGACGATGATCGCGACACCTGGCTGAACTTGCTGATGTCCCACGTGCTGGAGCCGCGATTGCAGGGTGCCGTGTTTATCCACAGCTATCCGGCCTCCATGGCGGCGCTGGCGCAGGTGCGCGAGGATGAGCAGGGGCGCCGGGTGGCCGCCCGCTTTGAGCTGTTCGTCAACGGCATCGAACTGGCCAACGGCTACCATGAGTTGACCGATGCGGCTGAACAGGCGCGACGCCTGCAGGCTGACCAGCAGCAGCGTGCTACGCTGGGGCTGCCGCAGCGACCACTGGAGCAGCGACTGGTACAGGCGCTGGAAACCGGACTGCCGGACTGTGCCGGCGTCGCCCTCGGCGTCGACCGGCTGGTGATGCTGGCGCTGGGCGCCGAAGGGTTGGATCAGGTGGTATCCTTCATGCATGAGCGGGCATAAGCCTGCTCAAGCCGGCAGTTCCTTCAACAACGCCCGCCTCATTCTGTCGACTGCCTCTTCCAATAGTGCCCTTGGGCAGCCGAAATTCAGTCGCATAAAACGCTCATCGCCAAAGTCCCGTCCCGGTGACAGGCCAACGCCGGCCTGCTCGAAAAAGTGGGGTGGGTTATCCAGGCAGGCGGCGGAGACATCGATCCAGGCCAGGTAGGTGGCTTCAATTGGATCAAGCCTGAGGCCGGGCAGGGCGTTGATCGCTTCAACCAGATAGTCCCTGTTGCCGCGCAGGTAATCCAGCTGGGCACGGTTCCATTCATCGCCGTCGCGGTAGGCCGCCAGTGCGGCGGTGTAGCCGAGCAGGTTGACGTCGGGCACGATTCCCTTGCGCACGCGCTGGAAGCGCTGGCGAAGTTCCGGGTTCTGGATGATGGCAAAGGAACAGCCGAGTCCCGCGATGTTGTAAGTCTTGCTCGGCGCCATCAGGGTGATGGTCCGCGCGGCGATTTCGTCGCTCAGCGATGCAATCGGGGTATGCGTCAGGCCCGGTTGCAGAATCAGGTCGCAGTGGATTTCGTCAGAGCAGATGATCAGGTCGTGGCGGATGATGATTTCGGATAGGGCTTCCAGTTCTTCCCGGCGATACAGGGTACCGCCGGGATTGTGCGGGTTGCAGAACAGCAGCAGCCTGGCGTCCGGTGTAATGGCAGCTTCGAGTGCGTCCAGATCGATGACGCTGCGCCCATCCTCCTCACGGATCAGCGGTACCTTGATCAGGCTGCGATCGGACAGACGCGGGGCCGACATGAACGGTGGGTAGACCGGTGCCGGAGTGAGTACGGCAGAGCCTGATTCGCCCACCGAGCGGCAGGCAAGGTTAAGGCCGCACACCAATCCAGGCAACCAGACCAGATCGTTGACCTCAATCGACCAGTCATACAGACGCTGCATCCGCTCGATCACCAGTTGATTCAGCTCGGCCGGAGTGCTGGTGTAACCGAACACGCCGTGATCAATGCGTTGATGCAGCGCCTGAATCACGGCTTCCGGCGCCATGAAGTCGGTATCAGCCACCCACATCGGCAGAATTTCCGTGTCGGCATATTTTTCCCACTTCTCGCTGGAGGTGGCGCGGCGGTCAATCAGCTGGTCGAAACGGGTTGGGCTCATCGGTACTCCTTCATCGGGTCTGCGGTCAACGACAATCTGGTGATACAATAATAGCCATAACACAGCCCTGATCCTGTTTTTCACTCGGGTTAATGCCCGATCTTACAATCAGAGCTTCAGTATCTACATGCAGGCGACGGTTGTCAGCCTGTATAGAAGGGAGTAGCCAGCATGAGCAGCAACGATCGCGTCATTATTTTTGATACCACCTTGCGTGACGGTGAGCAGAGTCCCGGTGCCTCCATGACCCGTGATGAAAAGCTGCGCATCGCTAAACAGCTGGAAAAGTTGCGTGTGGATGTGATCGAAGCAGGCTTCGCCATCGCCAGCCCCGGCGACTTCGAGTCGGTGAAATCGATCGCCGATACCATCAAGGAGAGCACCGTCTGCTCTCTGTCCCGTGCGCTGGACGCGGATATCGACCGGGCCGGTGAAGCGCTGAAAAATGCCGCCTCCGGTCGCATTCATACCTTTATTGCGACCTCTCCGATCCACATGCAGTACAAGTTGCAGATGGAGCCGGATCAGGTGGTGGAAAACGCCGTGCGTGCAGTCAAGCGGGCGCGTAATCTGGTCGGTGACGTGGAGTTCTCGCTGGAAGACGCGAGTCGCTCCGAGCTGGACTTCATGTGCCGCATCATTGAGCAGGTGATCGAAGCCGGTGCCCGCACCATCAATATCCCCGATACCGTGGGCTACGCGGTGCCGCACGAATACGGCAACACCATTCGTCAGCTGATCGAGCGTATTCCCAACTCCGACAAGGCGATCTTCTCGGTTCATTGCCACAATGACCTGGGGCTGGCAGTGGCCAACTCGCTGGCAGCCGTCAATGCCGGTGCGCGTCAGGTGGAATGTACCATCAACGGCCTGGGCGAGCGTGCCGGTAATGCGGCGCTGGAAGAGATCGTCATGGCGCTGCGCACTCGCAAGGATACATTCGGTCTGGAGACCCGCATCGACACCACTCAGATTGTGCCGGCGTCGCGTCTGGTCTCCAGCATCACCGGTTTCCCGGTACAGCCGAACAAGGCGATCGTGGGTGCCAACGCCTTTGCTCATGAGTCCGGCATTCATCAGGATGGCGTACTCAAGCACCGTGAAACCTATGAAATCATGACTGCCGAGAGCGTGGGCTGGAACACCAACCGCATGGTGCTGGGCAAGCTGTCCGGCCGTGCCGCCTTCCGCGCCCGCATGGAAGAGCTGGGCACCGTGTTTGCCACCGACGCCGAGCTGAATACGGCTTTTGCCCGCTTCAAGGAACTGGCGGACAAGAAGAGCGAAATCTTTGATGACGATCTGGTGGCGCTGGTCAGCGATGCTCGTGCCTCCGCCGGTCATGAAAAGTTCAAGCTGAGTAGCCTGAACGTGACCTCCCAGACCGGTGAAGTGCCGGTGGCCAGTCTGGTGGTGTCCGTGGATTCGCAGGAGCACAGCGCCGAGGCCTCCGGCAGCGGTCCTGTCGATGCAGCCTTCAAGGCGATCGAGCAAGTGGCGGCTTCCGGTGCCAACCTGCAGCTGTATTCGGTCAATGCGATCACCAGCGGCACAGATTCTCAGGGTGAAGTGACCGTGCGGCTGGAAAAGGCCGGTCGTATCGTCAATGGTCTGGGTGCCGATACCGACATTATCATCGCCTCGGCCAAGGCATACCTGCACGCGCTGAATCTGCTGGATGCCAACATCCAGAAAGCCCATCCACAGGTGTGAGGCCGGTATGACGCTGGCGGCACAAGAACAGAATCGTCACCGCTGGCTGGAGGCACTGGGTGTCGACAGCTGGCTGCCGCGTGGAAATTTGCCCGGTGCAGCCGAGATAGCGCCCTGGGTGGAATCATTTTGCTATCCTGATGATGCTCAGGCCGATGCCTGGCTGGAAGATGTTGCCGAAAGCGTTGAGGAGCAGGCGATCCCTGTTTCTACCCCTGCTCCAAAACCTGTCACTGCACGTGCCAGAATTGACACCGATACCCTGCTGGATCAGCGGCCTGCCGCTGTGCCGAAAGCGACACCGGTTGAGCGACCGGTTCGCACGACGCCAACCTCAACAGTGGTTGAAGCGCCGCGTTTCAAGCTGGCCTTTGTGCTGCGGCAGGATCTGCTGATTGTCGATTCACTGCCGCCGCACCAGCCGCAGGGGTTCAGCCGACATCATCGTGCCCTGCTGACCGGAATCACCACCGCGCTGGGGGCTGAAGCTGATACTGAACTGAGCGATGCCATGATGCTGCCCTGGCCGATGCTGGCCAGCCGCACGCTGGATCAGGGCGCCGAGGAGGCGCGCCGCGCCGTGCAGCACAAGCTCCGGCGTACGCTGGAGTCACATCGCCGTATCACTCAGGTGCTGCTGATGGGAGAGGCCGCTGCCCATTGGATACTTGGGGAAACGGCACCGCTGGATGCGCTGCAAGGGCGCAGCTTCAAATTGCCTTCAGGGCTGCCGGTGGTGGTAACCCTGAGTTTGAGTGAACTGCTGCGGTTGCCCGAGCGTAAAGCTGAAGCCTGGCGTGATATTCAGCCGCTGCGCCTGGTCCGTTCAAGTGACTGATCTGCAGCTGCAACAGCTTGAGAAGGCTCAGCTGGATGCGGTGCTGAAGCTTGATGCGATCTGTTTCGAGAGCGAACCTTTTGCTGCTGTCTGGTGGCAGAAGGCATTGACCAGCGCCGGGGCCAGCAGCTGGATTTTGTCCTGGAAGGACCGACCGGTGGCCTATTGTTTGTTCAGCGAGATAATGGATGAAGCTGAGCTGCTACGTATAGCGGTTGATCCGCAACAACGTGGCAAGGGCTTGGCTACCGACCTGCTGCACAAGGTACAGGACGCACTGATTGAGCGAGGGATAACCCGCTTTTTCCTTGAGGTGCGTGCATCCAACCGTGCTGCACAGGCCCTTTATCATCGTTGTGGTTGGCAACCCTGCGGTCGCCGTAAAAACTACTATCCTCTGGGTGATGCGCTTGAAGACGCGCTGTTGTTCAGCCGGGAACCTTGAAGCGGGAGTGAGCCGAAATGAGTCTGACACAGGGACTGATCAGTGGGGGCTGGCTCTGGGCGGCAAGCCTGGCAGCGCTGCTGGTGCTGTTGCTGGCGCTGAAGACTGCTCCCTGGTCAGTGCTGATGCAGCAGCGCCGGCTTCAGCATCTTCTGTTTGGCGCAACCGTTGTGCTGATGCTGATGTGGACCATGCGGGCCGGCATCTCGCCCGGGCTGGGCATTCACTTTCTCGGTATGACTACGCTGACGCTGATGTTTGGCTGGGACCTGGCCATCCTGTCCGGCACGTTGGCATTGTTGGGCATGACCCTGATCGGGCGGGAAAGCTGGGACACGTTGAGTGTCAATGTGCTCTGTTCAGTGGTGTTGCCGGCGCTTGCCAGTATGGCGGTACTGCGCCTGGTTGAAGCAAAACTGCCGCGCAACTTCTTTGTCTATCTGTTTCTGTGTGCCTTCTTTGGTGCCGGTGTGGCAACCGCTGTTGGCGGCATGGCGATGGCACTTCTGCTGTGGGCCGATGGTGTGTATCCCTGGGCCAAGATCTATCTGGAGTATGTGCGCTTTCTGCCGCTTATCATGTTCCCCGAAGGACTGCTGAACGGCATTATCATGACCGGCATGATGGTGTTTCATCCTGACTGGATTCGTACTTTCGACGCCCGCCATTACATTGATGAGCAGTAGCTCTGCCGACGTCAGCGCCGCACCGGATGCTTGGCAAGCTTGCGCTGCAGAGTGCGGCGATGCATCCCCAGCGCCCGTGCCGTGGCTGAGATATTGCCTTCGTGCTCATGCAAAACTTTCTGGATATGTTCCCATTCCAGCCGGTTGACCGACATCGGTGTGTCTGGAATGTCGCTGTTCAGCTCTGAAGCCTCTGCTTCACCTTCAAGTGACCGCAGGATCTGATCGGCATCAGCTGGCTTGGGCAGGTAGTTATGTGCCCCCGACTTGATTGCTTCGACAGCAGTGGCAATGCTGGCATAGCCGGTCAGCACAAGAATGCGTACCTCTGAATTCAGCTGTTTGAGCTGAGGAATCAGGCACAGGCCGGATGGGCCCTCCATTTTCAGATCCACAGTGGCCAGGTCTGGCGCCTGTTGATGGGCCAGCGCAACGGCTGTTGCTACGTCGCGTGCGACCTGAACCTCGAAGCCTCTCCGGGTCATTGCACGGGCCAGTACACGGGTAAAGGCCGGGTCATCGTCCACAATCAGAAAATGTCGGGTCATACGTCAGCTCCCTTGAATGGCTCGGGTATGATCGGCAGTTCAACTTCAGTCAGGGTGCCCCCGTCCGGGTGGCTGTAAAGGCGCACTTCACCCTGGTGTCGAGCCAGCGTGGAAGAGGTGAGAAACAGGCCAATACCCAGCCCTCGCCCCTTGGTCGTTACAAACGGTTTGCCCAGTTGATCGGCCTGTTCCAGCGGTAGCCCGGGACCCTGGTCATGCACCTGCAGGAGGATACGCTCACTGTCCCAGCTCAGCGCAATCTCGATATCCTCGGGGTGGGCATCGGCCGCATTGTTGAGCAGGTTAAGCAATGCCTGTTGCAGTGTTATAGAAGCGCTCACCCTTGGTGCCGGGCCAGAAGGAAACGGGGGGATGCGGTAGCTGACTTCGGGGCGCATCAGGGTCCATTCCTCAATCACGCGCTCAAGCAGTTCGGTAACGGCGATACGGCTATGGCTGCGTTGTTGTTCTTCCTGCACGCTGCGACTCATCTGCTGCAGTCGTGCGGAGCAGGTGGCCACCTGCTGGCGCAGCAGCGCGATATCATCCTGCAGTAACGCGTCATCAGGATGATCCAGCTCCATTTCACGCAGGGTAACCTGCATGGTGGACAGCGGGGTGCCCAGCTCGTGCGCAGTACCGGCGGCCAGTGTGGCCAGCGCAAGCAGTTGCTGATCACGAATATGTTGTTCACGTTCGGCCTGCAAGCGCTGTTCACCGCGCTGCAGGGTCTGATGCATGCGCACGATAAACCAGCTGATCAGCAGGACGGTAAACAGAAAATTGATCCACATGCCGGTGATGTGAAGGTCATACAAATCGAAAATCCGGTGTTGGTGACCCTGTTCCAACTTCAGTACCGGTATGTAGTGGCGCAGCAGTGAGGTATAGAGCACTACCAGCATGGTGGCCATCAACAGGGTGTATCGAGCGCCAAGGGTGGCGGCGCTGACAAGCAACGGAATCAGCAGCATGAAGATGAACGGATTGGTGGCGCCACCGCTTTGGTACAGCAGGCAGCCATAAAGCACGACATCGGCACAGAGCTGGCTGAAGAACTCCAGTTCGGTCACCGGCCAGCGCGAGTGCAGGCGTGCAAACGTCATCACATTCAGCAGTGCCAGAGCTGCAAGAGTGGACCCAAGCAGCCATACATCCAGTGTCAGATGCAGTACAAACAGAGCGAACAGCAGAGCGCCACTCTGGGCAAAAAGCACCAGAGTACGGATGTAGGTCAGTTGCAGCAGGTGGTGATGAAATCCGCTCAGCACAGCAGCCCCGGAGGAATTACGCTAAGGTTAATGGGGCAGTATACCTGCCAACGGCACGTATGTGGTCCAGCCTTTGTGCGACAAAGCGTCGCACAAACGGTGACAGCCGGCAGGCTGCGACTTGCGAAAGTATAACCCGATCCAACATACTAAAAAGGTAAACGTTTCAAATCTGACCTGAGGGAGACAAACCAAATGGCGGCCAATAAAGACCCCATGATCCCCGATGGTGATGTGAATCCGATCGATACCGATTACCAGATCGGTCAGGATAACATCGTTGTCAACGTAGGCCCTTTCGGCCTGGATATCCACAACCGCGTCTTTGCGATCTCCGGTCTTGCCGTGATCGCGTTCGTACTGCTTACCCTGGTTTTTCAAAGCCAGGTGGAACCGCTGTTCAGCAGCCTTCGTGGCTGGCTGACTACCAATCTGGACTGGTTTTTCATCAGTGCAGCCAACATTTTCGTGATTATCTGTCTGGTGCTGATTTTCACCCCACTTGGCCGGGTACGCCTCGGCGGGACCGAAGCCACACCGGATTACAGCTACGCCGGCTGGTTTTCCATGCTGTTTGCTGCTGGTATGGGTATCGGCTTGATGTTCTTCGGCGTTTCGGAGCCACTGTCCCACTTCAGCTCGGCCTTTGGTGGCATTAGTATCGAGAACGGCGTTCGAACCGACTGGGCGCCACTGGGGGCTGCTGGGGGGGATGCCGAATTGGCTGCGCGCTTGGGCATGGCCGCCACCATCTACCACTGGGCGCTTCACCCTTGGGCAATCTATGCCGTCATGGCACTGGGGCTGGCGTTGTTCTCCTTCAACAAGGGTCTGCCGCTGACAATCCGTTCGGTGTTCTATCCGATTCTGGGTGAACGAGTCTGGGGTTGGCCGGGACATGTCATTGATATTCTGGCCGTGCTGGCGACCCTGTTCGGCCTGGCTACTTCTCTGGGCTTCGGTGCCTCTCAGGCTGCATCAGGTTTGAACTATCTGTTCGGTATTCCGCTGGGCAACACGACACAGATTGTTCTGGTGATCGGGATCACCGCCATAGCGCTGGTTTCAGTACTGGCCGGTCTGGATGCCGGGGTGAAGCGACTGTCTGAAATAAACATGGTGCTGGCGGTCTTGTTACTGGCGTTCGTGATCATCGTTGGGCCGACGCTGGCCATTGCAACCGGCTTCTTCGATAACCTGATGGCGTATCTGACCTATCTGCCGGAGCTGGCTAACCCCGTTGGGCGTGAGGACAGCAACTTTGCATCTGGCTGGACCGCGTTTTACTGGGCCTGGTGGATCTCTTGGTGTCCGTTTGTAGGCATGTTTATCGCGCGCGTGTCCAGGGGGCGTACCGTACGTGAGTTCATCATCTCGGTACTGTTGGTGCCCTCGCTGGCCTGCGTGTTGTGGATGACCGTGTTTGGTACCACCGCCATCGACCAGGTGGTGAATGCGGGCTACGACGCCGTGGCCGACGCGGAGCTGCCGCTGCAGTTGTTCACCATGCTGGACGTATTGCCGCTGGCGCAGATCACCTCGTTCATCGCGATCATTCTGGTGGTGGTGTTCTTTATCACCTCATCCGACTCCGGCTCGCTGGTCATCGATGTGATCGCGGCGGGTGGCAAGGTGGATGCGCCGACGCCACAGCGCGTGTTCTGGTGTACGTTTGAAGGGCTGGTGGCCATTGCGTTGATCCTTGGCGGGGGGCTGGTCGCGCTGCAGGCAATGGCGGTGTCGACCGGTCTGCCGTTTACCATCGTGTTGCTGGTCGCAGCCTTCTCGATGGTGAAAGGACTCGCCTCTGAGCCTCGGGTATAACACGCATGGCTGAACTGCAGCAGGCTGAACATATCGAGATACTCGACTTCCTGCGCCGTACCGCTCCGTTTACGGAGCTGCCCGAGGAAACCCTCGGGCAGGTGGCGGGGCAGGTTGAGGTCGCCTATTTCAAGGCGGGCAGCCAGATACTGAACTTTGGTGAAGAGATCAGTGACTGGTACATCATCCGCAGCGGTGCCGTTGAGGTGTTCCGACGTAACGGTGATCTTTACAACCGTTTGAGTGAAGGAGGTTTCTTCGGTGAGTTCGGCCTGCTGCGCAACAAGCGGGTGCGATTTCCGGTAGTGGCGCTGGAAGACACGCTGGTGTATCTGATTGCCGAGCCCCTGTTCAACGACCTGTTCGACAATAATGAAGGCTTTGCTGATATTGTTGAGGTGGAAGACCGCACCCGTCTGCGCCAGGCGGTGGCGCGGCGTGAGGATGCCAATGAGTTGATGACCTCCAGGGTTGAAACCCTGGTGAGTCGTGAGCCTGTGTGTCTGCCGGTTACGGCCACGGCGCGCGAGGCGGCCATTCGGATGACGGAAGAGGGTGTGTCGTCTCTGCTGATTCTGGATGCGAACGATGATCCCGAGCGTGACAGCCGCATGGCGGGTATTATCACCGACAGGGATATTCGCAATCGTTTGGTCTCTCCGGGACTGGACTACGATACGCCGGTCACCGAGATTATGACCTCCGAGCTTCGGTACGTTGAGCACTCCCAGTTCGTGTTTGAAGCGATGCTGCTGATGCTGCGCTTCAATGTGCACCACCTTCCGGTTCTGAAACACCGGCAGCCGATCGGGGTGATCGCCCTGTCCGACATCATCCGCTACGAGTCGCAGAACAGCCTGTTTGTGGTCAGCAGCATCTTCCGGGCACAGAGTGTGGAAGAGCTGGTGGCACTGAAGCAGGATGTACGCGCCTGTTTCACCCGCATGGTGAACGAGGATGCCAACTCGCGCATGATTGGCGGTGCCATGGCGGTGATCGGTCGCAGCTTCAAACAGCGTCTGCTGGAGTTGGGCGAGGCCGAACTGGGGCCGCCTCCGGTGCCCTATTGCTTTCTCGCTCTGGGCTCCATGGCGCGGGAGGAGCAGCTGATCGTGACTGATCAGGACAATGCCATGATCCTCGATAACCGCTATGATCCGCAACAGCATGAAGCCTACTTCAAGGCGCTGGCGGAGTTTGTCTGTGATGGGCTGGATGCCTGTGGCTACAGTTATTGCAGCGGCAAAATCATGGCCACCAACCCGAAATGGCGTCAGCCGCTACGGGTATGGGAGCAGTACTTCACTGAGTGGATAGACAAACCGACACCGGAGTTTTTGCTCAACAGTGCCATATTTTTCGATCTGGAGGGTGTCTGGGGCAGGACCCGTTGGGCCGAGATGCTGAACGACCTGATCCGGCGCAAAGCGCAACGCAATCCTCGCTTCCTGGCCTGTATGGCACGCAATGCACTTTTGCGTACGCCACCGCTGGGTTTTTTCAAGGACTTCGTGATGGAGACCGATGGCCGGCACACCAACTCGATTAACATGAAGCGGCGCGGGACGGCACCGGTGGCAGACCTGATTCGCGTGCATGCACTGGCTGTCGGGTCTCGGGCGAGCAACTCTTTCGAGCGTCTGCGTGATGTGATCGATGCGTCGGTGATGCCCCCCGGACGTGGGCCGGACCTGCGCGATGCGCTGGAGTTGATCTCCATGGTACGGATACGGCATCAGGCGCTGGACCTTGAAGCGGGACAGGAACCGGACAATAACGTGGAGCCGGAAAACCTGTCCGACTTCGAGCGCAAGAATCTCAAGGATGCCTTCCAAATCTTGAGCCACGCGCAGAAGTTTCTGAAATATCGTTATCAGCCCGGACGCTCGAACTGATGTTCTATCTGGATCGGAATGCCCTGCAGGAGGAGCCGGCTCGGGATGCCCAAGACCTGCAGGTGAGCGACTGGTCGGCCCGGTTTGCCGAACTGGCTCGGCAGGCACGCTACCCGGCGCTGAAGGACTTTTATCAGGCGAGTGCCGTGATGCCGGATACGCCGCTGAAGGACGTGCCGCTGGTGGCGATCGACTTCGAAACCACTGGGCTGGACCCCCGGAAGGGCGGCATTGTCAGTATCGGGCTGATGCCGATGAGTCTGAGCCGTATTCACTGTGCCGGTGCGCGTCATTGGGTGGTCAAGCCCCGTGCTCGGCTCAGCACTGAATCGGTGGTGGTTCATGGCATCACCCATTCAGAGATAGCGGCAGCACCTGATCTGTCCCAGATCCTGGATCAGTTGCTGGAACAGTTGCGTGGCAGAGTTGGGGTCGTGCACCATCGCGGCATCGAACGCAGCTTTCTCAATGCGGCCCTGCAGGCACGAATTGGCGAAGGAATCGAGTTCCCGGTGATTGATACCATGGAGCTTGAAGCGCGACTGCACCGTCGCAGGCCTCTTAGCCTCTGGGATCGTTTGCGCGGACGCAGGCCGGTTTCAATCCGCCTGGCTCAGAGCCGCGAGCGCTATCATCTGCCTCACTATCGCCCTCATCATGCTCTGACCGACGCGCTGGCCTGTGCCGAGCTGCTGCAGGCTCAGGTTGCGGACCGGTTTTCGGTCGATACCCCAGTGGGGGAACTGTGGTGTTGACTGACCACTGATCCAATATAAATCAACGTCGGTGACTGTAATCGGTGCTGTTGCACCGTTTGTGGCAGATCCGCCAGCGTGCAGGCCAGGGTGCGCTGGTCCTCTCGGGTACCCTTTTCGACCAGCAGCGCAGGCCAGTCCGGAGGCAGACCGGCAGTCTGCAGGCCGTGACTGATGGCAGCGGCCATCGACAGCCCCATGTAAAAAACCAATGTTTCATCCGCCCGCGCCAGGTCCTGCCAATTGATTTCACTGTCATCACAGGAATGGGCCGTGATCAGCCTCAGTCGTGCAGATTGTCCTCGCTCGGTCAGCGGAAATCCGCAACTGGCGGCACAGCCGGCTGCAGCGCTGATGCCGGGTACAATACTGAACGGAATATCGGCGGCTCTCAGTGCATTCAACTCTTCTCCCAATCGACCAAATATCAGCGGGTCGCCTCCCTTGAGCCTTACCACTCGGTGCCCTTGCCGAGCCAGCTTGACCAGCAGCTCACAAATTTCGCGTTGAGAGTGTGAATGTCGCCCCTTCAGCTTGCCGACATATATGCGCTGCACATGCAGCGGTATCTGAGCCATCAACTCAGGGCTGACCAAGGCGTCATGCAGCACTACCTCGGACTGCTCAATCAGGCGCCAGCCCTTGCGAGTGATCAGCTCCGGATCACCGGGGCCGGCACCCACCAGGTCCACGCGCCCGAGGGGGGTGTTGTCGGTGTGGGATAAACGGCTGCCGAACAATGTCTGTCGGCTTGGTAATGCTAACCGTATTTCAGCAAACGAACGTACCAAAAGCGTAAACATGTTCTAGCCCTCATAAAAAACGCCTGCCCGTGACCGGTTTGGCGATCACGGAGCAGGCGTCGTTGCCTTAATTCAAATGTTAAGCAGAAATAAACAAGCAAAACCGGTGCCAGTTGCGAGAGCTGGAACATAAATTGCTTGTCCCGATGGTATCCCTGCAACTTCTTTGCTGAGAGGCCGCCGATGCAAGCTTCAAGTACACCGCTGACCCACCGCTTTCTGCTGGCTGCTCGTGAGGCCGAGATTGAGGCACTGAAACAATTGGCCGTGGGTTGCCAACAGGCGATTCTGACCGGGAGGTTAATCCATGAGCTGCAGCGTGAACGCGGTATTTCAAATGTCTTTCTGGCTTCCGGCGGTGAGTGCTTTGCCCGTCAACACCCGGAGCAGGTCGCGCGTAGCCGTGTGGCCGAACAGGCCTTTCGGCAGGGAGTTGCAGCCCTGATGCCGGGCACAGGCAGTGCACCGGCGGGAATGCGCCTGTGCAACTGCATCGCGGCGGTACTGCTGCAGCTGGAAGAGCTGGATCTGCTGCGTGCTCAGGTGCAGCAGCAACAACTGGAGGCGGCAACGCTCACCTGTTGGCTGAGTGAGCTGATTGCCCGTTTGCTGGCGATCATTTTTGAACTGGCGGACAGCTGTGGCGACCCGGAGTTGACGCGGGCTCTGGTCGCGACATTCAACTTCATACAGGGGAAGGAGTATACAGGGCAGGAACGTGCCTGGGGAGCAATCGGCTTCGCGGCAGGTCGGTTCGAGGCCGAGCAGCTGGAGCGGTTGATAAACCTGCAGGATGCCCAGCAACGCAGTTTTGATACCTTCACCTGTTATGCAGAGGCAGAGCCGCTGGCACTCTGGCACGAGCTGCAGGCGATGCCGGAGCAAGCCGAGCTGTTACGCCTGCGGGGCATGCTCAGCCGGCTGCAGCCTAAAGACGAAGTACCGATGCCATTGAGTGAGCTTTGGTATGAGCTGGCCACCTGCCGCATTGATCGCATGCAACAGCTTGAAGCCCATCTGGAGCAGCGCCTGCTGCAAAAGAGCCGTGACAAGACCGCAGCGGCTGAAGCGGAGCTGAGGCATCACCGGCAACAGCTTAACACCCTGATAGAAGCCGCTGCGCAGCGTACGGCTCCGGTCAACCTGACACCCATGGCTGAGCTGCTGAGCAGTCCCGGACATGAAGGCGGGGGGTTGAACGATACGGTATATGACCTGTTACTGACTCAGGCACGCCATCTGGAACAGGTTCAGAAAGAGCTGGAGTTAGCACGTTCGGCTCTGGATGAACGCAAGCAGATAGAGCGGGCGAAGGGATTGCTGATGCAGTTTCATGGCCTCAGTGAAGAGCAGGCCTATCATCAGATGCGGCAGCAGGCGATGCAGGCCAACATCCGTCTGGTCGATCTGGCGGCTCGTCTGATAGCCGCCTGTGACGGCCTGGGGAAAACGTAATTATGTTTTTCCGTGCCCTGTTAAGGGTCGTTTCGACCCTGTCTGCACCTTTTTAAAGCGCCCTTGTCGTTGTTGTTCGGGTAAAAGCCCCGCTCCTGCCTGTTATTGACCGATTGGCATAAACCCTGCAATACCAGTTGCAGGTCAGGCCTGAGGTCAGACGCTCATCAAGTGGTTTTTTGGACAACGGTGTCCACTCCTTGCTGCATGTGCAGCACAGAAGTGGCACCGTTTTTTTTATCTGAAACTAAGAGAGTGCCGTATGAAACAGACAGACTGCACCGGTACCCGTCGCCCTTTGCGCGTGGCCGTGATTGGCAACGGCATGGTAGGGCATCACTTTGTGGAACAGTGGTTGGCCAGTGAAGCTGCTGAGCAGGGTGAACTGATGGTTTTCGGGGCTGAACGCTATCCCGCCTATGATCGGGTACACCTGTCAGACTATTTTGATTCGGGCAGTGCCGACGCGTTGAGGCTGGGGTCACCGGAGCTGTATCAACACCCCGCCGTGAGCCTCAAACTGGGTGAGTCGGTTCTGTCCATTGATCCCCAATGCAAAACCCTGCACACCCAGGGGGGGGAATACAGCTACGACAAACTGGTGCTTGCGACAGGCTCGTGGCCCTTCGTTCCACCCATCCCCGGCGGGGCTCAGCCACACTGCCTGGTCTACCGAACACTGGATGACCTGGACGCGATTCGCGCCAGTGCCGAGGGTGCCAATGTCGGCGTGGTGATCGGCGGTGGACTGCTCGGCCTGGAAGCCGCCAACGCCCTCAAGCGGCTGGGGCTGGAGGTACATGTGGTCGAGTTTGCCCCCCGGCTGATGCCGGTTCAGCTGGATGACGAAGCGGGAGCCTTGCTGCGCCACAAGATCGAGGCGCTCGGGGTTGCGGTGCATACCGACAAGGCGACGCAGCAGATTATTCGGGGTGACAGTGCAAGGATGAAGATGTGCTTTGCCGACGCTACCGAGCTGGAAACCGACCTGATCGTGTATTCCGCCGGTATCCGGCCGCAGGACATGCTGGGCCGTGAGGCTGGCCTGCAGCTGGGTGAGCGTGGCGGTATTGAGGTGGACCAGCACTGTCGCAGCAGCGATCCTGACATCTATGCCATTGGCGAGTGTGCGGTGTGGAACGGCCGCCATTTCGGTCTGGTTGCACCGGGTTATGCCATGGCACGAGCGGCCCTGTCGCATCTTGTTGGTGATGGCCAGGCACATTTTCAGGGTGCCGACATGTCGACGAAACTGAAACTGCTGGGTGTGGATGTGGGATCGATCGGTGATGCTCACGGCCATACACCGGAGTGTCAGAACTACCGCTACAGCGATGAGCGCAGCGGCGTCTATCGTCGATTGGTGGTCTCGGGGGATGGCAAGCGCCTGCTGGGTGCCATCCTGATTGGGGACAACAGCGGCTACGATCAACTGCTGCAGCTGGCACTGAATGACATGCCGCTGCCGGAGCAGCCGGAAGCATTGATTCTGCCGGCCTCTCAGGGCGGACTGCCGAGTGCGGGCAGTGCCGAGCTGCCCCTGACGGCCACCATCTGCTCCTGTCACAATGTCAGCAAGGGTGATATCTGCGAGGCGATGAATGATGGTGCCGTGTCGGTGGCCGACCTTAAGGCCAGCACCCGAGCCGCCACCGGCTGTGGTGGTTGTGCCGCCATGCTGAAGACCGTGCTGGATGCGGAGCTGGAAAAGCGCGGCGTACAGGTCGATCGTTCGCTCTGTGCGCATTTCAGCCATACTCGTCAGGAACTGTTCCACCTGATCCGTGTAGATGGGATCAAGACTTTTGACGAGCTGATTCAGCGTTACGGACATGGCGGCGGTTGTGAAATCTGTAAACCGGCCGTCGGCTCCATGCTGGCCAGCTGCTGGAATGAACCTATCCACAGCCCCGAACTAGTGCCTTTGCAGGACACCAACGACACCTTCATGGCCAATATGCAGAAAAACGGTACCTACTCGGTGGTGCCGCGCATTCCGGGCGGCGAGATTACACCGAAGATGTTGATCGTGCTGGGCGAAATAGGGCAGAAATACCAACTCTATACCAAGATCACTGGTGGCCAGCGGATTGACCTCTTCGGTGCGGCGCTGGATGAACTGCCACTGATTTGGGAAGAGCTGATTGCGGCCGGTTTTGAGACCGGTCACGCCTACGGCAAGTCGCTGCGAACGGTGAAATCCTGTGTTGGCAGCACCTGGTGCCGTTTTGGCGTACAGGACAGTGTTGGCATGGCGATCGAGATCGAGAACCGCTACAAGGGCCTGCGCGCGCCGCACAAGATCAAGATGGCCGTGTCAGGCTGCACCCGAGAATGTGCCGAGGCCCAAAGCAAGGATATTGGCGTGATTGCCACAGAAAACGGCTGGAATCTTTATGTCTGTGGTAATGGCGGCATGAAGCCACGTCATGCCGACCTGTTTGCGACCGACCTGGATGATGAAACCCTGGTACGTTATATCGACCGTATTTTGATGTTCTACATCTACACCGCGGACCGCCTGCAGCGTACTTCAGTGTGGATGGAAAACCTTGAAGGTGGTCTGGATTACCTGCGGCAGGTTGTGATCGACGACAGTCTGGGGTTGGCGGCAGAGCTGGAATCCCGCATGCAGCATGTCGTCGACAGTTATCGCTGTGAGTGGAAAGAGGCAGTAGATGACCCCAACCGGCGCAAGCGCTTCCGCAGCTTCGTCAATTCGGATGAACCGGGCCGAGCACGGATTGTACAAGTCGTTGAGCGAGAACAGTTGATTCCGGCCCGCGAACTGGCCGTGGAGGAGGTATAATGAACAGCTTGCAATGGCAGGATCTGTGTAGCCGTGATGACCTGGTACCCGGGTCGGGTGTGGCGGTCAAAATTGGTGATCAGGCCGCCGCATTGTACTGGCCAGATCCTGCTAAAGAGCAACTTTATGCGCTGTGCCATCGTGACCCCTTCTCTCAGGCGGAGGTGTTGGCCTGGGGGATATTGTGTGAATTGGAGGGTGAATGGTCAGTGGCTGCGCCGCTTTACAAGCAGCATTTCCGGTTGCATGACGGCGTTTGCCTGGAACAACCGGATGTCGTTCTGCCTCGCTGGCCGGCCAGATTCAACGGTGACAGGGTTGAAGTCGGCATTGAGTGAATGGCCGCCATCGACGGCATCACCGTTGTTGACTTCATGGGGTATCGAGTGTTGATGCACCGATACCCTGTCAAGCAGCCGGCGTCCTTTCAGTTGGGGCGCAGCAGCAAATGGATCACCAACAGCACCAGCACCAGAGAAACACCTTGCCAGAACAATACCGGATTGCGCTCCAGCAGTGGCGCGCGTGTACGGTTGAGAAAGCGCTGGTTGGGATGGCGCAGATCGTAGACGAACTCTGAAAGACTCTCGTAACGCTTGGTCGGGTCAGGCTTTAGCGCCCGTTCCAGGGTGTCATCGATCCAGGTGGGAATCTCGCGTTCCCGCTCCAGCACCGAGTCATAACTCAGGCGTTGCTGAGCGGCGCGGGTACGGGTGCGTGCGACCCTGTTACCATAAGGAAACCGACCGGACAGCATCTGATACGTGATCACGCCCAGTGAGTAGAGGTCGGCACGCCAGTCACCGTATTCGCCCAAAAAATATTCAGGGGCCGAATAGAGTGCAGTACCCTGCAGATGGGGCTGCTCCAGTGCATGGGACGACTCAACGATGCCGGCCACGCGGGTAGCACCGAAGTCGATGATGCGGACTATTCCGCTGGTGTCGATCATGATGTTGTCGGGCTTGAGGTCCTGATGCACCATTTCGCGGCGATGAAATGCCTGTAAACCACGAGCGAGCTGATCGATGATGTTGCGCACGTTTTCCAGCTCAGGGCGGGGGTGGTCATTGATCCACTGAGCCAATGTCTGGCCGTCGATATATTCGGTGACGGTATAGAGAAACCGGCGTGGTCGCCCGGGCGTTATCGCTTTCAATACATGTGGGCTGTCGATGCGTCTGGCAATCCATTCCTCCATCATGAAGCGCTCCAGGTAGGCCGGGTCTTCGCCCAGATCGATAGAGGGTGTCTTGATGACAACCTGCTCCTCTGACGTCAGGTCCTGGGCAAGAAACACATGGCTGCGACTGGTGGCGTGCAGCACACGCAGGATCCGGTAGCCATCAAACGCCATGCCGGGCTCCAGTGTTGGTGGCAGGGGAAGCTGCTCAACCTGTTGCTGCACCACCTGATGCTCTGCAGAAGGCAGGCGGTTAATACGCAGAATCTGCAGGGTCAGGTTGTCAGGGCTGCCCTGTGCGAACGCCGCCTCCACAATTGATCGGGCAGCCTGGTTCAGATCCTCGGCATGTTGCTCCAGCAGATCGAGCAGATACTGTGCATCCAGATGCTCGTAGACCCCGTCGGTGGCAAGCAGAAACAGATCACCGCACTGCAGCGACAGGCAGTCGTAGTCCAATTCAAGACAGTCTTCAATGCCCAGTGCACGACTCAGATAGCTTTCCTCGCGTGATATCCACAAGCGATGATCCTTGGTGAGCTGTTCCAGCGAACGGTTGCGCACCCGGTAGATGCGGCTGTCGCCGGCATGAAGAAGGTGTGCGCTGTGGCCCTTGATAATCAACCCGCTGAAGGTGCACACATACCCCCGGTTCCTGTCAAAACGGTGCTCGCTGTGACGGGTCTGGCTGCAAAGCCATGAGTTGGTGGCGAACAGCACCTTTTCCGCGGCAGTCTTAACGCTCCAGGTGTCGCTGGTACAGAAGTAGTCATCAAGAAAGCCCCTGACCGCCGCTGAACTGGCGATCTGGCTGACATCACTAGAACTGATGCCATCGGCGATGGCAAAAGCGGCGCCCTTGAGGCTGAGCTGAGGTTCGGTGGGGATAAGCGCACCGTAAAAGTCCTGATTGCAGTCCTTGCGTCCTGCGTCTGAATACTGGCCCAGACTGAGCTGGAGTCCTGGCGGCATGGTTTCTCTCCCCTGAATACAACAGCGCAGCGCTCCCGGAAAAGCGCTGCGCGGATGGATGGCCGTAATCAGGCCGACGCGGATGCCGGTTTGGCAGTAGAAGTGTTGGCCGCCAGTTTGCGTTTGGCCGCGGTACGCACATGGGTGGTGTACAGGGTGAGTCCGGTGAAGGCCAGACCACCGACCAGGTTGCCCAAGGCAGTAGGGATCTCATTCCAGATCATGTAGTCCATCACAGAAAAGTCGCCGCCCATGATCAGGCCAAACGGGAACAGGAACATGTTCACTACCGAATGCTCGAAGCCCATAAAGAAGAACAGCATGATCGGCATCCACATTGCCAGAACCTTGCCGCTGACATGGGTGGAGATCATGGCGCCGACAACGCCCATTGATACCATCCAGTTGCACAGCATGCCGCGGATGAAGATTGTCATCCAGCCATCGAAACCGTAGGCGGCATAGCCCAGGGTGCGTGACTCACCAATATGGGCTACCTTCTCGGCAATGGCGCCGCCATCGGTGTTGTAACCCATGGTGAAGATGTAGGACATCATGAATGCGACGGTCAGTGCACCAGCAAAGTTGCCCACAAAAACCAGTCCCCAGTTGCGCAGAATCTGCGGCCAGGTTACGCCAGGGCGTCGGTCGAGCCAGGCCAATGGGGTCAGCATGAATACGCCGGTCAGCAGGTCAAACCCCATCAGGTAGAGCATGATGAAGCCGACCGGAAACAGCAGTGCCCCGATCAGGAAAACACCGGTCTGTACCGCCACGGTCACGGCAAATACAGCGGCCAGCGCCAGTATTGCGCCAGCCATATAGGCACGGATCAGGGTATCGCGGGTGGACATGTGAATTTTGGATTCGCCTGCGTCGACCATTTTGGTCACGAATTCGGATGGGATCAGATAAGCCATGGTGTCACCTCAGAGATAGGTCAGTTGTATGCCGGTCTGTGTTATCTGGCGGTCGAGAAAAACTGACGACGGGACATAAAAAAAGCGCCCGCACCGGCTCTGCCGGTGGGGCAGAGAGGTGACGGACGCCATTATCCGAATACAGTCAGTTTGTCAGGGCCGCCGGGGCCCGAAGGTTGATATGGTTACGGCAAAAGAGGGGCCAGTTTTATCAACTTTATGTTTTTAAAGGAGTTGTTATGTTAAGTGGGGTGATGCGGCGGTAATGGGTACCGCCGCTGTGCTGTACACTGGTGCAGGCCTGCTCAGTTGCGGTGCGGCATTACACCTTGAAACGACCGGTCTGCTGCTGCAATTGCTGGGCATACCCATCCAGTGAGCGGCTGATGCTGCCGATGTCTCGTGAGCGGTCGGCCCCCTGTGTGGCCAAATCATTGATTTCGGTGATGCTGCGGTTGATCTCATCCACGACTTGAGTCTGCTGCTCGGTAGCGGAGGCTACGCTGGTATTGACGTCGGTAATATGAGAGATCGCCTGCAGGATGGTCTGTAACTCGGCTTCGGCGCTGCTGGAGAGAGATTCGGTGGCACTGGCTTCTTTGCTGCCGGTTTCCATTACGGTGACGACTTCAGAAACGCCACCCTGCAGTCGACTGATCATGTTCTGTATGTTTTCAGTGGACTCCTGAGTACGTCTGGCGAGGGTACGCACTTCGTCGGCCACCACTGCAAAACCGCGTCCCTGTTCGCCTGCGCGGGCGGCTTCGATGGCCGCGTTGAGCGCCAGCAGGTTGGTCTGCTCAGCCACATCACGGATCACATCCAGCACACTGCTGATCTCGTTGGAATTGTCGGCGAGCGTTCGGATTGAGGTCACCGCCTTCTCGGTCTGTTCGGCCAGTCGTCGCACCTGCGCCGAAGACTGGTGAATGATCTCGGCGCTGCGCTGGCCGGTCTGATCCGCTTCACGGGTTATGTCCGCGGCTCGTGAAGCGTTGCCTGCCACTTCTTCGATGGCGCTTTGCATCTCATTGATGGCCGTTGCCACCATGGAGATGGCATCAGTCTGGCGGCTGACACCTGCATCGTTATCCTGAGCTGCCGAGGCCAGGCGACCTGACTCCTGTCCCAAGTCACGGCTCAGGCTCTGAATACTGCCAATCATCTGCTGCAGATTACTCAATACCAGGTTGAAGCTGCTGGCCAGTCGACCCAGGTCGTCGTTGCTTTCAACCGGAATACGTTGGGTGAGGTCGCCTTCGCCCTTGGCAATGTTGTCAAGCTGCTCACGCAGAGCGGTGATGGAGCGCAGAATCAGACGCATGAAAATAAAGAACAGGGCCAGGCTGAGCAAAAGCGCCAGCAAGGTAATGATCAACGTGGTGACCGAACTGCTGACGCCTTCCGAGGATGCCTCGGCGGCTTTCTCCTGAGCCAGCTGCTCGGTATGGGAGCCTACCCGGTCGAAATAGTCGCGCAGCTGGCTGAACAGCGGCTGTGTGACCTGATGTGACAAGGCACGTGCACGTTCAGGGTTACCGCTTCGCGCCAGTTCCATCACTTGACGAGCTGAACTCTCCCACTGCTGGAAAGCCTGCTCAAATCCCTCGGACGAACTCGAGATACCGGTACCGCGAAGGCGCGCAACAGCCTGATTGAAACGGTCATGCGCCTGCTGAGTATTTTCGTCAAAGCTTGCGACTTGTGCGTCGGCTTCCTGCAGGTTGGTGCCCGCATCGACGGCCGCCATTTGTGCTACCAGTGCCTGATAGAGGTCACGATCCCCGTTAAGAATTTCGCTGATTGCCGGGAGGTAGTTGCTGGCCAGGTCATCGGTGTCTGAGACCAAATTGCGACTGGTGTTGACGCTGAACAGCCCGACAAAGACCAGTGCTGCGGCTGTAATAACAAAGGGGAGCGCGATGCGGGTACGAAATCCGGTTTTTGCGGTCATGGGAGGTGGTTTCCTTCCTGAAGTTTGCTCAAAGAGTAGCAGTAGAAACGGCAGGGTTAAAGCTGAAACCGGATGACCCTGCACCATGGCAATGGTAGTCTTAAGCCAGCTTTTATCCCCCGATTCAGGCCCGAAACGGAGTCTTGTCAGGCCATGAAATTCAACCCCGGTTTTGGTCATCTAGCCTTGCTGCTCACGCTGGCGTTGCTGGTGTGGCTGTTCAGCGGAGAACTGCTCAGCAGTCGTGACAATGCACCTGAAGCGGCTGCTCCCGTAGCACAGCCGATTACGGTCGCTGCCAGGCTGAGTGCGGCTCAGCCCTATCGTCGACAAATTGTGCTGCAGGGGCAGGTAGAGCCCTGGCAAAGTTTGGATTTGCGTGCACAGATCAGTGCTACAGTCGATGTTCTGCCGGTAGGGCGGGGTGCTCAGGTTGCTAAGGGCGATCTTCTGTTGCAACTGTCGGAAGACGACCGCCGCAGCCGCCTGTCGCAGGCGCGTGCCCAGCTGGCCTATAGCCGCAGTCAGCTGGAAGCCGGACAGAGTTTGCGTCGGCAGGGACTGAATGCACAAACCGACCTGTTGCGATTACAAAGTGAGCTGGCCGCTGCTGAGCAGGCAGTACGCAGTGCAGAACTTGAACTTGAACACACACGTCCGGTCGCACCTTTCGCAGGCGTACTTGACAGTCTCGATGTGGACCTGGGGGACTATCTGGTTGCCGGTCAAGTGTGGGGGCGGTTGCTCGATACGGCAGTGCTGCGAGTGCGAGCGCAGGTGCCGCAGCAACAGGTGGCCGGGCTCGAGCTGGGGCAACGAGCAGAAGTGGTTTTGCTGGATCAACGTACTTTCAGCGGTGTTGTCAGTCACATCTCAAGGGAGGCGGATAGCGCCACCCGAAGTTTTACAGTGGAGATACGGCTGGAAAACCCCGAAGGTCTCAGAATCGCCGGCGCCAGCGCCACGGTTCGGATCGATATCGGTAGCGTGGATGCTCACCGGATCTCCACAGCCCTGCTGACGCTGGGTGAAGGCGGTCAGTTGGGTGTGTTGTATCTGGAGCCGGACGACCGGGTACAGTTTGCCCCGGTGCAGTTGATCAGTACCGGAACCGAAGGCAGTTGGGTGAGTGGGTTGCCGGAAGAAATTCGGTTGATCACGCTGGGCGGGGGCTTTGTCTCGCCGGGTCAGCAGGTCAAGGTTGATCAAGCGTCGGAGTCGCGTTGATGGATGCGCTGATTCGGGCCGCAATGAACCGCAGCAGAGCCACTCTGCTGTTGTTGCTGATCCTGCTTGCGGCTGGGTTTGCTTCATGGGTGACAATTCCCAAGGAGGCCAACCCGGATGTCACCATTCCCTATATCTATGTTTCCATGCGCCTTGAAGGGATCAGCCCCGAGGATGCAGAGCGGCTGTTGGTGCGGCCGATGGAGCAGGAGTTGCGATCACTCGAAGGAGTGAAGGAGATGACTTCCATCGCCGCGGAAGGACACGCGTCGGTGATGCTGGAGTTCGATGCCGGTTTTGACCCCAAAACCGCGTTGGCGGATGTGCGTGAGAAGGTTGATACCGCCCGCACCGAACTGCCGGCTGAGGCCGACGAACCCAGCGTGAACGAGATCAATATCGCCCTCTTTCCGGTGCTGTCCATAGCCCTTTCCGGCCCGGTGAGTGAAGCTGAACTGGTTGGAACCGCACGTCGGCTCAAGCAGGAAATAGAAGGTATTGCCGATGTGCTTGAAGTGGATATCGGCGGTGATCGTGAAGACCTGCTGGAGATCATTGTCGACCCTCAGGTACTGGACAGCTACAACGTAGACTATGCCGCCCTCTACCAGCTGGTTAGCAACAATAACCGGCTGGTCGCCGCCGGCAGCCTTGATACCGGTTCGGGGCGGTTGCCGCTGAAAGTGCCCGGCGTGATCGAAAATATCGAAGATCTGCTCAACATGCCGGTCAAGGTGGAAGATGATCGGGTCGTCACTTTCTCCGATGTGGCGGTGCTGCGTCGAACCTTCAAGGACCCCACCGGCTTTGCGCGTATCAATGGTCAACCGGGTGTGGTGCTGGAAGTGTCCAAGCGTGCCGGCTCCAACATCATCGACACCATTGATCAGATCAAGGCGTTGATCGAGCAGGCGCGCCCACTGCTGCCCGAGGGGGTGCAGGTGCACTACGTGATGGATCAGTCGGAAGAGGTGCAGGAACTGCTTACCGATCTGCTCAATAACGTGTTGACGGCGGTAGTGCTGGTGTTGATCGTAATGCTGGCGGCGCTTGGGCTGCGCTCATCGTTACTGGTGGGGCTGACCATCCCCGGCGCCTTTTTGACCGGTATTCTGCTGATCTACATGCTGGGATTCACGCTGAACATCATTGTGCTGTTCTCGCTGATACTGGTGGCCGGAATGCTGGTGGACGGTGCAATCGTGGTATCTGAACTGGCTGATCGTAACCGCCAGCAGGGGATGACCCCGGCTGAGGCCTGGGCTGGTGCTGCCAGTCGCATGGCCTGGCCGGTGATTGCCTCCGTTGCCACAACTGTTATGGTGTTCCTGCCCTTGCTGTTCTGGCCGGGTATCGTGGGTGAGTTCATGAAATACCTGCCAGCTACCGTGATCCTTTGCCTGCTGGCGTCACTGGCGATGGCACTGGTGTTTCTGCCGGTTATGGGACAGGTCAGCGGAGGTGGGCGCCTGTCGCCACAGAAAAGCCGCAACAGCAGGCTGGGCCATGGCTATCGCCGCACGCTGGCATTTTTGCTGGCAAGGCCCGGACAAACGTTGACGGCGATGCTGTTGGCCATGCTTCTGGTTTACGCTTTTTATGGTCGTTTTAACCATGGCGTTGAGTTTTTTCCGGATGTGGAGCCGGAGTCCGCCCAGGTTTTGATTCACGCCCGTGGTGATCTGTCCGTGTATGAGCGGGACACGCTGGTCAAGGGGGTAGAGCAGCGTTTGCTTGGCATGCCTGAGGTCGAGGTGCTGTACGCGCGCAGTTTTGCCATGGCCGACGGGCAAATGGCTGAAGACGTGATTGGAATACTGCAGTTTCAGCTGATCGACTGGTATCAGCGCCGTCCGGCGGCCACCATCCTGGATGACATGCGTGATAGAACCGCTGATCTTCCCGGGTTGAAGCTTGAATTTCGCAAACAGGAGGAGGGCCCCAGCGCCGGTAAGCCGGTGGTGTTGAAACTCAGTTCACAGGACAGCACAGCACTGGATCAGGCGGTAAGCCGGGTGCGCAGTGCCATGGTTGAGCTGGGCGGCCTGGTGGATATCGAGGATGACCGTGCCCTACCGGGCATCGAGTGGCAGCTGCAGGTGGACAGGGAGGAGGCTGCTCGCTTCGGTGCGGATGTGCTATCCGTCGGTAATGCCGTGCAAATGGTCAGTAATGGTTTGTTGCTGGCTACCTGGCGGCCTGAAGACGCGCTGGATGAAGTTGATATTCGTGTGCGCCTGCCCGAATCGTGGCGCAGCCTGGATCAGCTGCAGCGCATGACACTGACTGGCAATGGTGGACAAATGCCACTGAGTCATTTCGTGACGCTGCAGCCGTCTCATAAGACTGGCACCCTGCGCCGCGTGGACGGTCAGCGGACCATTACACTGCAGGCCGATGTTGCGCCTGGCTATCAAGTGGCGGAGCGGCTGCAAGCGCTGCTGGAGGCCAGTGACAGTAATTTGCCTGAGGGTGTAAGCCTCAGTGTTGGGGGCGAGGGTGAGGATCAGCAGCAGTCGGCCAGCTTCCTGATCAGTGCCTTCATCACTGCAATCCTGTTGATGATGCTGATTCTTGTGATCCAGTTCAACAGCTTTTACCAGACTCTTCTGGTGCTGTCGGCCATCGTGTTTTCGACCGCGGGTGTTCTGATCGGGCTGCTGGTCAATGGCCAGTCGTTTGGCATTGTCATGGTGGGTATGGGCATCATTGCGCTGGCAGGTATTGTGGTGAACAACAATATCGTCCTGATCGACACTTACAACCAGTTGCGCAGTGAGGGCATGTCGCCTGTAGATGCAGCATTGGAAACCGGTTGTCTGCGCATGCGTCCGGTACTGCTCACCGCCATTACCACAGTGCTGGGATTGATGCCGATGGTGATCGGCGTAAACGTCAATCTGCTTGAACCCAGCCTGGGTTTTGGTGCGCCCTCGACCCAGTGGTGGACGCAGCTGTCCAGCGCCATTGCCGGTGGGTTGACCTTTGCCACCCTGCTGACTTTATTGCTCACCCCTTGCATGCTGGTGCTGGGAGAGCGGATGTTTGCCCGTTTCAAGCGCGAGTCCAGTCAGGGTTGATACACTGAGGGGGGGGCGTAACGGTATTCAAAGTCTTATTATGTGTTATATCATAACATTAATTCGATGGTCGCCTGTGGGCAAAACCCCCGTGGGTCGGCTGAATACCCGCAGTTTTTTGAGAGCGACATACCTATGAATGCAGTACTGCCCGATGTGTCCTTGACCGACGACGCCCCATTTATGACCCCTTTGCAGTGGGTTGGGATGCAGGACATTGATCTGCCCATTACGCTGACAGAGCCGGGTTACCGGCGTAGTCTGCATGCGTGTGCCGATGCTCAGGTGGATCTGCCGGCTGCGCATATCAAGGGTATTCACATGTCGCGTCTTTACCGTTTGCTGGATGGTCTGGGTGAGGATGCGCTGACACCTGAGCGCATACAGCAGGTACTGCTGGCGATGATCGACAGTCACCGGGACTGCAACAGCAGCAGTGCGCGTATCGGTCTTTCGTTTAATCTGTTGGTGCGCCGGGCGGCGCTGGTATCTGAGGCTCTGGCGGGCTGGAAATCATACCCTGTCAGGCTGAATGCCCAACTGGTACAGGGCCGCTTCAGTCTGCGTGCCGAAGTGGTTGTGGAGTACTCCTCAACCTGTCCCTGTTCGGCGGCGCTGGCACGACAGCTTGTGGAACGTCGCTTTCTTGACGATTTTCCCGGAGATCAGCCCCTTAATCGTGAAGAAATGGCCAGTTGGCTTCGCCGCAACGCTACACTGGCAACGCCGCACAGCCAGCGCAGTGAAGCGCGTGTCAGCGTGGGCCTGGAGGCAACCGACCCTTCGCTGGCGCTGCTTGCATTGATTGATACCATTGAGGCTGCCGTTGCGACACCGGTGCAAACCGCAGTGAAACGGGCGGATGAGCAGGCGTTTGCGGCACTTAATGGCGCCAATTTGATGTTTGTGGAGGATGCGGCCCGGCGTATACAGGATGCCCTGCAATCCCACTTCAGGGCGCCACGTACTCAGGTCAAGCATCTTGAAAGCCTTCACCCACATGATGCTGTTGCCTGGGCTGAGTGAAAACGGACATTGTTTAACCCGGTGTGATCAGCGAAAATACCCGCCATTGACGATCAACCGCACACACGGGGCGCAACGCCCTGTCCCTGTCCAGAACAGAAGACCCGAATTCATGTCCATCGCTCAGGAAGTTTCCAAACGCCGCACCTTTGCCATTATCTCGCACCCGGATGCCGGTAAGACCACTATCACCGAAAAACTGCTGCTGCTAGGGCAGCTGATTCAGGTGGCGGGTACCGTCAAGGGGCGTGGCAGCGACCGGCATGCCACCTCTGACTGGATGAGCATGGAGCAGGAGAGAGGTATTTCCATCACCTCCTCCGTGATGCAGTTTCCGTACAACGGTCGTACCGTCAACCTGCTGGATACACCGGGGCACGAAGACTTTTCCGAGGATACCTACCGTACTCTTACCGCTGTGGACTCGGCACTGATGGTGGTGGACGGTGCCAAGGGCGTTGAGGAACGCACCATCAAGCTGATGGACGTCTGTCGTCTACGTGACACGCCGATCTTCTCATTCGTCAACAAGCTGGACCGTGACATTCGTGACCCGATCGAGCTGCTCGACGAGATCGAGGAGGTACTGAAAATCGAAGCCGCGCCGATCAACTGGCCGATCGGTTCCGGTAAGTGGTTCAAAGGTGTGTATAACCTTTATACAGACACTATCCACCTGTTTACGCCGGGGCAGGGGCACAAGCTGCCGGAAGACAAACGCATTCAGGGACTGGATTCTGACGAGGCGCGGGCGCTGCTGGAAGACGAGTACGACGACTTTGTGGACGAGATCGAGCTGGTCAAAGGTGCCTGCCATGAGTGGGATCAGGAGGCGTATCTGGCGGGCAGGATGACGCCGGTGTTCTTCGGGACCGCGCTGAGCAACTTTGGCGTCAAGGAGATGCTGGATGACTTCGTCGAGTGGGCGCCGGCACCGCCCGCCCGTGCCACCGAAACCCGCGAGGTTGAAGCCGGAGAGGAGGCGTTCAGCGGTTTCGTATTCAAGATTCAGGCAAACATGGACCCGAAACACCGTGACCGCATCGCCTTCATGCGCATCTGCTCCGGCTCCTACACCCGCGGCATGAAAATGAAGCACGTGCGCATCGGCAAGGATGTGCGCATCGCCGACGCAGTAACCTTTATCGCCGGCGATCGTGAGAACGTGGAAGAAGCCTGGTCTGGTGACATCATCGGTCTGCACAACCACGGCACCATCCAGATCGGTGATACCTTTACCGCTGGCGAGAGTCTCAAGTTCACCGGTATTCCGCACTTCGCACCGGAGATGTTCCGTCGGGTGCGGCCCACCGATCCGCTGAAAATGAAACAGCTGCAGAAGGGTTTGCAGCAACTGTCGGAAGAAGGTGCGGTTCAGCTATTCCAGCCTTTGAAGAACAACGACCTGATCCTTGGTGCTGTCGGACAGCTGCAGTTTGAAGTGGTGGTGTTCCGTCTCAAGGACGAGTACAAGGTCGAGTGCGTGTACGAACCGATCAGCGTACAGACTGCACGCTGGGTGGAGTGCAGTGATAACAAGATGCTGGAAGATTTCCGCCGCAAGGGCTACGACAATCTGGCGGTGGATGGCTCCGGCCTGCTGACCTACCTGGCGCCAACCCGGGTGAATCTGTCACTGACCGAAGAGCGCTGGCCGGATATCCAGTTCCGCGCAACGCGGGAGCACTGATTGCTGATCGACACCATCTGCCACCTTGATTTTGCTGATTTTGATCCTGACCGAGCAGCGGTAATTGAGTGCGCGCACGTTGCGGGTGTTGAGCAGATTGTGGTGCCGTCGATCACGGTGGATAACTTTGAGCGGGTTCTGGATCTGTGTGCTTCAGATCCAAGCCTGTATCCTGCTTTGGGTCTGCATCCCTGTTTCAGTCATGATATTGAGCACGATCTGGCACGGCTGGATGAGATGCTTTCGCTGGCGGCAGGAGCCGTAGTGGCGGTGGGCGAGATCGGCCTGGACTTTCGCCCTGCACAGTTGCGTTCCGGACAAGAGGGGGCAGCACAGCAGGAGCAGCTGTTGGAAGCGCAGCTGAAACTGGCAAAGGCTCACGACCTGCCGGTATTGCTGCATGCGGTGAAAGCACACGACCGGGTTTTGAAGTTGTTGCGTCGTCAGCACCTGCCCCGGGCGGGTATCGTGCATGCGTTCTCCGGCAGTGAACAACAGGCGCGGGAGTATGCAAAACTGGGCTTCAAGCTGGGTTTTGGTGGGGCTGTCACCTACGAGCGTGCGCGTAAATTGAGAAGACTGGCAGCTGAGCTGCCGCTGGAGTGGCTGGTGCTGGAAACCGATGCGCCGGATATGCCACTGCAGGGGCACAGGGGTAAGCGAAATGAGCCCTGCCGTGTGGCGGAAGTGGCCGCGTTCATTGCCCAACTGCGAGGGATGGACGATGCAGAAGTTTCAGCCGTAACCACTGCTACGGCTTCCGGTCTGTTGCGGCTGCCTTATTGATAAATGCTGCCGTAGGCGGCTTCCAGCGTGTTCCAGACAGTGTCGGTCTTGCTGTTCACGGGAACACGATAGTAACGCCTCTCTGCATCAACCGCTTCACTGCTGTAGCTGCCATCCGGCGGGGTGAGGATCAGCTTTGCCAGGCTGGCGGGGTAGTTCGGGCCCTTGATCCGTTCACCATAGGTTTCTTCAATCGGCCCCAGTTTGTAACGTACCGATACGATGGACGTCAGTTCCTGGCAGTGCCGGGTTTCGCCCTTGCAAAACTGGAAGTAACGGGTGTCCAGGACATAGAACTGATCAGCGGTCGGGTCTTCCTTCAGAGCCCCTGACAGGTTGACACAGCCACCGAGCAGCAGGGCTGCAGCGGCCGGTAACAGCAGTTGTTTCATCCCGATTCCTCCTTGTTATGGTCGTTTCAGCACAGGTCTTTGTATGGGTTTTCGACCTGCAGTGAGATCGGGTTGGCATAACCGGGCAGGCGAATTTCATCGGCACTGATCTGCAGGTCATCCCCCGTCAGCACGTTGTGGTCGTACAGATAGATGGGTTTTGCCTGACCCATGATAGCAGACTGGTTATAGCTTTCGGCCTGTTCGCGTACCTGCTCGCGTCGCTTGCGCCAGGCATTCATGGCGGCTTCGCCGTGGCGCCTTGTCAGCAGCTGCTCGACCACATGGGGTGCCATTACTGCGGCGCTGGCGTTGTTGCCGCCAAACCCCTTGGCGTTAATCAATACCGAGTCCATCCCTGTAGCGCCGGTTTCCTTATGGGTCAGCGGGAAATGCAGGTTGGAGCTGTGCACATCTTCTGCAATTTCGGTTGTGGTGGTCAGACCCGGCACGATGCCGTGTTTCCAGACGCCCAGTGACGCAAATAGCTGATCCCCTCCTGCAGTGCCCTGTGAGTGCCCAAGATAGGCTTTTATGGCACTGACGGTCCAGTCAGGGATATCAAACGCCTTGGCGGTCTCGTTGATGACATGAGATTCGGTTACGCGGTTTTGCGGGGTGCTGGTGCCGTGTGCCTGTACAAAGCTGCGCTGCTTGAGTGACTCTTCACCCAACAGTGTGCCGATCAGCGATGCCGCCTTGCCAAGGGTCATGTAGTTGCCGATGCCCGGTGCCGAAATCGACTTTTTGTGCCCGTCGGCATGGACAAAAACATCGGCCACCGCACCGTGGATGTCAGCGCCAAGCTCCAGTGCGAGATCGTCACTCATCAGCACCAGGAACTGGCTGGATTCACCCATGGTAAAGCCACAGTTGTTGCCGAATGGACGACAGGCTTTGCGGTAGTGCTCCTCAGCCATCTCGGCAAGACCGTCCAGCGCCATCAGCTGTTTGTCTTCGGCCAGGGCGCCCATGGCACGGAAGCCTTCAATGATCTCCTGCGTTACCGGGGCATCGCTGCCACCGACCAGTACCAGCTTGCTGCGGCCGGTACGTATCGCCTCGACACCGCTTTTCAGGTTGTACAGAAAGGTGGCGCAGGCGCCCAGCGCGCCGCCGGTCGTGCCGACGTTACCGAGCAGGTAGGCGTTGATGAAGTCAGCCGGCATCTGGGCATAACCCAGTGGCATCTGTTTGGAGGTGGTGCGTTTGCCCAGCGCCGGGAACTTGGTCAGGCCGCCGAAGCCAAGATCATCCAGCTGGCCAATTGAGTTGCTGGCGAACACTGCGATCTGATCCGGAGAGAGCAGATCCAGAATGGTCTGATATTCGATCCCCATCGAGCGCAGTGCATCGGAGGCAGCATAAACCGCCATCTGCAGGCCGCGGGGATGGTTGCGTGACTGGTACAGTTTGCCGGGCTCGAACCCGGTCGGCAGCATGCCGGCACTTTGTACCAGGGCTGGTTTGGAATCCGGGAAAATCAGTTCGCAACTGCCGTCGATCCGTACCTCAACCTGACCGCTACCTATCTCTTCTACCTGCCAGTTTGTCGGGATTTGCTGCGGCAGCTGGCGGCTGCGCAGGCGGAAACTCAGGCCTTGATCGCTGCCTTTGATGCTGGCCGGGCGGTTGAACATGACGGCATTAACATCGAACCAATCGGGGTGGATGCGGCGAATCAGGGTATTGTCTCGTACCTGCTGTTCAATGCGGCTGGCCAGCTCTGCAGCCGTGAAGTGCTGGCTGGTGTCACCCTGCAGCTGGTAGCTGCCGGCATCATACTGCGCAAGCCCGGTCAGTGTTGCCAGATCAACCAGCGTATCCTGTCGACTGGATGCATCCAGCTGATCCAGTATCAGGCGACGATAGCCCTGGTGAAAGGAAGAGCGACCAGCGGGGCTGATACCACCAAAACCGACAATGACAGGCAGCTGAGACAAAAGATACTCCTCGGAGTGGTGACGCGGATGACAAAGAAGGATAACAGCGCATTTTATCGTCTGATCCTGGCGCTGGCCAGCACCCATATGCACTCCCGTGTAAAAGCGATACTGGTTTTCATTTCTTATTAAGCTATTCTGAGCTAAAAGGTATCAGGCCTGCTCTTTCATATGGAGGAGCGGGAGACCGTATTCAGGAGGAAACCATGAAAAAGCTGATGATCACCTCACTTGCGTCAGTATTGTTGCTGGGTGGGTGTACAACGCTGGACCCCTACACTCAGGAGTCTAAAACGTCGCAGGCAACCAAGGGCGCAGGTCTGGGTGCTCTGGGTGGCGCCGTACTGGGTGCAGCCGTGGCTGGCAAGGGCGATCGAAATGAGGGCGCGCTGGCAGGGGCTGTTATTGGCGGTGCTGTTGGTGGTGGTATCGGTTATTACATGGATCAGCAGGAAATGCAGCTGCGTCAGCAGCTTGAAGGTACCGGTGTTCGAGTGGAGCGTGTCGGGGATGACATCCGGCTGATTATGCCGGGCAATATTACCTTTGCCACCGACAGTGATCGGGTTGATCCGTCTTTTTACTCGGTGCTCGACTCTGTTGCTCGTGTGTTGATCAAATTCGAGAAGAGTCAGGTTGCAGTGGAAGGCTATACCGATTCAACCGGTTCATTTGAATACAATCAGCAGTTGTCGGAGCGTCGCGCCACCAGTGTTGCACGCTACCTGAATTCGGTTGGGGTCAGCCACTTGAGACTGGATGCGCGCGGTCTGGGTGAGCGTTACCCGATTGCCAATAATGACACTGAAGCGGGGCGGGCGATGAACCGTCGCGTCGAGATCAAGATTCGCGGCACTCAGCGCTGAGTCTGCTGGCCGTGCGGGCGCTGGTTCCGCACGGCTGAAAATATCTGTCAAAGGTTTTCGCTTTCCCGAAGTCGGTCAAACTTGCCCAGCAGTCGCTGCAGACTCTGCTCAGTACTTTCGCGTTCGGCTTCCAGTGTTGTCTTGCTCTCACGCAGCTCGCTGACTTCCAGTCGCAGCAGTTCGACCTCTTCGATTAATCCCTCAATCTTTTTTTCCAGTTCGGTAAAGAGTCCGCTCTGCATTTTGGTGGTGCTCCTGTATGGGTGTGGATGATTCAAGGTCGCAAGACTAAGCTGCTCAATGGGCGATTACAATATCATCCTGCTGGATGTTGAGGGTGTTGCTGTCAGCAGGCAGTCGGCCCCGTGACATGGTGGGTTGTACGTCTTCCAGGGTAAGTAGTTGTCCAGTGTCGCGTAGCTCAAAATACGGGCGAAGCTCAGAGTCATAGTGCGTCATACGCCGATATACCCGCAGTTTATCACCTTGGCGCAAACCAGAGTCAGTACCGGTATTGATCCAAACAGATTCCTGTTGTGTTTGAGTAATTCGAGCGCGTATGGGCTCGCAGCCAAGCAATAACTGAATGTCATTGCTTATGACACGGATCACCTCACGCATCTTTTTTCCATAGTCCTGCTGCCAGAACTGAGGTGATTCAAAACCCGCACGTATATGCGGATCAAGTGTCCAATCCCCAGTCATATGGTAGCGTTTTTGCGATATTAACGCGCCAGTGAATGCGTCATGAACAAAAACGTCAAGTTCAAAGTTTCGGTTATGAAATCCAGGATTCAGACTTGAGCGGTTGTACAGATCAACCAATAAATTTGGCTCGCGAGGTTGTGCAGGGTTGTGCAGAGCCATGCTCCTGATGACACCGCTAACCAAATATTGAACGTTAAACTGCTCCGAATGATGTAAGGCGGTTGTGATGCTACCCTCAGGCAGTAGGCGTGCTGGAGCCTGGATCGGATTTTCAACTAAATTTATCAACCCAATATCCACTGCATTGAAGAAATAGCTGCTGCGGCCAAGTTCATAAGCCAGTAAATTGCTGAACTTGAACTGGATATCGTGTAGGTATCCGGTGTTTGCTTCATCTGGGCGTTCAAGTGGAAAATGTGTTACGGCAAGTGTTCGATGGTGAGGCGAGTCCCGCTTTTCCTCATTACAGTCCATATACAGCTCAATATCACCTACGACCGTCAAGTATAGGGTTTTCTTTTTAATATTTTCCTCGATTACACGCACATTGTTGACTGCGCCTGTCGGGTAGACATCGAGGCTGTCATGGCCCTGCGGGCCACTGCGAGTTAGTCTCTCGCGGTGCTGACTTGTCATATAGTCAGCGGCCTTCTGGCGTATTTGGTCGGTAGCATGCTGAAGTGCTTGTTCTCGAGAAAGTATTGGGTTCGCCTTATCCCAACGTGCCTGCCCTGTGGCTTCAAACGCTAATGCCCAGACCTTGCTTGATGTGAAAATCAGGGCAACATACAGGAGTAGATGGAGCTTTGATCGGTTAGGCATAGTGCATAGACTGATAGAGAGTGTGTTTCGATTGTAGCCGAAATTGGGTGTGTAATAGCAAGGGAGCGGTGCAATATGAAATCAGAGCAGTTGTATGAGACTTAAGCAGGCAGGCTCAAGTTTTTGGGCTACTTTGTTGTTTTTGTTAACTCTTTACCCTTGTGGTGGCACTGCATCAACTGTTGAGTTGATAAGGGAGCAGATACGTCAGGAGAGATCTGCAGCTACGATACTTGCTTCCCTTCAGCTTGTTCCGCTTGTTGAACTTCAACAGGGTGTTCAAGAGTCCAATAACTACTTTGAACAGGGATGGCTTGAACTGGGGTTGGCCCTCAGACGCTATCCCGATGCTGAGAAAGCGACCGGGCTTTCGCTTTGGCTTGATAATTGGCAGTCGCATCCTGCAGCAAGTGTTTTACAGTTCGAACCAACAGCATCATCAGAGCCGGCAGTGTTTTTGCCTCTTGGGGAAGTAACTGTATTGGGTGCACTCTTGCCATTGAGTGGAGAGTTTAGATCCCAAGGGGAGGCGGTCCTGAAGGGGATAGAATCTGCGCTGGCATGGGAGCGACAGCGTGGCATTGACACGCCCAATCTCGAAGTGTTCGACAGTCAAAGCGAGTCTGATTTGGGTTTGATTTTTGAGCGAGCATTGGCGGCGGGTGTTGATTTGATGCTGGGCCCAATGTTGCCTGATGAAGTTAAGCAGTTGAGTGCGAATCCACCACCTTTTCCGATGTTGGCATTGAATCGTGTTAAAGGTTCAAATTTTCGCGTATATCAGCTTGATCTGGCATCGGATCATGAAGTGCGTCAACTGGTTAAGCTCATGGCTTCCCAAGGGCACTATAACGTGCTCGTTCTTTCCTCTGCAAAAGGTGCCTGGATTGATCCTTTGCTAGAACTCTTACCGGAAGTTGCAGTGCAGGAAAGAGTCCGTTTTATCGTCTCAGAAAAGATCAGTGTCGTGCCCCATCAGATGAGTGAGCAGATCCAGCAACTATTGGGTATACATGAAAGCCATCAGCGCCGAAAAAAAATCCAGTTAACGACTCAAGGTGAGTATGAGTTTGAGCCTCGCATTCGAAGAGATTTTGACGCAGTACTTATCTTGGCTCCGCCTGAACAAAGCAGGCTTATTAAACCGCTTTTGAGCTTTTATCATTCACCAGGCCTGCCGGTATATACCACTTCACATTTCTTTTCTTCTCCTGCTTTTGTGAACCTGGCTTTTGATCTTGATGGTGTGTTTTTTTGTGACTTGCCTTTTCGGCTACGTGAAAAAAGAGCTAAGGTGGAAGAATCTGATTTTTTTGCATTGGGTGCCGATGCTGCAAGTGTTTTTAGTGTGCTATCCATGTTTGAAGCGAATAAAACAGGATACTTTAAGGGTGAGACCGGCAACCTGAGACTTGAAAAAGGAGGACGTTTTGCAAGAAGCCTGCCCTGTGCTCAACTAGTCAAGGGCAGGGTAAACCTGATCAAGGCAGCCGACTAGTTGCGAACTCGGTCATTGGTCGCAGGTGCTTGGCGTGCATTCAATACCACTCCAAGGCTGCTGTGATCAGTGCTCTGTATAATCATTACCGTGCCGGCACTCTCAGTGGGGTATTCAATATTCGTACCGCGGTCAGATTCAATGTAATCCTTTTTGTAGTAAGACAGCAGGTTGCCTTTGGTTATTCCGCTGCTGCTACCCTGGTTCAGGGTGACAATAAATCCAGGCTGCTGTTCATACAGTACGCTAGTCATTCGCGACTCTATTGAGCGATTGGGATAACCGGGAGTAGTGGGACCTGAGGCGGGCAGAGGTAAAATTACTGCGCGGTTTATCTCATCTGAGCTGTTTTCCAAAACTGAGAACTTACCCCGGCTTTGATCTCGATGAGCGAGTGTTACGGTGCCGATCCGGTAAAACAGGCCAGAGGACAAGGTTGCTTCGTCACTGCGAGGTAAGAAAAGACCATATCGTTGGTCTACTGTATAATCGGGATTAAGGCCGGAGACATACAAGACCTGCTGGTTACCCTCGGATCTCACGCTATTTATGAGAGGAGCCCTTGAGAGGGAGTGTTTTTCTACCAGTAGGAAGTTGTTCAATGTGCGGTCGACCATACCGGCGCGCACCGCATCGTGCGCTAATACAATGTTTGCATCCATTAGCTCATGTGAGGATGTTTTGGGGTCGGTAACACCAACGGCTACAGGTTGGTTAACCTTGGTATTCGAATGCTGCGTCGGAACGCGGAGGCGTTCTCCGGCTTTCAGCAGAGCAGGGGTTCTAATTTCTGGATTCAGGGCCCAAATCTCTCGCCACCGGCCAGCGTCATTGAGCAATTGTTCCGCAATGGATGAGAAGCTATCACCTCTTTGCACAACATATGAACTCTCAGCTGCGGCATTCATACTGAGCGAGAACCAAAAAAGCATTGTCAGTCGTAAGGACAAACTAAACTTTGTTGACATGTTTACTCCTGGTGGCGACCTGCGGCTAAAACTCACATGTGTGGTTTAGCCGCATTCTAATCAGTAGCGTGGAGCAAAAAAGCCATGGTTACTGTACGCCCCACCCGGAGGAAGGTTGCCACCAGTATGGTATCGGTACATTTCACGGTCTAGCATTCGTTGTAAACGATATTTGCTGATTTTCAATGACATGGTGGTGATAGCCATGCCATCGTCTTCAAACTCTTGATGTACGATTGCTGCGCCCTGAATGAAACTATTAACTTGACTTCTAAGGCGGTCACGCCCAGCTATGTAGTCATTAACACTGGTTGAGCCAAAGAGATGCAGGCCTGAAACTTGCTCAGCGAGTTTGCGGTAAGCATCCAGTTCCGACGCGCGCATCGCCATTAACCTGCGTTGAGCAAGATTCTCGAAAGTGGATTTTGGTGCACCATAGCCGGTAACGTTAATCACCAGGGAGTCATTAGCGCAAAGCTGGTCTGTACAGGGCGTTGGTGTACAGGTGCGTGAGCTGCACGCCGAAGATGCGCTTGGATGCATATAAGGCGCTTCATAAGACGTGGCAGATACCGGTGCTGCAGCATATGAGTCACAACAATAGCGAGACTGATGAGCACAGCCGGCAAGTGTCAGGGAAAACGCAGCAGCTGCAGTTAGCTTGAGATAGCTGTTCATAGCAAACTCTTCCTTAGAGTGAGTACTGGCCAGAAACTAATGAGGCTAGAAACCTTCGATATATTATCGACTTATTGCTCTGATACTTTAGCAAAAAAAACGACTGTCGCTAAGTGCTTACATTTAAGTCTATCGAACCTTCTGCACATGCTCATCCAGCTGCTGGCAGATCGCCTGCTGCAGCTGGCGGCACAGCTCGGGATCACTGATCGGCTGATTGTTGCTGTCGGTGATGAAGAAAAAGTCCTCAACCCGCTCGCCAATGCTCGAAATCTTTGCCTTGCGCACTGAAATGCCGAACTCCACAAAAATGCGGCCGATGCGTGCCAACAGGCCGGGGCGATCCGGAGTGATCACCTCCAGAATGGTTTGCTGAGATGAGGGGTCGTTGCTCAGAGTCAGGCGCGTGGGTGTGGCAAACAGCTTGAGCTGGCGCGGCACTCGGCGCTGAATGATCTCGGGGTAGTCTTCCGGGTCGTCCAGCTCTTCGGTCAGGTGGCGCTGGATGTTGGCCAGATATTCAGGGTTTTCCGACAATGGCTGGTTGTCATCCGTCAGTACCGTGTAGGTGTTGAGAGTGCGGCCATGGTCGGTGAGAATGATACGGGCATCCTGAATGTTAAGGTGCAGCTGGTCCATGGCGGCAACCGTCGCAGGGAACAGGGTAGGCAGATCTTCACTGTAGATGAAGATCTCGGTAGCACCTTCAAAGACGCGGTAAGAGGTCTTGCGAATCAGGACCAGCGGTAGCGGGCTGTCACCGTGTTCCAGAATCGCCTGTGTATGCCAGGCGATGTTGTGCGCATCTTCTCGCAGGAAGTAGTCATCCCCCAGCAATGCCCAGTGGTCGAATATGTCCTGCTCTCGAATACCCTGGCGGGCCAGCAGCAGCATCGCTTCATGCTGTACCTGCTCGATACGGTCTTCCTTGTTGATGGGGTTTTCCAGTCCGCGGCGCAGTGAGCGTTTGGTATCCATATAGAGCTGGCGCAGCAAAGTGGCGCGCCAGCTGTTCCACAGGGTGTGATTGGTGGCATTGATATCCGCGACGGTCAGGACGTAAAGGTAGTCCAGATGTACCAAATCGCGCACCTCCATGGCGAAAGCGTGAATCACCTCCGGGTCTGAAATGTCGCGTCGCTGCGCCGTCATGGACATCTTCAGGTGGTTGCGTACCAGCCAGGCCACCAGGTGGGTGTCCCATTTGCCAAGATGATGGCGTCGACAGAAGGCTATTACATCGTCAGAACCCAGCTCCGAGTGGTCACCGCCACGGCCCTTGGCAATGTCGTGATAAAGGCCCGCAATGTACAGCAGCTCAATTTTGGGCAGCTGGTTGACGATACGGTGGGCAATGGAAAACTGTTCGCGGTATTCGCGATGGCGGAACTGACGCATCTTCTGAATCACTTTCAGGGTATGCGCATCCACGGTGTAGATATGGAACAGGTCATGCTGCATCTGGCCCACGATTTTGCCGAACTCGGGAAGGTAAAGCCCCAGAATGCCGTAGCGGTTCATGCGCTTAAGTTCAGTCGACACGCGTTCCGGTGAGCGCAGCAGCTCCATAAACAGGGAGGTGTTGCGAATATCCTTGCGAAAGTCGTTGTCGATCAGATGGCGATGGTTGCGCACCAGTCGAATGGTTGAGGCGCGAACCCCCTGAATGTCAGGGTGCTGGGCCATCAGTACGAACAGCTCCATGATGGCAAAGGGGTGATGCTCGAATACCTTGTCATAGACTGCTTCCAGGTAGTTGTTGCGAATCTGAAAGCGATTGTTCAGTGGCTGGATGCTCTGCTCATCGTCAATGCGCAGGATCGCCTCGTCGAAGTGTTGCAGCAGCATGTCGTTGAATTCCGACATGGCCATGGCGACGCGGTAATACTTGCTCATGAACTGCTCAACCGCCAGAGCGCCTTCCTGGTCTTCGTAGCCGAAGTATGTGGCGAGTGCACGCTGATGATCGAACAGCAGTCGATCCTCGCGGCGCTTGCATAGCATATGCAGGGCGTAGCGGACGGTCCAAAGATAGAGTTCGCCCTTGTTCAGGGTGTCCAGCTCGGGTTCGGTCAGGAAGCCGTGGTCCACCAGATCGCGGATGTAGGTGGCGCCAAAGTGGCGCTTGGCTACCCAGCCTACGGTCTGAAGGTCTCGCAGGCCTCCGGGCGAGTTTTTCAGGTTGGGCTCAAGATTGTATTCGGTGTTGTTGGTTTTTTCGTGGCGCTCTTTCTGTTCGGCCAGCTTGGCCTTGAAAAACTCCTTGTCGGTCCAGGCGCCCTCAGAGGTCACTCGATCATACATCTCGTTCTGCAGGGCAGGATCGCCGCAGAGCGTGCGCGACTCGATCAGGTTGGTGGCGATGGTGATGTCGTTGCGCGCTTCGTCATAACACTGGTCAATGGTGCGCACACTGGACCCCAGGTCCAGGCCTATATCCCACAGTAGAGTCAGGAAGCCACTGATGCTGTCCTGGCACTCGTTGGGATCGATCTGGTCGAACAGCAGCAGGATGTCGATATCAGAGAAGGGGTGTAGTTCTCCGCGGCCATAACCGCCCACGGCTATGAGGGCGGCCTGATGTGCCGGTGGCCAGGCAAACTGGGACCAGGCAGCATCAAGGATCTGGTCTAGTACCCAGGCGCGGCCATAGATCAGGCGGCGAATGTCTTCACCCTGCCGGAACGCATCATCCATGCGTTGTTGTGCTTCACGCAACGATTCCTTGAGCACTTTCATGACCGGTCTGTCACGATTGGACAGGCTGGTGTGGAGCTGGCTGGGGTCCAGCAGCTCCGGTGCGGCTTCTAGTGGCTGAGCGGTACGGGTCATGGAAAGGGCTCGTTCAGAGTGAAATCAGGCGACCATCTCTTCCTTGCGCAGGGTCAGAATCTCGTAACCGTCAGCGGTTACCAGAACTGTATGTTCCCATTGTGCGGATAGGCGTCGGTCAGTGGTTTCAACGGTCCAGCCGTCGCGCTTGTTAAGTTTTACGTGGCGCTTGCCGGCGTTGATCATCGGTTCGATGGTGAAAATCATGCCTTCCTTGAGTTCGTCGCCGGTGCCCGCTTTGCCGTAGTGAAGTACCTGTGGGTCTTCATGGAACTCAGCGCCGATGCCGTGGCCGCAGTACTCACGGACCACTGAGTAATGATTGCTCTCGGCGTGCTTCTGGATCACTTCGCCAATATCACCCAGGTGTGCGCCAGGACGAACCAGTTCGATGCCTTTCTGCATGCATTCGCGCGTGATTTCACAGAGACGTTGGGCATGTGGGGCAACATCGCCCACGTAGAACATCTTGCTGGTGTCGCCATGGTATCCATCCTTGATCACGGTGATATCAATATTGATGATGTCGCCATTCTTGAGTTTTTTATCATTGGGGATGCCGTGACAAACCACCTGATTTACAGAGGTGCAGATCGACTTGGGGAAGCCGTGGTAGTTGAGCGGGGCAGGAATGGCCTGCTGCTTGTTGACGATGTGTTCGTGGCAGATTTGGTTCAGTTCATCGGTTGTCACGCCCGGCTTTACATATGGCTCAATCATTTCGAGAACTTCCGCTGCCAGTCGGCAGGCGGTACGCATCTTTTCAATCTCTTCCGGGGTCTTGATTTTGATAGTCATAAATACTCGGTCTTGGCGCTTGAAGGGATGCCCGTGGCTGTAGGGCGAGAAGCCGGGCGTGAACTGGCGTCTATTGTAGCGAACAAGACGCGTTCAGCCAAAGGGCGCTTCAAAAAGTGTATCGGCTATGGTATAAATCGCGCTCCCGAAAGGGATGCTCAGGCATTGGTCGGGGCTTTTAAATACATCAACTGAAAACACACACATATCGTCACATGCGTTCAGGGTGCCGCCAAGCGGTTGGGCGATGGGATATGTGGAGGTTATAACCCGTTAGAGGAAATACCACAATGGCTAAAGTTTCAATGCGCGATCTGCTGAAGGCAGGTGTTCACTTCGGTCACCAGACCCGTTACTGGAACCCGAAGATGTCCAAGTTCATCTTTGGTGCGCGTAACAAGATCCATATCATTAACCTGGAGCACACCCTGCCGGCGCTGAACAACGCCCTGGATGTGGTTCAGAATATGGCCAGCAACAAGAACAAGATCATGTTTGTCGGCACCAAGCGTGCAGCGGCTAAGGTGATCAAAGAGGAAGCCGCGCGTGCCGGTATGCCTTACGTTAACCACCGCTGGCTCGGTGGCATGCTGACCAACTACAAGACCATCCGTCAGTCAATCCGTCGCCTGCGTGAGCTGGAAGCCCAGTCTCAGGACGGTACCTTTGACAAGCTGACCAAGAAAGAAGCGCTGATGCGTAGCCGTGAAATGGATAAGCTTGAGCTTTCCATCGGTGGTATCAAGGAAATGGGCGGTCTGCCTGACGCGCTGTTCGTGATCGACGTTGACCACGAGCGTATTGCCATCAACGAAGCTAACAAGCTGGGTATCCCGGTTATTGGCGTGGTTGATACCAACAGCAACCCGGATGGCATCGATCATGTTATCCCGGGTAACGACGATGCTCTGCGTGCCATCCAGATTTACGTCAAGTCAGTTGCCGATGCCTGCATCGAAGGCGCTGCTGCCAATGCCGGCAAAGGCGAGTTCGTTGAAGTCGACGCTGAAGAAGCTGCTCAGTAATAGAGTTGACAACTGACGCGTGTAAACGTGTCTGGATGTGCAAAGGGGGGCCTGGCTCCCCTTTTTTGAATTTGAATTGAAGCGATTAATAAAGAGGAACGCGACATGGCGAATATCTCTGCAGCGATGGTCAAGGAACTGCGCGAACGTACCGGCCTGGGCATGATGGAATGCAAAAAGGCACTGGTTGAATCGGAAGGCGACATCGAAAAGGCGATCGACGATCTGCGCAAGTCCTCCGGTATGAAAGCGGCTAAAAAGGCGGGTCGTACTGCAGCTGATGGTGTAGTAGCGGTCAAGGTTGCTGATGACAACAGCTATGCGATTGCGGTTGAAGTCAACTCTGAAACCGACTTTGTTGCGCGTGACGACAATTTCCTGGGCTTTGTTAACACAGTGCTGGAAAAGGCCTTTACTGCCAAGGAAACAGACGTGGCTGCGCTGATGTCAGGTGAGCTGGAGTCTGCACGTGAAGCGCTGGTACAGAAAATCGGTGAAAACATCAGCGTGCGCCGTCTGATGCTGGTTGAAGGCGACAAGGTTGATGCCTACGTGCACAGCACTAACCGTCTGGCTGCCATCGTGGCACTGAATGGCGGTAACGCTGATGTGGCACGCGATATTGCGATGCACGTAACCGCAGTCAACCCGCGTGTTGCACGTCCGGAAGATATGCCGGAAGAAGAGCTGGTTCGTGAGAAAGAGATCATCATGGCACAGCCGGATATGGAAGGTAAGCCGCAGGAAATCAAGGAAAAGATGGCTGGTGGTCGTATCAAGAAATTCCTGGCTGAAAACAGCTTGGTTGAGCAGCCGTTCGTCAAGAATCCTGAGCAGACCGTAGGTCAGGTAGCCAAGGCTGCCGGTGCTGAAGTTGTATCCTTCGTTCGCGTTGCCGTTGGCGAAGGTATCGAGGTCGAGCACAAGGACTTCGCTGCTGAGGTTGCAGAACAGCTGAAAAAGTAAACAGCTGCTGCGCTTTTCGGCTGGGTGTAGCTCTTATGCCCAGCCGCATGCTTTCCTGCTACACTTTACGCCATTTCGTCCGCGCGGAGACAGATCATGCCTGCCAAAGATAAACAATCCAGATACAAACGACTGCTGCTGAAGCTCAGCGGCGAAGCGCTGATGGGAGAAGAGAACTTCGGGATCGATCCCAAGGTGCTCAACCGCATGGCGCTGGAAATCGGTCAGCTGGTAGGTATAGGTGTTCAGGTTGGAATGGTAATTGGTGGTGGCAACCTGTTCCGTGGCGCTGCGCTGAGTGCGGCAGGCCTGGATCGGGTTACCGGTGATCACATGGGTATGTTGGCAACAGTGATGAATGCGCTGGCCATGCGTGATGCGCTTGAGCGCTGCAATATTGCGACCCGTGTTATGTCCGCCATTCCAATGAGCGGTGTGGTTGATCAGTATGATCGCCGTAACGCAATGCGCTACCTGAATCAGGGCGATGTGGTAATCTTTGCAGCCGGTACCGGCAATCCCTTCTTTACAACCGATTCTGCTGCCTGCCTGCGCGGCATCGAAATTGAAGCGGACGTGGTCCTGAAAGCGACCAAGGTTGATGGTGTATACACGGCAGATCCGATGAAAGATCCGGATGCGCGCAGGTACACCCGTTTGAGTTTCGATGAAGTGCTGGAAAAACAGCTTGGGGTGATGGATATGACCGCCATTTGCCTGACGCGGGACCATGATATGCCGGTGCGGGTGTTTAATATGAACAAGCCCGGTGCGCTGGTGAATCTGGTGTTCGGTGGCGATGAAGGTACCCTGATTGATAGCGGCTCTGTTGCTGGAGAAAACGATGATTAATGAAATTGTTCAAGATGCTGAAGCGCGCATGAAAAAAAGCGTTGAGGCGCTGGTTGAAAACTTCAAGAAAATCCGTACCGGGCGTGCCCATCCGAGCATTCTCGACAGCATTACGGTGTCCTACTACGGCTCGGATGTGCCGATTCAGCAGGTTGCCAACGTTTCGGTAGAAGATGCCCGTACCCTGACCATTATTCCCTGGGAAAAAAAGGTCGTCAGCGATATCGAAAGAGCGATTCACAAGTCTGATCTGGGCTTGAATCCGAGCACCAACGGAGATGTGATTCGCGTGCCCATGCCCGCACTGACCGAAGAGACTCGTAAGGGCTATATTCGCCAGGCACGCACCGAAGCGGAAAACGCCCGCGTTGCCATCCGTAATATCCGTCGCGATGCCAACGGTGATCTGAAAGATCTGCTGAAAGAAAAAGAGATCACTGAAGATGACAGCCGTCGTGGCGAAGATCAGGTGCAGAAGCTGACCGACAAGTATGTGGCCGAGGTGGATAGCCTGCTGGCACAAAAAGAATCGGACCTGATGGAAATCTGAACCAACGGAGCGGGGTACGCCCCGCCGCGGATCTGCATGGCTGTTGAGCACCAATTGACGATACCTCCGGGGCGCTCACTGCCCCGTCACATCGCCATCATTATGGATGGCAATAACCGTTGGGCCAAAGAGCGGCGACTGCCGGGATTGGCAGGGCACAAGGCTGGTGTGGACAGTGTGCGTGCTGTCATTGAGTGCTGTGCCGAACAGGGTGTGGAAGCGCTGACGCTGTTTGCGTTCAGTAGCGAGAACTGGAAGCGGCCTGCCGTTGAGGTCAGTGGGTTGATGCAGCTCTTCATGCTTGCGCTCAAAAATGAGGTGCGCAAGCTGGCCCGTCACAATATCCGACTGCGGGTTATCGGTGATCTTTCGCGCTTCAGTCCGGAACTGCAGGCCCTGATTCGCAAGGCTGAAGCCGAAACCGCTTCCAATACTGGGCTTGCGCTCAATATTGCCGCCAATTACGGTGGTCGTTGGGATATTGTATCGGCCGCCCGTTCTCTGGCACAGCGCTGTCTTGAGGGGGCGTTGTCACCTGAGCAGATCGATGAGGAATTGTTTACTCGTCAGCTTTCATTGGCAGAGTTGCCGCCGCCGGACCTGTGCATACGCACCGGTGGAGAGCAGCGCATCAGTAATTTCCTGATCTGGCAGCTGGCCTACACTGAACTCTATTTTACCGACTGCTTCTGGCCTGACTTTGATAAGCGGGAGATGCTGGCGGCGCTGCAGTCCTATCTCACTCGTGAGCGTCGTTTTGGTAGAACCAGTGAGCAGGTGGGGGCTGATAATCAGTGTTGAAACAGCGTGTTTTGACGGCGCTGGTGCTGGCTCCTCTGGCATTGGCGGCTGTTTTTCTGTTACCGCAGGCGGCCTTTGAAATCGTGCTGGCTGTGGTTTTCCTGTATGGCAGCTGGGAATGGGGCAACCTGTGTCGGCTGTCTCTGTTTTCTCGGTTTGTTTATCTTGCCTTGCATGCCGTGGTACTGACTGTTGTGGCATTCGTTCCGGGCAGTCAGTCGGTGGCTATCGTGCTTGCCCTGCTGTTTTGGTCGGTAGCGCTGCTGTTGGTGAAAGGATATCCGGCAACGGCAGGCTACAGCCGAGTACCGTTCAGGTTGATGATGGGACTGCTGGTGCTGGTGCCGGCCTGGTACGCCGTTTCTGCTCTGCGTGCGGGTGAAAACGGCCTGACGCTGCTGCTGATGCTTCTTGTTCTGGTGTGGGGGGCTGATATTGGAGCCTACGTGGCTGGCAAGACCTGGGGGCGTCGCAAATTGCTGCCCGCAGTCAGTCCAGGCAAAACCCTTGAGGGAGCTGCTGGAGGTCTTGTGGCTTGTGTCCTGACGGGTTTTGGCTTTGCCGTTTGGCTGGAACTAAGCCTGATTGCATCGGTCACTCTGATGTTGCTGTCATTGTTGACGGGTATGGTGTCAGTGCTGGGTGATCTACTGGAAAGCATGCTCAAGCGTGAGCGCGGCATCAAGGACAGCGGTCAGCTTCTGCCGGGGCATGGCGGTGTGCTTGATCGTATCGACAGCCTGACGGCCGCGGCACCCGTATTTTTTGCGGGTCTTTATTTTGTGACAGGGGTCTGAAAACGACATCATGAGCTTGCTGCAGACGATTCTGGCTACTCTTGTGACACTTGGGTTGTTGGTCACCATACATGAATGGGGGCATTTCTGGGTGGCGCGCCGCTGTGGTGTCAAGGTGCTGAGATTCTCGGTCGGCTTCGGCAAGCCCCTCTGGATGCGTGTGGGGCGTGACGGCACTGAGTACACCATTGCAGCCATTCCTCTGGGCGGATATGTCCGCATGCTGGATGAGCGCGAAGGGGATGTTCCAGAGTCATTGCGTGCTCAGGCCTTCAATAACAAACCTGTACTACAGCGCATCGCCATTGTCGCAGCCGGGCCGCTGGTTAACTTGTTGTTTGCGGTCCTTGCCTACTGGTTTTTGTTTATTTACGGAGTTTCATCGGTCGTACCGGTGGTAGGTGATGTACGTCCAGACTCACCAGCCGCTTCCGCAAATGTGGAGTCCGGTTATGAGGTACTGGAGGTTGATGGCAATAGCGTTCGTTCATGGAGTGAGGTGAACCTCAGGCTGGCGGCGCGGGTGGGTGAAACCGGTCGTGTTGAATTGATGCTGGGCGAGCCTGCACGTGGCTATGCTCGAAGCTATTCGGTGCCAATAGAGCGCTGGGATGTTGATCTTGAGCGCGAGTCACCGGTCACCGCTCTTGGGCTTATGCCGTGGCAACCGGAAATACCGGCCGTGATCGGCTTGCTGACTGAAGACGGTCGTGCCGGGGCTGCCGGCATTCAGGTCGGGGACCGTGTGCTGAAAGTTGACGGTGAGCCGGTGGCGGACTGGATCGAGCTTGTGCACAAGGTTCAGGCAGCGCCTGAGCAGCCGCTTGAACTCATGCTTGAGCGCGAAGGGCGTATCGTCACGTTGACTGTGGTACCTGCCACCCGGGCACTGCCTGATGGACGATCGCAAGGCTATATCGGTGCTGGCGTGTCTCCTGTTGAATATCCCGAGTCAATGCAGCGCACCCTGAGTTATGGTCCAATTGAGGCACTTGTGGCGGGTGTCGAAAAAACGGGCCAAATGATCGGTCTGACTCTGGATGCCATCGGCAAGATGATTGCCGGGGTGATCTCGGTAAAAAACTTGAGTGGTCCGATAACCATTGCTAAAGTGGCGGGGACTTCGGCTGCGTCAGGTCTGGAGTCGTTTGTCAGTTTTCTGGCCTATCTGAGTATCAGTCTCGGCGTGCTCAATTTGTTGCCGATACCTATGCTTGATGGTGGACACCTGCTCTATTACGCGGTCGAGCTGATTCGAGGGCGACCGGTAAGTGAGCGGGTTCAGATGCTGGGTCTGAGAATCGGCATGGTGTTGCTGTTCAGCTTGATGGCACTGGCGATACTCAATGACCTGGCACGGCTGTTCTGATCTGCGCCAGTTTTTCTTATCAGTCGATAACCTAACGTAAGAAGTAGTGCATGAAACGCAAACTGGGTCTGTTTTTCGTATCGATGCTATGGATGGTGCAGGCGCAGGCGGCTGCATTCCCCTTCGAAGTGAACGATATTCGTCTGGAAGGGTTGCAAAGGGTTGAGCCCGGCATCGTATTCCGTAATTTTCCTGTTACAGCCGGTGATGAGCTGACACGCTCCCAGTTGTCGGATGCGGTCAAGGCATTGTTTCGGTCGGGCTATTTTGCAGATGTGCAGGTCGAGCGTGATGGTGGTGTGCTGGTTGTACGCCTGCAGGAGCGGCCATCTGTTGCGTTGATTAATATTGATGGCAATAAGGTCATTAAAAAAGAGGATCTCCTGAACGGCCTTAAGCAATCAGGGCTGCAGGAGGGCGACGTGTTCCGTCGCGCTGCGCTGGATCAGATCAGCCAGGATCTGTTGCGTGTGTATACTTCTCAGGGGCGCTACGGTGCCGATATTCAAACCGAGGTTGAGCCTCTTTCAGGCAACCGGGTACAGTTGAATATCAATATTCGCGAAGGCCAGGTTGCCTCGATTCAGCATATCAACATAGTGGGTAATACAGTTTTCAGTGATGAAGAACTGACTGACCTGTTCTCATTAAAGTTACCCAACTTCTGGTCTTTCTACAAAAAAGATGATCGCTATGCCCGGGAAAAACTGACCGGCGACCTTGAGCGTTTGCGTTCCTGGTATCTGGATCGCGGCTATATCAACTTTGAGATCGATTCGGCACAGGTTTCCATCACACCGGACAAGAAGCACGTCTATATCAGTGTTGCTATCACCGAAGGTGAGCAGTACTCAGTGCGTGATGTGAGTGTGGCCGGCGCAATGGTGGTACCTCAGGATGTGATGCTGGGTGAGCTGAGTGTTGAGTCGGGTGAGGTTTTTTCTCGCAAGGATATGACTCAAAGCCAGGAGCGTCTGGTTCGCCTGCTTGGTGATGAGGGCTACATGTTTGCCAATGTAAGTCCCGTGCCGGAGCTGCATGAAGACAACACCGTATCCATTCGTTACTTTATTGAGCCCGGCAAGCGTACCTATGTTCGTCGTATCGCGATCAAGGGTAATACCCGTACAGCGGATGAGGTTATAAGGCGCGAGCTGGAGCAGATGGAAGCCGGTATCGCATCTACCCGGGATATCGAGCGCTCTCGTACCCGTTTGGACAAGACCGGTTACTTCAAGAGCGTCAACGTTGAAACGCGCCCGGTGCCTGGTACGGATGACCAGGTTGATATTGAGTACAGTGTCGAAGAACAGCAGTCGGGCCAGTTCTCGGCCAGTATTGGCTTCTCTCAGAACGACGGCATCATCATTGATCTCGGCGTGCAGCAGGATAACTTTCTGGGTGGTGGCAAGAAAATCGGCTTCAATATTTCCAACAGCTCAACTCGTACCGAGTACAGCTTCAACTATCTGGATCCCTATTATACGTTGGATGGGGTGAGCCGTGGCTTTAACGTTTATTACCGTGAACGCGATTACGAAGAAGACGATATCAGCTCCTATACGGCGGATGAAGCGGGAGGTGGTATCACCTTTGGCTATCCCATCGATGATTTTCAGCGTTTGAGCTTCAGTGGTGATCTCGAATTTATCCAGCTCAATACTTACCCTCAGACCGCATCTGAGGTTAAGGACTTCATTGATGATGAGGGTGACTCCTTCTTTAACTGGAAGCTGACCGCCGGCTGGAGCGATAACCGTCTTAACCGTGGCTTTTTCCCAAGCCGTGGCTATGCCCAGGGTGCCAGTTTCGAGGTGGCCGTGCCGGGCAGTGACCTGACCTATTTTCGTGCCAACTACAACAACCGCTTTTACAAACCGCTGGATGAGGATGAGACCTGGATCTTCGCTCTGCGTGGGCGTGCAGGTTATGGCGACAGTTGGGGAGATAACCAGTATCCGTTCTTCAAAAATTTCTATGCCGGCGGCCTTAAAAGCGTACGGGGCTATTCAAACAACTCGCTGGGTCCACAGGATTCCAATGAAGATCCCTTTGGCGGCAACCTGATGCTCGCCGGCAGCGCCGAGTTTATTTTCCCGATGCCATTCCTGGACGATAAGAGTGCCTGGCGCAGTCTGGTATTCATGGATGCCGGTAACGTCTACTCTACCGACAGTGGTGCGGATGTGGACTTGGGTGATCTGCGTTATTCGGTCGGTGTGGGCGTCAGCTGGCTGACGCCTATTGGTCCTTTGTCTGTGTCACTGGGCGTGCCACTGAATGACAAGGAAAATGACGATACCGAAGTGTTCCAGTTTGCACTCGGTCAGACTTTCTAAGGAGATATCATGAAGTTTGCTGCACAACTGTTTGCTGCTGTTTTATTGGCGTTCAGCAGCCATGCCATGGCCGAGAAAGTGGCTGTACTGGGTGTGGAAGAGGCCTTGCTCAACTCCAATGCCGCAAAAAACTTCCGCGAAGAGCTGAAAAAGGAATTCGCGGATGACGAAAAGCAGCTTGTCGCACTCGAGAAACAGGCCCGCGAACTAAGAGAAAAACTGCAGAAAAACGCAGGTCTTGCCTCTGAAGACGATATCAAACAGATGCGGATGCAGTTCCAAAAGGCATTTGCCGAGTACCAGCGTCGTGGCCAGGAATTGCAGCAGAAGCGTGGAGAGCGTGAGCAGGCATTTATTGCCGAGATGCGCCCGCGCCTGGATAAAGCGATTCGAGAACTGATAGAAGGCGAGAATTTTGAAGTGGTGATCTCCAAGCAGGCGACTGTTTACAGTGCCAATAGTGTAGATCTCACGCCAAGAGTTATCGAATTGCTGAACAAGTAATACGCACCTATGGTATCGACTGCCCGCTATACTCTGGGAGATCTTGCGCAGCGATTGGGCGCAACGCTGCAGGGTGGGGACCCCAAAGCGGGCATTGTGACTCTGGCAACCCTGAATTCGGCTGGCCCAGGTGAGCTGTCGTTCTTTGCCAATCCCCGCTACCTGAGGCAATTACAGCACACTTCCGCCGAGGCTGTGCTGGTGCGGTCCGAGCAGGTCGGCCACTGCCCGGTAGCCGCGCTGATCGTTGATGATCCCTATTTTACCTTTGCCAAGGCCAGTCAGTTGTTTGACTGGCGCTCTCCAGTATCCCCGGGTGTTGACAGTACTGCCGTTATTGCCGACTCGGCCCGACTGGCCTCCGGTGTGGAAATTGGTCCCTACGTGGTGATTGGCGAGAATGTGGAGATTGCATCCGGTGTCAGTGTGGGTGCTGGTACAGTGATCGGACGCGACTGTCAGATTGGGACGGGGTGTCGGCTTGAGGCGCATGTCACGCTTTATCCCAACGTGACCCTGGGTGAGCAGGTTCTGATTCACAGTGGAGCCGTTCTGGGCAGTGATGGTTTCGGTTTTGCGCGCAACCAGCAGGGCTGGGAGAAAATTTGCCAGCTTGGCGGAGTGGTGATTGGTGACAGGGTCGAAATCGGTGCAGGTGTCACGATTGATCGTGGTGCGTTGGATGACACCCGGATTGAAGCGGGTGTGAAGCTCGATAATCAGATCCAGATAGCCCACAACGTGATCGTTGGTCGGGATAGCGCCATTGCAGGCTGTACCGCCGTAGCCGGAAGCACTAAAATTGGCGAGCGCTGTACCATCGCCGGAATGACCGGTATCACCGGTCATCTTGAAATTGCTGATGACACCCATGTGACTGCCATGTCACTGGTCAGCAAGTCCATTACCCGGCCGGGGGCCTACTCCTCTGGTACAGGGCTTGAACCGCATCAGCAATGGAAGCGCAATGTGGTCCGTTTCCGTCAGCTGGATGATCTGGCACGACGTGTGCGCAGAATCGAACAGGCTGTCGAACAAATTTCTACTGAAGGTCAAAATAATGATGGACGTTAAAGAGATCCGGAAATACCTGCCCCACCGTTACCCCTTTCTGCTGGTGGACCGGGTCTTGGCTCTTGAGCCAGGTGAGTCAATCACCGCTATCAAGAATGTAACAGTAAACGAGCCCTTCTTTAACGGCCACTTTCCCGATCATCCGGTGATGCCGGGTGTACTGATTGTGGAAGCGATGGCGCAGGCCGCCGGTATTCTGGGTTTCAAGACCATGAACAAGGGGCCGGAAGACGGGTCGATCTATTACTTCGTCGGTGCCGATAACCTGCGCTTTAAGCGCCCGGTGGTGCCAGGGGACCAGCTGCAGCTGGAAGCGAAGGTGGTTTCCGAGCGTCGCGGTATCTGGAAGTTCGATGTGCGCGCCAGCGTCGATGGCGAAACCGTCAGCAGCGCCACCATTCTTTGTGCAGACAGAAAGGTGTGACATTGATTCACCCGCAAGCCATTGTCGACCCATCGGCCCGTCTGGCCAGTGATGTTGAAGTCGGCCCCTGGACATTGATTGGTCCGGATGTGGAGATTGGTGCCGGCACGCGCATCGCCTCACATGTGGTGATCAAGGGGCCAACCCGTATTGGTGAAGGCAACCGGATTTTCCAGTTCTCGACTGTGGGTGAGGACTGCCAGGACAAAAAATACCGGGGTGAGCCAACTCGGCTGGAGATTGGTGATCACAACGTGATACGTGAAGGTGTCACGATCCACCGAGGTACAATTCAGGATGCGGGTATTACCCGCATCGGCAGCCACAACCTGTTGATGGCCTATGCCCATGTAGCCCATGACTGCATCGTGGGTGATCACGTGATTCTGGCCAATAATGCGGCATTGGCCGGGCATGTGCACGTGGGTGACCATGCCATTTTGGGCGGCTTCACGGCTGTGCATCAGTTTTGTCATATAGGTCCGCATGTAATGTGCGGTGCCGGGACGGTAGTGCTTAAGGATATACCGGCCTATGTAATGGCCAGTGGCAACAGTGCGCGTCCCCACGGGATCAACCTTGAAGGACTGCGCAGGCGTGGTTTCTCAACCGAGGCGCTGGCCATTTTGCGGCGCGCCTATAAGGCAATCTATCGTCAGGGACTGACTGTTGATCAGGCGCTTGAGACGCTTGAAGCCATGGCATCTGAAGAACCTTCAGTACGTGCTCTGATCGATTCGCTGCAGACGTCCAGTCGCGGCATTATCCGCTGAGGTTATCGATGCACCCCTTGCGGATCGGCATCGTTGCAGGTGAGGCATCCGGGGATATTCTGGGTGCTGCCTTGATCTCGGCCCTGCATCAGCGTAATCCCGACATCCAGTTTGAAGGTATCCCCGGCGAATTGATGCAGCAGCAGGGCTGCACCGAGCTGTTTCCGCTTGAACGCCTTTCAGTGATGGGTCTGGTTGAGGTATTGGGGCGGCTGCCGGAGCTTTTGCGTGCGCGCAAGCGTCTGATTCGTCATTTTATCGATAACCCGCCCGATCTGTTTGTTGGTATCGATGCACCCGATTTCACCTTCGGTATGGAAAAGGCATTGAAGCAGGCTGGGATTCCAACGGTGCATTATGTCAGCCCGTCAGTCTGGGCCTGGAAGCGCAAGCGGATCTTCAAGATCAAGCAGAGTACGGACCTGTTGCTGACCCTGTTCCCGTTTGAGGCAGAGGTGTACGCACCCACCGGACAGAATCTGCGCTTTGTCGGCCATCCGCTGGCTGATCAGATACCGGCTGACCTGGATCTGGAACGTGCCCGTCAGCGCTATGGCCGTGACCGTGCCGATCAGGGGCCGTTGATCGCTCTGCTGCCCGGTAGTCGCGGCTCGGAGTTGAAATATCTGGCCGAACCCTTCCTTGAAACGGCACGTTGGCTGGCGCAGCAGCGTCCGGAGGTGGAGTTTATTCTGCCGGCGGCCAATCAGCGTCGTTATGAGCAGTTGGCGCAGCAGGTACAGCAATATCCCGAGCTGAATCTGAAACTGGTACTGCAAGGCTCTCGTGAAGTGATGGCGCTGGCGGATGCGATTCTGATCGCTTCCGGTACGGCCACACTTGAGGCCTGTCTGTTGCAGAAGCCAATGGTGGTGGCGTACAAAATGGCTGGCCTGACCTACTCAATCTATTCGCGCATGATTAAGAGCCGCTGGATCTCGCTGCCCAATGTACTGGCACAGGAGGAGATGGTGCCGGAGGTATTGCAGGACAGGGTGACACCTGAGGTGCTTGGACCGCTGCTGCTGCGTGCGCTGGAAGATCAGGCCTATCGTAACCGAGTCGAGCAAACTTTTGCCGCTATCGGCACTGAGCTGCGCTGCAATGCCAGTGAGCGTGCCGCTGATGCCGTGCTGGAACTGTTGGAGACCCGCCATGCACAACACTGAGATTGTATTTCGCCCCAGCGGTTTGATCGCGGGTGTGGATGAGGTCGGTCGCGGCCCGCTGGTAGGGGATGTGGTGGCGGCGGCCGTAATCCTGGATCCGGAGCGTCCCATTGAAGGGCTGGCCGACTCCAAGAAACTCAGCGAAAAACGTCGGGAGCATCTGTACGAATTGATCCGCGAACGCGCCCTGGCTTGGTGTGTTGCCAAAGCCAGCCCGGCTGAAATCGATGAATTGAATATTCTGCATGCCACCCTGCTGGCGATGCAACGCGCCGTGGCCGGACTCAAGGTCGCGCCCGATTATGCACTGATTGACGGTAACCGCTGCCCGGTGCTGTCCTGCCCGGCGGAGCCTGTTGTAAAGGGTGATGCCCGAGTGGCCGAAATCAGCGCCGCCTCGATTCTGGCGAAGGTTGAACGGGATCGTCAGATGCAGCAGCTGCATCTGCAGTTCCCTGAATACGGCTTTGCACGACACAAGGGGTACCCGACGCCCGAGCACCTTGAAGCGCTGTCCCGGCTGGGGGCGCTGCCTGAACATCGACGCAGTTTTCGCCCGGTACGAGAACAACTGAACCGAGAGCCTCATGTCTGATCCACGCTTTGTCCATCTTCGGGTACATACCGAATATTCACTGTTCGACGGTCTGGTCAGAATCAAACCGTTAGTGGCTGCCGCAGCGGCGCAGAAAATGCCGGCCGTTGCTGTCACTGATCAGACCAACCTGTTTGCCTTGATCAAATTCTACAAGGCGGCACTGAGCGCTGGCGTCAAACCGATCTGCGGTGTTGATCTATGGGTACAAAACCCGATTGAGCCGGAGGGTGAGCCCTTTCGGCTGACCCTGCTGGTACGTACAGGCAAGGGTTATCGCAACTTGATGGAGCTGGTATCCCGCGCCTATGCCGAAGGGCAGAATATTGACCCTGAGCGTGCGCTGGTCAAGGTGGAGTGGATTCGGGAAAAGGCTGAAGGTCTGATCGCCCTGTCTGGTGCGCGCCAGGGCGAGGTAGGTCGGGCGCTGCTATCCGAAAGCGGAAATGCCGAAGCAATCCTCAACAGCTGGCGTAAGGTCTTTCCCGACAGCTTTTACCTTGAAGTTCAGCGTACCGGGCGCTCAGGTGATGAGGCGCTGGTGCATGCCAGTGTTGAACTGGCTGCAAGAACGGGTTGCCCGCTGGTGGCCACCAATGAAGTGATGTTCCTCAAGCAGGATGACTTTGAGGCCCATGAGGCTCGGGTGTGTATCAACCTGGGTCGCACTTTGGATGATCCGCAACGACCGCACAATTACTCCGATCAGCAATACTTCCGTTCCGCTGATGAGATGGCCGAGTTATTCAGTGACATTCCCAGTGCACTGGAAAACACGGTCGAGATCGCCCGGCGCTGCAACATTGAGCTGGAGCTGGGAACGTACTACCTGCCGCGCTACCCCGTGCCGGAAGGGATGTTGATGGATGACTACTTCCGTCAGGTGTCGTGGGAAGGTTTGGAGGAACGACTGGCATTTCTGCTCGACAAGGATGCGCCGGACTATCAAGAGCGGCGCAAGCCCTACGAAGAGCGGTTGGAGTTTGAGCTGGATATCATCATTCAGATGGGTTTTCCCGGCTACTTCCTTATTGTGATGGACTTCATCAAGTGGGCCAAGGAAAACGGCATTCCGGTAGGGCCGGGACGCGGCTCCGGTGCCGGTTCTCTGGTGGCCTATGTGCAGAAGATTACCGATTTGGACCCGCTGGAATATGACCTGCTGTTCGAACGCTTCCTGAACCCGGAACGTGTGTCCATGCCTGACTTCGATATCGATTTCTGCATGGATAACCGTGACAAGGTGATTGACTACGTGGCGCGCACCTATGGTCGCGACGCGGTATCGCAGATCATTACCTATGGCACCATGGCCGCCAAGGCGGTGGTGCGTGACGTGGCGCGTGTGCAGGGCAAGCCCTTCGGTCTGGCCGATCGCCTCTCCAAGCTGATCCCGTTTGAAGTGGGCATGACTCTGAACAAGGCCTGGGAACAGGAAGAGGCCCTGCGCGACTTCGTGAATGGTAGCGAAGAAGCGCAGGAAATCATGGAGATGGCCTACAAGCTGGAAGGCGTCACCCGCAACGTCGGCAAACATGCTGGCGGTGTTGTGATCGCGCCCACCAAACTGACCGACTTCTCCGCCACCTACTGTGACGAATACGGTCAGGGTCTGGTGACCCAGTTTGACAAGAACGATGTGGAAGAAGCGGGTCTGGTGAAGTTCGACTTTCTGGGCCTGCGTACACTGACCATCATCGACTGGGCGTTAGACACCATCAATCGTAAGCGCAGGAAAACCGGCGAAGCCGCGCTTGAGATCGAAACCATCGATCTGGAAGATCCTGATACGTTTAAGCTGCTGCAGAGTGCCCAGACCACTGCGGTGTTCCAGCTGGAATCCAGCGGCATGAAGGATCTGATTCGCCGTCTTTTGCCAAACCGGTTTGAGGATATCATCGCGTTGGTGGCCCTGTTCCGTCCGGGGCCGCTGCAATCGGGGATGGTGGACGACTTCATCAACCGAAAGCATGGCCGTGCTCCACTGGCCTGGCCGCACCCTGATTACCAGCTCGACAGCTTGCAGCCTGTGCTGGAGCCTACCTACGGCATCATCCTGTATCAGGAACAGGTGATGCAGATCGCCCAGGTGATGGCGGGTTACACCCTTGGCGGCGCCGACATGCTGCGACGTGCAATGGGCAAGAAAAAGCCCGAAGAAATGGCCAAACAGCGCAGCATCTTCCTGGAAGGGTGTGCCAATCAGGGAATCGACAAGGACCTGGCGGGCAATATCTTCGATCTGGTGGAAAAATTCGCCGGTTACGGCTTCAACAAGTCCCACTCGGCGGCCTATGCGCTGGTGTCCTATCAGACTGCCTGGCTGAAGCAGCACTACCCTGCTGCCTTCATGGCCGCCGTGCTCTCGTCCGATATGCAGAACACCGACAAGGTGGTGATCTTCATCGAAGAGTGTCGTCAGATGAAACTGACGGTACGTCTGCCGGACGTGAATGACAGTGAATACATGTTCACCGTCAACGACGCCGATGAAGTGGTGTATGGCCTCGGAGCCGTTAAGGGGGTGGGTGAAGGCCCGGTGGAAGCTATCGTGCGTGCCCGTCAGGAAGGGGGTGCCTTCCGTGACCTGTTTGACTTCTGTGAGCGGGTGGGGGCAGGCAAACTCAACAAGCGAGTGCTGGAGGCGCTGGTGAGGTGCGGCGCACTGGACAGTGTGGGCCCTTCGCGTGCAGTTCTCTGGGATGCGATTCCGGCCGCATTGAAGGCGGCCGATCAGAGTGCGCGCAACGAAGATGCCGGCATGATGGACCTGTTCGGCGCGGTGGAGGCTGAAGCGCCCTCGGACCCCTATGCCGAGTTTCACAAGGCGCGTGACTGGACCGACAAGGAGCGCCTGCAGGGCGAAAAGGATACGCTGGGGCTCTACGTTACTGGTCATCCGATCGATGAGTATGAAGCGGAGCTGAAACATCTGGTCAGTCGTAAGCTGGTGGAGATTCAGCCAGATCGTGGTCGCAGCCAGAAGATGGCCGGTCTTGTTGTCGACATGCGGCTGAAGAAGACCAAAAAGGGCGATAACCTCTGTTTCCTGACCCTGGACGATCGCAGTGCGCGGCTTGAAGTCACTCTGTTTGGTGATACCTATGAAGAAGCTCGCACCGTCATCAACAAGGACGCGGTTCTGGTAGTAGAAGGCGAAGTGGTACAGGATGACTACAATGGTGGGCTCAAGGTACGCTGTAATCGAGTGCAAAGCATGGCTCAGATACGTGCGGCACAGGCGCGCTGTGTTGAAGTGCAGTGCGATACCCGCCAGCTTGGGCCGCGCCAGTTACGACAGCTGGCTGATACTCTGGCGAAGGGGCGTAGCCCGCTAATCAGCCTGTCCGTGGCGCTGAGGTACCGTCGTGAAGACGCTGAGGCACGGGTCTGGCTGGGCAGTGAGTGGTCCGTCTCGCCGACTGATGAGCTGCTGTTGCAGTTGAAGGAACAGTTCGGTAACAAGGCTGTGCGCCTGTGTTATGACTGATGGGGTGGTGATCCACCCGCGCAACCGTTAAAATCGTGCAATTATTCAGTGCCCCCGGGCCCCATGTTACAGAACAGAAGCAGACCCGCATGAACCCCAATTATCTGGATTTCGAACAGCCGATCGCAGAACTTGAAGCCAAGATCAGTGAATTGCGTCACGTCAACGAAGGTACTGACGGTCTGAATCTGGGTGATGAGCTGGAAAAACTGCAGGACAAGAGCCGCAGTCTGACCGAATCGATCTTCAAGGATCTCTCGGCCTGGCAGATCTCCCAGCTGGCGCGCCACCCGCAGCGCCCCTATACGCTGGACTACGTCCAACATGTCTTCGACGACTTTGACGAAATCCATGGCGATCGTCACTTTGCCGATGATCAGGCGATTGTCGGTGGTTTGGCCCGTCTTGATGGTCGCCCGGTGATGGTGATTGGTCATCAGAAAGGCCGCGAAGTGAAGGAAAAGGTACGCCGCAACTTCGGCATGCCGCGTCCCGAAGGTTACCGCAAGGCGCTGCGCATGATGGAGATGGCAGAGCGCTTCAAACTGCCGGTACTGACCTTCATCGACACCCCGGGCGCCTATCCGGGGATCGACGCCGAAGAACGTGGTCAGTCGGAAGCGATCGCATTCAACCTGGCGAAGATGTCACAGTTGAACACCCCGATCATCTCCACCGTAATCGGTGAGGGGGGGTCTGGCGGTGCACTGGCAATCGGTGTCTGTGACGAACTGCTGATGCTGCAATACGGTACCTACTCCGTGATTTCACCGGAGGGCTGCGCGTCCATCCTTTGGAAAAGTGCAGAGCGTGCCTCTGATGCCGCCAAGGCGATGGGCATCACCTCCGGGCGCCTGCACGAGCTGGGCCTGGTGGATCAAGTCATCAGCGAGCCACTGGGAGGTGCGCATCGCAACCCCGAGTTGATGGCGGCAAATTTGAAAAAACACCTGCTGGAAACTCTGGATCGTCTGGCGGACCTGCCCGCTGAAGAACTGCTGGAGCGCCGCTATCAGCGTCTGATGTCCTACGGTGTGTTCGAAGACTGATAGCACCGGGTCGGGCGTTGTGCCTGACCTGCTTGTTGGGCTCAGGCAGCAGCTTGATACCTGCCCAAAAGTCCGCCGTTGGGTGGTTGCACTTAGCGGTGGGCTGGACTCCTCCCTGTTACTGTTTCTGCTGCAACGGCTTGAACCGTCGCAGCCGGTTATCGCTCTGCATATCGATCATCAGTTGCAGAGCGATTCCGCCCTTTGGGCCGAACACTGCCGCCATTTGTGTAGCCGGCTGAAGATCCCGTTTAATCTGATCCGAGTGACACCTGGCTCCGCTTCGGAAGCATCCGCCCGCACGGCGCGTTATCATGCCTTTGAGTCCTTTCTGCAGCCCGGTGATTGCCTGCTGTTGGCGCAGCATGCGGATGATCAGGCAGAAACCCTGCTGTTGCGGTTGTTACGTGGTGCTGGGGTGACGGGTCTTGCGGCCATGCCATGCTCACGCCCTTTGGGGCAGGGCGTGCTGCTGCGGCCCCTGTTGCTGCAGTCACGTGCCCGCCTGGAGCAGGGGGCGCTTGAGCTTGGGCTTGAGCCGATTGAAGACCCCAGTAATGCCAGTTCACGTTATGATCGCAACTTCCTGCGACTCAAGGTACTGCCGACTCTCAAACAACGCTGGCCGGCTTTGCTCTCGCGCTGCTGTGAAACCGCTGCAGTGATGCGTGAGGCCAGTGAGTTGCTAACCGAGCGCGCGCAGGAAGATATTTCCCGGTGTGAAGAGCGAGGTGGCCTCGGTCTTGCGCGCTTGAATCTTCTGAGTCAGGCACGGCAGCGCAATCTGCTGCATGTTTGGGTCAGTGAGCAGAGCGGGCACCGGTTGGGTCGGACACAGTTGCTGCAGCTGGAGAAGGACTTCCTGCATGCTAGATCGGATGCCCAGCCCGTTTTTCGTCTGGATGGTCATCAGCTGAGGCGTTATCAGGAAGTGCTTTATCTGTTGCCTGATCCGCTGCCGGTGGTAGACGAGGGTGAGCGCGACCTGGTGGTGGGGGAATCAATTGAATTGCCGCTGGGGTGTTTGCAGTGGCAACCGGCCCAACGGGGCCTGCCTGTCGGTCAGCAACTGACACTGCAGTTCCGCCGGGGCGGGGAACGTCTACGCCCGCTCGGGCGTGGCGGTTCGGTCAGCCTGAAACAGTTGCTGCAGGAGGCGGGACAGCCACCTTGGCTGCGCTACTGTCAGCCGTTGCTGATGAGTGAGGGTGAAATTATTGCGGTTCCGGGTATCACTCTGTGTGAGGCGGTAACCAGTGAGGGTGGTCTCTTGCCGATCTGGAGCGGTTTTGGTTTGTCCTGAGGCGTACCTTTTGCTATCCTGCAGTCCCATCTTGAGTACGTTTTCTCCCCTCAATATCTTGATCTGACAGGTTCCGCATGACGCGTTATATTTTCGTCACAGGCGGTGTTGTGTCCTCATTGGGCAAAGGCATCGCATCAGCTTCTCTGGCGGCTATTCTCGAGGCTCGTGGCCTCAAAGTTACAATGCTCAAGCTGGACCCATATATCAACGTGGACCCGGGCACAATGAGCCCCTTCCAGCATGGTGAAGTATTTGTAACCGAGGATGGCGCCGAGACCGACCTTGACCTCGGTCACTACGAGCGCTTTATTCGCACCACCATGAGCAAGCGCAACAACTTTACCACCGGCCGTGTGTATCAACATGTGCTGCGCAAGGAGCGTCGTGGCGATTACCTGGGCGGAACCGTACAGGTGATTCCGCACATCACCGACGAGATCAAGCGCCGGGTGATCGAGGGGGCCGGCGATGCGGATGTGGCATTGGTCGAGATCGGTGGCACTGTGGGCGATATTGAGTCGCTGCCGTTCCTGGAGGCAGTACGTCAGCTCAAGGCTGAAGTGGGCGCCTCCCGCGCACTGTTCATGCACCTGACACTGGTGCCGTACATCGCAACGGCTGGCGAGACCAAAACCAAGCCGACCCAGCACTCTGTTAAAGAGCTGCGCTCAATCGGTATACAGCCGGATATTCTGGTCTGTCGTTCCGAGAAGCCGCTGGACGAGTCTTCCCGTCGCAAGGTGGCCATGTTCACCAATGTGGAAGAGCGTGCCGTTATTTCTCTGCCCGACGCCAACACCATCTACAACATCCCGGCCATGCTGTGGGAACAGCATTTGGACGAGATCGTCACCGAACGTTTCCGCATCAACTGCAAGGCTGCGGATCTGGCTGAATGGAACCGGGTAGCGGATGCGTTCCTGCGCCCGGAGGGCGAAGTGACCATCGCCATGGTTGGCAAGTACATGGAGCTGCTGGATGCCTACAAGTCACTGATCGAAGCGATCTCGCATGCCGGCATCGCCTTGCGTCAAAAAGTACGTATTGAGTATATCGACTCCGAACGGGTCGAGCGCGAAGGCTGCGGCATTCTGGAAGGTTTCAGCGCCATCCTGGTACCGGGCGGCTTTGGTGAGCGTGGTGTAGAAGGCAAAATTGAAGCGGTGCGCTTCGCACGCGAGAACAAAGTGCCCTACCTGGGAATCTGTCTTGGCATGCAGGTGGCTGTGATCGAATACGCCCGCCATGTGGCAGGGCTGGACGGTGCCAACTCTACCGAGTTTGATCGTCAGTCACCGCATCCGGTGATTGCCCTGATCACCGAGTGGACCGACCATACCGGTGAAATCGAAGTGCGTGGCGAGAACTCCGACCTGGGCGGCACCATGCGTCTGGGGGCTCAAACCTGTCATTTGGCCGCAGGCTCCAACGTAGCCGAGGCCTACGGCAGCACCGAGATCCGCGAGCGTCACCGCCACCGTTATGAAGTGAACAACAATTACGTGCCTCTGCTGGAAGAGGCCGGTCTTAAAATTACCGGTCGCTCAGTGGATGGCGAGCTGGTTGAAGTGGTTGAAGCACCTGATCATCCCTGGTTTGTGGCCTGTCAGTTCCACCCGGAGTTTACCTCGACGCCGCGTGATGGACATGGCCTGTTCACCGGATTTATCAAGGCCGCGCTGACACGTCAGGCGCAGCAGTAATCTTTCAAGCGTTAACTGGAGACACAAGCACAATGGCTCAGATTGCGAATATCAAGGCACGTGAAGTACTGGATTCCCGTGGTAACCCGACCGTAGAAGCCGATGTCATCCTGACCTCCGGCGTGATGGGAACAGCCTGTGCACCTTCAGGTGCTTCCACCGGTTCGCGTGAAGCACTGGAACTGCGTGACGGCGATAAATCCCGCTATCTGGGCAAGGGTGTACAAAAGGCGGTAGCCGCCGTTAACGGTACTATCCGTGAAGCACTGATCGGTATGGATGTGACCGACCAGCGTGCGCTGGATGACAAAATGCTGGCGCTGGATGGTACCGAAAACAAGGCCAATCTGGGCGCCAACGCCATTCTGGCCGTGTCTCTGGCGGCGGCCAAGGCTGCTGCAACCGAGAAGGGCATCCCGCTGTACGCGCACATTGCCGAAATTAACGGCACCGCCGGTCAGTTCTCCATGCCGGTGCCGATGATGAACATTCTCAACGGTGGCGAGCATGCCGACAACAACGTCGACATTCAGGAGTTCATGGTTCAGCCGGTGAACTTCGACAGCTTCGGTGATGCCCTGCGCTGTGGTGCCGAAATTTTCCACGCCCTGAAAGCGGTGTTGAAAACTCGTGGCCTGAATACAGCCGTTGGTGACGAAGGCGGCTTTGCGCCGAACCTGGGTTCCAACGAAGAAGCGCTCGTGGTGATCAAGGAAGCGATCGACAAGGCCGGTTACAAGCTGGGCACCGACGTGACCCTGGCTCTGGACTGTGCCTCTTCCGAATTCTACAAGGACGGCAAGTACGATCTGGCTGGTGAAGGCAAGGTGTTCGATGCTGAAGGCTTCGGCGACTACCTGGCGCAGCTGTGCGAAAACTATCCGATCGTCTCCATCGAAGACGGAATGGATGAATCCGACTGGGACGGCTGGGCCAGCCTGACCCGCAAGGTCGGTGACAAGGTACAGCTGGTGGGCGACGACCTGTTCGTGACCAACACCAAAATCCTCAAGCGTGGCATCGACAACGCCATCGCCAACTCCATCCTGATCAAGTTCAACCAGATCGGCTCCCTGTCCGAAACCCTGGATGCGATCAAGATGGCCAAGGATGCCGGCTACACCGCGGTAATCTCTCACCGCTCCGGTGAGACTGAAGATACCACCATCGCTGATCTGGCCGTGGGTACCGCTGCGGGTCAGATCAAGACCGGTTCCCTGTGTCGTTCCGACCGTGTGGCCAAGTACAACCGCCTGCTGCGCATTGCCGAAGAGCTGGGCGACAAGGCAGTTTACAACGGACTGAAAGAGATCAAGGGTCAGGTCTGATAGACTGACGTGATCCGAGGGGGCTCCGGCCCCCTTTTTTGACCCCGGGGAAGAACAGTGTATCGCTGGCTACTGTTGATATTACTGCTGTTACTGGCAGGGCTTCAGTACCGACTCTGGTTCGGCGAGGCCAACCTGCGTCAGGTGTGGCAACTGGAAGAGCAGATACTGCAACAGCAGGTCGAAAACCAGCAACTGGCCGAACGCAACCAGCGCCTTGAGGCTGAAGTACAGGACCTCAAGCGTGGCTTGGGCGCCTTGGAAGAACGTGCTCGCAGTGAAATGGGCATGGTGCGCAAGGGCGAAACCTTTTTCCAACTGATAGAACCCGAGCCGGAGCAACCAAGGCCGTGATGTTTGATTCCGCCTGCGAATGGCTGTTGGGCGAGCCACCTTCCACTGCAATCATCCGCAGTTGTCCTGAAGACTTTCAAGTATTTGAGCAGTTGCCTTTTGAGCCTGATGGCGAAGGAGAACACCTGTTTCTCCATATTCGCAAACGGGGCGAGAATACCGACTGGGTAGCACGTCAGCTGGCCAACTTCTGTCAGATCAGTCCGCGTGACGTGGGGTATGCCGGTAAAAAGGATCGCCATGCCGTTACCGAGCAATGGTTCAGTGTACGCCTGCCCGTCGGCCGTACCCTGAACTGGTCCCTGTTTGGCGGCGACAGTATCGACGTGCTGCACAGCTGTCGCCACAGTCGCAAGCTGCGACTGGGGGCTCTGTCGGGCAACCGGTTCGTAATCCGTCTGCGTGACCTGACTGAGCCGGAAGCCTTTGTCGAGCGGGTGGAGAAGATCCGCCAGGGTGTCCCCAACTTCTTTGGTGAGCAGCGTTTCGGTAATGTCGGTGGCAACCTCGACAAGGGGTTGGCTCTGCTCGAAGGCAGGTTGCGTGAACGCCAGCGCCACAAGAAGGGGCTGTATATCTCTGCCCTGCGTTCCTGGCTGTTCAATCAGGTGATCAATACCCGCCTGCGACAGGAGATCTGGGATCGTATTCTGCCTGGTGACGTACTGATGCTTGATGGCAGTCAAAGTTGCTTTATGGCCGATGATGCGCCTGACCTGATGGCGCGGTTGCAGCGCGGCGACGTGCATCTGACCGGCCCCATGTGGGGGCGTGGGCAGTTGATGACACGGGATGAGGCAGCTGTTTTTGAGCAGGCTGCACTTGCTCCGGCACAGGCGATCTGCCAAGGGCTGGAGTCACTCGGCCTCAACCAGGAGCGGCGTGCACTGCGCTTGATACCAAAGGCGCTTGCGGCACGGGAGGCGTCTGAAGGACAATGGATACTTGAATTTGAACTGCCGTCCGGCGCCTTTGCCACCAGTGTGCTGCGCGAACTCTGCCAGTGGCAGAATGCAGCGGCCTCAGCGGAAGTGAACTGAGATACATACCGATAATGTTGATTCTGATTTCAAATGATGACGGGGTCTACGCCCCGGGACTGGCGACGCTGGCCGAGCGACTGAAGCAGGATGCTGAAACCTGTGTCGTTGCCCCTGATCGCAACCGCAGCGGTGCCAGTAACTCTCTTACCCTTGACCGTCCGCTGGAGGCCCATCAACACCATAGTGGCTATATCGGTATCAATGGCACGCCGACTGACTGCGTTCATCTGGGGGGCTCTGGGCTGTTCACTGAGCAGCGTCGTCCCGACATTGTAGTGTCGGGTATTAATGCCGGTGCCAACCTGGGCGATGATGTGCTGTACTCAGGTACTGTGGCTGCGGCAACAGAGGGGCGTCACTGCCGTTTGCCGCCGATTGCTGTTTCCATGCACAGCTTTCACCCCAAACACTATGAAACTGCGGCAGAAATCGTTGCTTCTCTGGTGCAGCGGCTGGACAGTCTGGTGGTTGCGCCACGTACGGTTCTGAATGTGAATGTACCAGACCTGCCGCTGGACCAGATTCGCGGTATTCATGTAACCAGGCTGGGGCATCGCCACGGTGCCGAGCCACCGGTGCAGGTAGAAGACCCGCGTGGTCGCATCCGCTATTGGATTGCCGGTGCCGGTGCGGCAGCGGATGCTGAGCCCGGAACCGATTTTTTTGCCGTTGAAAACGGCTTTGTCTCCGTCACACCGCTGCAGATCGACATGACCCACTATACGGGCATGGACAATCTGGGGGACTGGCTGGAGGGGCTGCTGTGATCGACATGGATCTGCAGGGTATAGGCATGACCTCGCGCCGTACCCGAGACCGACTTGCTCAGCGCTTGCGTGATCAGGGTGTGATCAGTGAAGAAGTGCTGAATGTGGTTCGAGATACGCCACGCCATATCTTCATAGATGAGGCGCTTTCACATCGGGCCTATGAAGATACGGCCCTTCCCATCGGTTATAACCAGACGATTTCGCAGCCTTATATCGTAGCCCGCATGACAGAGCTTTTGCTGGAGGGTGAGTCGCTCAATAAGGTACTTGAGGTGGGTACCGGGTCTGGCTACCAGACAGCCGTACTGGCACAGTTGGTGGATCAGGTGTTCAGCGTTGAGCGCATTCGTCCGTTGCAGGAAAAGGCGCGCAAACGTTTGCAGCGGCTGAAGTTGCACAATGTGATGCTGCGCCATACCGACGGTGGCATGGGCTGGCCTGAAAAGGCACCCTTTGACGGAATTCTGGTGACTGCCGCGCCACGCGAAATACCTCACGAGTTGCTGGAGCAGCTCGCAGTTGGAGGGCGATTGGTGATCCCCGTCGGTCATGACGAACAGATACTGAAGCGGATTACACGTGTGACCGAAGACAAGTACGAAACCGAAACGCTGGAAGCCGTGCGCTTTGTGCCACTGCTCAGCGGTACTGTGCGCTGACGGGTTGCAAGGAGGCTCGATGCGAAGCAAGAAGGATTATCTGGTCCTCTCCGGCAAGGGGATGATGATGGGAGCTGCTGATGTCGTCCCCGGTGTTTCCGGCGGCACCATTGCATTCATCACCGGTATATACGAAGAGCTGATCGACAGTATTAAACAGTTTAACCCTGAAGCGGTGCGTATTCTGTTCAACGAAGGACTGATGTCCTGCTGGCGCTACATCAACGGCAGTTTTCTGTTGGCGCTGGTGTCAGGTATTTTGCTGAGCCTGTTAACCATATCGCGGGTTGTGCTCTATCTGTTGGACGAGTACCCGATCCTGCTCTGGTCATTCTTTTTCGGCTTAATACTGGCGTCTACCTGGAGTGTCGCCCGGCATATTCGAGGCTGGAATATGAACCTCATGGCTACATTCGCCACAGGGGTGTTGCTGGCCTACATCATTACCGAACAGGCACCGGGCAGTGTAGAACCCTCAAGCCTGATTATATTCCTTGCGGGTATGATTGCTATCTGTGCCATGATTTTGCCGGGCATCTCAGGCAGTTTCATTCTGTTGCTGATGGGGATGTATGCGCCCATTCTGGGTGCAATCAAGGCTCTGGAGTGGGCTATTCTGCTGGTGTTTATGGCAGGTTGTGTGGTCGGACTGCTGAGCTTCTCCCGTGTATTGAGCTGGGCGTTCCACCACCATCGAATGATGACACTGGCCCTGCTAGGTGGTTTTATGCTTGGCTCCCTCAACAAGGTATGGCCCTGGAAATACACGCTGTCCTACACCATCAACAGCAAGGGAGAAGAGGTGCCGGTGCTGCAGCAGAATCTGCTGCCGGGCAGTTTCGAAGCTCTGACCGGGCTCAATGACTGGTTCTGGCCCGCGCTGCTGCTGATGCTGGTTGGTGCTGCACTGGGTATACTGTTGGATCGACAGAAAACCTGAAGATGGGAGACCCTGTTGCCGAATCCTCTGCTGCTCTGGCTGATATCGCTATTGCTCCTGCTGCAGGGATGTTCGAGCGGCTATGCTCCCGTGTCCGAGCGCTCTCTGGGTGCGCGCAGCGAGGCCAGAGGCCCTGCGCCTGCCAGCTATCGGGTCCAGCGCGGTGATACCCTGTATTCCATTTCGTTTCGTTATGGGCTTGATTACCGCGAAGTTGCCCGCTGGAACGGCATCGACAGTCGCTACTTTATATACCCGGGGCAGTCGCTCACGCTGAGGTCGCCCGGCGGCTCAAAGGCCGCATCTGGCTCGACAGCTGCACCCAAGCCCTCAAGTCCAGCTCCGGCTGCCTCAACAACAACGGCGCGAACCGTAACCAACACCAACCGCTCAGAAGCGACTGCCCGCACCCCTTCTTCCAGTCCAGCACCATCCAAGCCTTCTTCCGCCAGCTCCGGAGGTAACGGTGCCGTCAGTTGGCAATGGCCGCACAAGGGCAGAATCATCAGTCGTTTCGGTGGTGGAGAACCTGCAAACAAGGGCCTGGATATTGCCGGTAACGCCGGTGAACCCGTCAAGGCCGCGGCCGGTGGCGAAGTGGTCTATGCCGGAAATGGCTTGTTGGGTTACGGCAATCTTGTGATTCTTAACCATAACCAGCGCTATCTGAGTGCATATGCGCATAACAGTCGCATTTTTGTGCGTGAGGGTGATAAGGTTAAAGCGGGTGAGAAAATTGCCGAGATAGGCAATACGGGGGCAACGCGTACGATGCTTCACTTCGAGATTCGCCGTGACGGGAATCCGGTGGATCCATTACGATATTTGCCCAAACAATGATAAAAACAATAATGATGGCCATGCAGAGATGATCTGATCATCTTGACTACCTGGGGGTGAAAAATGGAAACCGTAGGTAAAGGTACAGAATACCGCGTGTCAGCCCAGAGCAACGATGCTGAGTTTGATGACACTGAAGACCGCTACGATGAAGAAGAAACGCTCAATGTTGCCGATGAAGACAGTGATGACGCTGACAGCAGCGAGTCTGAACCGCCAGAGTTTCTGAACAGCGGGCGCGGCAGAGGTTCCATGGCGCATCAGGACCTGGTTAACGCCAAGTCGCTGGATGCAACTCAGCTTTATCTCAACGAGATCGGCTTTTCCCCGTTGTTGACGGCGGAAGAGGAGGTCTATTTCTCCAGGCGAGCTCTCAAGGGAGACGAGGCCTCCCGGAAACGGATGATCGAGAGCAACCTGCGTCTGGTGGTCAAGATCGCACGGCGTTATATCAACCGTGGGCTGACACTGCTTGATCTGATCGAAGAGGGTAACCTCGGCCTGATTCGCGCGGTGGAAAAATTCGATCCCGAGCGGGGCTTCCGTTTTTCGACCTATGCGACCTGGTGGATTCGACAGACTATCGAACGCGCCATCATGAACCAGACACGCACGATTCGCCTGCCGATACATGTAGTGAAAGAGCTGAACGTGTACTTGCGGGCATCCCGTGAGTTGGCACAAAAGCTGGATCATGAGCCTACAGCTGAAGAGATCGCAGCACTCGTTGACAAGCCCGTCGCGAATGTAGAGCGGATGTTGGGATTGAACGAGCGTGTCAGCTCGGTAGATATCCCGGCTGGGCAGGGAGCTGACAAGCCTCTGCTGGATACGATTCCCGATCTGGATGCGCTTGATCCCGAAACGCTGTTGCAGAACAATAACATCAGCGGCAATCTCAATCGCTGGATGGAGATGTTGCCTGAAAAGCATGCCGATGTACTGTCGCGTCGCTTCGGTCTGCGCGGCTATGAAATGAGCACGTTGGAGCAGGTCGGGCAGGAAATTGGCCTGACGCGTGAACGAGTACGTCAGATTCAAGTTGAAGCTCTGCGCAAGCTGCGTGAAATTGTGGAGAAGAACGGTCTGAGCGGAGAAGATCTGCTGCAGTAAAAACGTGCCGGTATGCGACCGGCACATTTTTCAAATATGAACGCTTCAAGCCTCGCTAGCGCTCCAGATACTGGAGCTTGTCCGGCTCACCATTCCATTTGTCCGCATCAGTCAGTGGCGCCTTGCGCTGATTGATATTGGGCCATATTTCGGACAGCTCCGTGTTCAGCTGAAAGTAAATTTCCTGCGCATCGCTCAGGTCATCCTCGTGCAGAATGGCGTCGGCTGGGCACTCCGGCTCACACAGTCCGCAGTCGATGCACTCGTCCGGGTGAATCACCAGAAAGTTTGGTCCTTCGTAGAAACAATCCACGGGACATACCTCGACACAGTCCGTGTACTTACAGCGGATGCAGTTCTCGGTCACGATATAGGTCATGGATCAGCTCCGGTTGATCATTCTGTTTGCAGTATAGTGCCCCAGCGTTGTTTGTCTCATTGCAGCAGCTGCTTGAGGTTGTAAAGTGCCTCAAGTGCCTGACGAGGTGTCAGCTCATCCGGTTGCAGCTCGCGTAGCTGCAGCTCGGCAGCAGAGGGGGCTGCGGTCACAAACAGGTCGTTCTGAACCGGGCCGTTCTGGCTTGTTGCAGGTGGCTCGGGATTTCGGGCCGGTTGGCAGGCGCTGCTGCGGCTGTCCTGCTCCAGCAGTACCAGCTTGTCACGAGCCTGACGGATGACCTGTGCCGGAATGCCGGCCAGCTGAGCAACCTGCAGGCCATAGCTCTGGCTGGCCGGGCCCTGCTGTACTTCGTGCATGAATACAATGTGATCATTATGTTCGACGGCTGTCAGATGCACGTTATCAACGCCCGAAGCCTGCTCCGGCAGAGTGGTCAGCTCAAAATAGTGGGTGGCAAACAGGGTGAAGGCATTAACTTCACGGGCGAGATATTCAGCACAGGACCAGGCCAGTGACAGGCCATCAAAAGTGCTGGTGCCCCGGCCTACCTCGTCCATCAGCACCAGACTGCGCTCGGTGGCATTGTGCAAAATGTTGGCGGTTTCGGTCATTTCGACCATGAAGGTAGAGCGTCCGCCAGCCAGGTCGTCCGAAGAGCCCATGCGGGTAAAAATCCGGTCGACAATTCCGATTCGGGCAGCCTGAGCCGGTACGTAGCTGCCGATATGTGCCAGCAGCGTGATCAGTGCAGCCTGACGCATGTAGGTGGACTTGCCGCCCATGTTGGGGCCGGTGATGATCAGCATTCGCCGTTCTGGGTGAAGCTCCAGGTCATTGGCTACAAACGGAGTGTCCAGCACCGCCTCGACCACCGGATGACGGCCGCCCTCGATACGAATGCAGGGCTCCTCAACCAGCTGCGGCCGCTGGTATTCAAGGGCGGCGGCACGGTCGGCCAGAGTGTTCAGCACATCCAGTTGAGCCAGTGCCGAGGCGGATTCCTGCAAAGGCCCGAGTTCGGCTGCCAGCGTTTCAATCAATTCATCATAGAGTGCTTTCTCCCGTGCCAGAGCCTTGCTTTTGGCGCTCAGAGCCTTGTCCTCAAACTCTTTCAGTTCCGGCGTGATGAAGCGCTCGGCATTTTTCAGTGTCTGGCGGCGGATGTAGTCTGCCGGCATGTCGATCGCCTGTGCCTTGGTCACTTCGATATAGTAACCATGCACCCGGTTATACCCCACCTTGAGTGTGGCGATATCGGTGCGTGCACGCTCGCGCTGTTCCAGCTGCAGCAGATAATCGCCGGCGTTTTCACTGAGGCCGCGCAGCTCGTCCAGCTCGGCGTCGTAACCGGTGGCAATCACACCGCCGTCGCGGATTACGACCGGCGGACCATCAATGACTGCGCGTTGCAGCAATTCGGTCATCTGAGGGAAGGTGGCAATTGAGCTGGCGAGCTGCTTGATCAAGGGTGCATCAGCGGGCTGGACCAATAGCTGAAGATCCGGAAGTGAAGCCAGTGCGTTGCGCAGGCGTTCCAGATCTCGTGGGCGGGCAGAGCGCAGGGCGACACGGGACAGAATACGCTCCATGTCACCGATCAAGCGCAGCTGCTCACTGATATCCTCACTGCGGCCTGGCTCAATCAGCCAACGAATCGCATCCTGACGTCCCTCCAGTGTGACGCGGTCACGCAGCGGACGGTGCAACCATCGGCGCAACAGGCGGCTGCCCATCGGCGTACGGCACTTGTCCAGTACCGAGGCCAGCGTATTGCTGCGACCGCCTGACAGGTTCAGGTCCAGCTCAAGGTTGCGCCGTGTTGCTGCATCCAGAATTACGGCTTCGTCATGCTGCTCTACCTGAATACGACGGATATGGGGCAGTGTGCTGCGCTGCGTATCACGAGCATACTGCAGCAGGCATCCGGCTGCGCTGATCGCCAGGGGCAGATGGTCACAGCCGAAGCCGCTCAGATCACGGGTATTGAACTGATCACACAGCAGACGTCGAGCGGTGTCAGGCTCAAACTCCCAGGGCGGGCGGCCATGACTGCCGGGACGCTTGCCAAGCAGCTGCGGCAGACCGGAGTCGTCTGGGTAGAGCAGTTCGGCAGGGCGTAGCCGTTCCAACTCCGCTTGCAGAGCATTATGTCCCTCTATTTCAAACAGGCTGAAGCGCCCCGAGCTGATATCCACCATTGCCAGCCCAAATTGTTCACCCAGTGTGCTGATCGCCATCAGGATATTGTCCTGATGCTCATCCAGCAGTGCTTCGTCACTCAATGTGCCGGGGGTCACAATGCGAACAACTTCGCGTTTGACAGGCCCTTTGCTGGTGGCAGGGTCGCCTACCTGTTCACAGATCACCACCGACTCACCCGCCTTGACGATGCGGGCAATATAACCCTCAGCCGAGTGATAGGGGATGCCTGCCATCGGAATCGGCTCACCGGCCGATTTGCCCCGTGCCGTCAGCGAAATATCGAGCAGTTGGGCAGCCTTTTTGGCATCGTCATAGAACAGTTCATAGAAGTCACCCATGCGGTAAAACATCAGCTGGTCCGGGTGCTGAGCCTTAATGCGTAAATATTGCTGCATCATGGGAGTATGTTGGGTGTTCGGTGCTGCCACTGACATGCTGTTTGGGTCGTCCTGTTGTCCGGGGATTGAATCGATCACCGTGCGGGGTTTTAATGTCAGGATTGTACGTGAATCGTGGCGGCCTGCGTAGTCGCCCGCTTGGAGTTGGATTGATGAAAAACCTTGCACAAAAGGTAGGTGAAACACTGTTGCAGAAAGGTATCAAACTGGCGACGGCCGAGTCCTGTACCGGAGGGTGGGTGGCACAGGCGGTGACAGCTGTGCCCGGCAGTTCAGGCTGGTTTGACTGCGGTTTCGTGTCCTACTCCAATACGGCGAAGCAAAAAATGCTGGGTGTGGATCTCGACGTGCTTGAACGCAACGGTGCCGTGAGTGAGTCGGTGGTAGCGCAGATGGCCGAAGGTGCTTTGCACAACAGCGAAGCCGATATTGCTGTCGCCATCAGCGGCATCGCCGGCCCTGAAGGTGGCACTGAAGATCGTCCGGTGGGCACTGTCTGGCTGGCGTGGGCCATTACGGGTCACCCCACAGTAACCTGTCTGAGTTTTTTCAATGGCGATCGCGATGCAATTCGTCAGCAGGCAGTGGAGCAGGCCCTGGAAGGGATTTTGGCTTACCTGCCACAGTGAGGCATTGAGTGGTTGCATTCTGCTCAGGTTGTGAAATAATACTGTTCAGACATACAGTATTTTAACCACCCGGCTAAAAAGGTTTACCGATGGACGCTAACAGAAAGAAAGCGCTGGATGCGGCACTGTCGCAGATTGAACGTCAATTCGGCAAGGGCGCAGTTATGCGCATGGGCGATCAGCCGCGTGAAGCGATCCCTGCGGTCTCAACCGGTTCACTGGGGTTGGATATCGCTCTTGGTATAGGCGGTCTGCCCTTTGGCCGCGTGGTTGAGATTTATGGTCCGGAATCTTCAGGTAAAACCACACTGACGCTGCAGGTCATAGCCGAAGCCCAGAAGCAGGGCAAGGTGTGTGCATTTGTGGATGCCGAACATGCATTGGATCCGAACTATGCCGAAAAACTGGGTGTCGATGTGGATGCCCTGCTGGTCTCCCAGCCGGATACCGGTGAGCAGGCGCTGGAAATTACCGACATGTTGACACGTTCTGGGGCGGTCGATGTGATCATTGTGGACTCGGTTGCGGCACTGGTACCCAAGGCCGAAATTGAAGGTGAAATGGGCGATTCCCATGTCGGTCTACAGGCGCGCCTGATGTCTCAGGCACTGCGTAAGCTGACCGGCAGTGTAAAACAGTCCAACTGCCTGCTGGTATTTATCAACCAGATTCGTATGAAAATCGGTGTAATGTTTGGTAACCCCGAGACCACAACCGGGGGGAATGCACTCAAGTTCTATGCCTCCGTACGCCTGGATATTCGTCGCATCGGTGCGGTGAAGCAGGGCGATGAAATTACCGGTAACGAAACCCGCGTCAAGGTTGTAAAAAACAAGGTGTCACCACCCTTCCGCCAGGCCGAATTTCAGATCCTGTACGGTCAGGGCATCTACCATATGGGTGAAGTGATTGACTTGGGTGTACAGCAGGGACTGGTGGACAAGTCTGGTGCCTGGTATGCCTACAAGGGTGACAAAATCGGTCAGGGTAAAGCCAATGCCGCCAAATACCTGGAAGAGCATCCGGACATCGCGCAGGAAATCGAAGCGGAAATCCGTGCTCAGCTTCTGAGTGTGCCTCAGCCAAAGGCTGCACAGGAACAGTCGGAAGAAGCCGGTCAGCTGGATCTCTGATTCAGGCATACGGCAGATGATTTAACAACAGGGGCCTTTGTGGCCCCTGTTGTCGTTATGGAGTCTTATCATGGCCAGGTTACTGGAAACTGAAGCTGAGCTGCGCAATGCAGCGTTTGCGCTGCTGGGGCGGCGAGAGTATAGCCGTGCCGAAATGGAGCAAAAGCTGGGGCGTCGCTGTGAAGATGCTGAACTGTTACGGAAGGTACTGGATCAGTTTGTGGCAGATGGATATCAGAGTGATGAGCGCTTTGCGCATGTTTTTACCCGCAGCCGTTTTGGCTCGGGCTACGGTGCCATGCGGATCAGGCAGGAACTGCGTCAAAAAGGGCTGGGGCCCGAACTTATCGAGCAGGCACTGGAAGATGAGTCTCCAGACAGTTATCAACAGGCGCTGGAGTGCTGTCAGAGACGTTTTGGTGATCAGCCACCCGCTGATCCAAAAGAGTATGCACGCCGCATGCGTTTTCTGGTCAATCGTGGATTCTCGTTCGATGATGCCAAACGCGCGATAAAGTATGAAGGAAGTGAGTAAATTCAGGCGTTGCAGGGCAGAAAAGCTATCGTACATTTTTTGTTCGCGTTATATACTTGTCCGCTATTTTTGCGTACATATGACCGCCGTTCCTGCAACTGGGCGGGCGGTCCTGTCGTGCCAACCAGTACAGACGCAACGGACCTTATATGAACTACATGACAAGTGCGGAAATCCGCCAGGCATTTCTTGACTACTTTAACCAGCAGGGGCATGAAATCATTGCCTCGAGTCCGCTGATTCCGGGTAATGACCCTACACTGCTGTTCACCAATGCAGGTATGGTTCAGTTCAAGGATGTGTTCCTCGGCTCTGACAAGCGTCCCTACTCCCGTGCCACGACTTCACAGCGCTGTGTGCGTGCAGGTGGCAAGCATAACGACCTTGAAAATGTTGGTTATACAGCGCGTCACCACACCTTTTTTGAAATGTTGGGCAACTTCAGCTTCGGTGATTATTTCAAGCGCGAAGCGATTCGTTTTGCCTGGGAATTTCTGACCAAGCGCCTGGGGCTGCCGGAAGAGCGCCTGTGGGTAACGGTTCATTATACCGACAATGAAGCCGAGAAAATCTGGAAAGAGGAGATGGGGGTTAACCCCGAGCGCTTCTCAAAACTGGATGAAGACAACTTCTGGGCCATGGGTGATACCGGCCCTTGTGGTCCCTGCACGGAAATCTTCTTCGACCATGGCCCTGATGTGGCTGGTGGTCCTCCGGGCAGCCCGGATGAAGACGGTGACCGTTATATAGAGATCTGGAATCTGGTGTTCATGCAGTACAACCGCTCTGCGGATGGCAGCATGGAGCCGCTGGCGCGTCCGAGCATCGATACTGGCATGGGGCTTGAGCGTGTTGCTGCGGTAATGCAGAACGTGCACAGCAACTACGAGATTGATCTGTTCCGCAACCTGCTCGCTGCTACCGCCAAAGTGCTTCGTCTGGATGATACCGACAGCAAATCCCTGCGCGTGATCGCAGACCATATCCGTTCATGCGCTTTTTTGATTACCGATGGTGTGTTGCCGTCCAACGAAGGTCGCGGCTATGTGCTGCGCCGCATTATGCGTCGTGCCATCCGCCACGGTAATAAACTGGGTGCAAAAGAGCCGTTTTTCCATAAGCTTGTAGCGCCTCTGGTCAAGGAGATGGGCGAGGCCTATCCCGAGCTGGCCAAGCTGCAGGACCAGGTTGAACGTATCCTTCTGAAGGAAGAGCAGCAGTTTGCCAAAACCCTTGAGCATGGCATGCAACTGCTTGAGCAGGCGATCAGCGGCCTCGAAGGCAATGTGATCCCGGGTGAAACCGTTTTCCGTCTGTACGATACCTACGGCTTCCCGGTTGACCTGACAGCTGATGTGGCGCGTGAGCATGATCTGAGTATCGATATGGAAAGTTTCGAGCGTGAAATGGATGCTCAGCGCGAGCGTGCTCGTGCCTCAGGCCAGTTTTCGGTCGACTACAACGAACAGATCAAGCTGGAGGGCAGCACGGCGTTCAACGGCTATGACAGCCTTGAAGACCGCTCTGAGGTAATCGCACTGTTCCGCGAGGGCGAGGAAGTGAATCAGCTTTCCGCGGGCGAGAGCGGCGTAGTGGTTCTGAAAAATACCAGCTTTTATGCCGAATCCGGTGGTCAGGCGGGTGATCAGGGTGTGTTGCGCTGGGATCGTGGCCAGTTCACTGTCCGCGACTGTACCAAAGAAAGCGGTCACCACCTGCACCATGGTCAGCTTGGCGAAGGTGTGCTGCAGGTTGGGGATCAGGTTGTAACAGAAGTTGACATGGCCAAGCGTCAGGCAACGGCGCTGAACCATTCAGCGACACACCTGTTGCACGCAGCCCTGCGCAAGGTGTTGGGTGATCATGTGCAGCAGAAGGGCTCTTTGGTGAATGCAGAGCGCCTGCGCTTCGACTTTGCCCATTTTGAGGCGATGACAGCCGAGCAGATCCAGACGGTTGAAACCTTGGTCAACGACCAGATTCGTGCCAATTCGGCGGTTGAAACCGAGCTGATGCAGCTGGAAGCCGCCAAGGCCCGGGGGGCCATGGCTCTGTTTGGTGAAAAGTATGACGACGATGTCCGTGTTCTGACCATGGGCGAAGGCTTCTCGGTAGAACTGTGTGGCGGCACTCATGCCCGTCGCACCGGTGATATCGGTTTGCTTAAAATCGTCGCTGAGAGCGGTATTGCCTCGGGTGTGCGCCGTATTGAGGCCGTCACCGGGGCTCAGGCGCTGAATTGGGTTAACAGCAACGAACAGGCACTTGGCGAAATCGCGGCCCTGCTGAAGGGTTCGCGTGAGAACGCGCTGGAAAAAGTGCGCGGTCTGAACGAACGCGCACGTCAACTGGAGAAAGAGCTTGAGCGTCTGGCAGCCAAGCTTGCCAGTGCTCAAAGTGGTGATCTGCTTAGCCAGGTACAGGACGTAAACGGTATCAAGGTGCTGGCTGCGAAGCTGGAAGGTGTTGAGCCCAAGGCGTTGCGCGACACACTTGATCAGCTTAAGAACAAACTGGGCAGCGGTGTCGTGGTTCTGCTGACTGCACAGGATGACAAGGTCAGCCTGATAGCCGGGGTGACCAAGGATCTGACCGGTCAGATCAAGGCAGGTGACCTGGTGCGTGAGCTGGCCTCACGGCTGGGTGGTAAGGGGGGCGGGCGCCCAGACATGGCGCAGGGTGGAGGCACCGATGTAAGTGCTGTTCCCGCTGCGCTGCAGGCGGTGCCCGAACTGGTTGCGGCAAGCCTGTAACTGAAAATACAGGCGCCTGCCGGTGTTCAATGCACCGGCAGCCGGATGGAAACACTGAAATGGCGTTATACGTACAGAAATACGGCGGCACTTCGGTCGGCTCTGTGGAGCGCATCGAAGCGGTGGCCGAAAAGGTCAAGGGCTTTCGTCAGCAGGGGCATGACGTGGTTGTTGTTGTATCCGCAATGAGCGGTGAAACCAACCGACTGATTGCGCTGGCCAACGAGATCCAGGAGCGTCCTGATCCGCGTGAAATGGATACGCTTGTGTCTACCGGTGAACAGGTGACCATTGCACTGCTGTGCATGGCGCTGAAAGCACGGGGCGTGGACGCCCGTTCTTACACGGGTGGTCAGGTACGCATTCTGACTGACCAATATCACACCAAGGCCCGCATCCAGGATATCGAGACAGACCGTATACGGTCTGATCTGGACCAGGGGCGAGTTGTGGTTGTGGCAGGGTTTCAGGGTGTTGATCCTGAGGGCAATATTACGACTCTGGGGCGTGGTGGTTCCGACACGACGGGCGTTGCACTGGCAGCAGCGTTGAAAGCGGATGAGTGCCAAATCTATACGGATGTGGACGGTGTCTATACCACCGACCCGCGTGTGGTCGAAGGTGCGCGTCGACTGGAGAAAATCACCTTTGAAGAGATGCTGGAAATGGCCAGCCTTGGTTCCAAGGTGTTGCAGATTCGTTCCGTTGAGTTTGCCGGCAAGTACAAGGTGCCGCTGCGGGTGTTATCCAGCTTTCAGGATGGTCCCGGTACACTGATTACGATAGAGGATGATGAAACTGTGGAAAAGCCGGTTATCTCGGGTATAGCGTTCAATCGTGACGAAGCCAAGCTGACTGTCGTTGGTGTGCCTGATATTCCGGGCGTTGCGTCCCGGATACTGGGGCCAATCAGCCGTGCCAATATCGAAGTGGACATGATCGTGCAGAACATTGGTGCTGATCAGACCACCGATTTTACCTTTACAGTGCACAGAAACGACTATGATAAAGCACAGCAGGTGCTTGAGCAGGTTGTGCAGGAACTTGGCGCCCGCGAATGTGTCGGAGACAATAAGATCGCGAAGGTATCGATCGTAGGTGTTGGAATGCGCTCCCATGCGGGGGTGGCCAGCAAGATGTTTGATGCACTTGCAGGTGAAAATATCAACATCCAGATGATCTCAACGTCTGAGATCAAGGTATCAGTAGTGATCGCCGAAAAATATCTGGAGCTGGCAGTACGGGCGTTGCACTCGGCGTTCGATCTGGACTCTTCTGATACAGTCCGCGAGTAACGACAGTATCAGATGACGGCGGCCTGCATCTGTTCTATAGTAACGGCTGCAGGCCCCCAAGGCCTGAAACGGCCAGCGTCGCCATGATACCTGGATGGTCTAAGGACATATAAGGTGGAAGGGGCTGTGCTCGTTTCAGAAAAACCGGAACTCAGCACCCCAGGACTAAACTAAGGAGAGCCACAATGCTGATTCTAACCCGCCGCGTAGGCGAAACCCTCATGGTAGGTGACGATGTCACTGTTACTGTGCTTGGTGTAAAAGGCAATCAGGTACGTATTGGTGTTAATGCGCCCAAGGATGTCTCCGTTCATCGCGAAGAGATCTATCAGCGTATCCAGCGCGAAAAGTCACAAGAGCCTGATCAGGAATAAGTTTTTCAAAATATTCCTTTTCTTTTTAAAATCAGTCTTGTAACATATGCGCCGTTGTTGACGAGGTGAGTTGGCCGAGTGGCTGAAGGCGCGCCCCTGCTAAGGGCGTATACCGCAAGGTATCGAGGGTTCGAATCCCTCACTCACCGCCATTGTGCGCCCGTAGCTCAGCTGG
>NPIF01000033.1_pt1 | contig 99270 bp, 102 predicted proteins | sample 8637461 | NCBI WGS metagenome assembly NPIF01 (sample SAMN07420641, study PRJNA396082) | bioreactor metagenome | isolation source: sample BR12 brine-fed electro-methanogenic bioreactor BR | place: Japan: Kochi | collected 2016-12-09 | reverse complement strand
GTGCACCCGGATCTGGTGGGTGCGGCCGGTCTCCAGCCGGACCCGGATGCGGGTGTGGCCGCGGAAACGCTCCGCCACCCGGTAGTGGGTCACGGCCGGCTTGCCGTTCAGCACCACCGCCATGCGCTTGCGCTGGACCGGGTGCCGTCCGATGGGAGCATCCACCTTCCCGCCGCCGGTGAGCACGCCGACGCAGACCGCCTCGTACTCCCGCCCCATGGTGCGGGCCTGCAGCTGCTCCACCAGCCGGGTGTGGGCCCCCAGGGTGCGGGCCACCACCAGCAGTCCGCTGGTCTCCTTGTCCAGCCGGTGCACCAGCCCGGCGCGGGGCACCCGGGCCAGCTCCGGAGCATGATGCAGCAGGGCATTGACCAGGGTGGAGTCCGGATTTCCGGCCGCGGGGTGCACGACCAGCCCCGCCGGCTTGTTGATGACCAGCAGCTCGTCGTCCTCGTGGACAATGTCCAGGTGAATCGGCTGGCCTTCCCAATTATCATTGGCCTCCAGCTCGGCCCGGATCCGGACCTGCTCGCCGCCCTCCACCCGGTCCCGTGGGCGAAGGTGGCGGCCGTCGACCTCCACACAGCCGTCCCGGATCCAGGCCTGCAGCCGTGAGCGCGAGTAGTCGGGAAACAGCCCCGCGAGGGCCTGATCCAGCCGGGAGCCGGCCATCTCTTCGGGGATGGCGGCGGATAGAGAAAGGGACTTGCGCATATCGAAACGGGAAGGGGCCGATTCGGTGTCAGTACCTGCACCGCGGCCTCGCTTTTCCTCCCTATGCAAATGGGATAATCTACCACAATGCGAATCACCACCCTGCTACTGCTGCTCACCCTGCTGCTGACCGGCGGCTGTTCCCTGCTCCCGGACAAGATCGACGAGACCAAGGACTGGTCGGCGGATCGGCTCTACAGCGAGGCCAAGTCCGCGCTCGACGAGGGCGACTACGAGAACGCCATCCGGTTCTACGAACTGCTCGAGGCCCGCTTCCCCTTCGGCCGCTACGCCCAGCAGGCGCAGCTGGAGATCATCTACGCCTACTACAAGTACGACGAGTCGGCATCGGCCGTCGCGGCGGCGGACCGTTTCATCAAGCTTCACCCCCGCCACCCCAATGTGGACTACGCCTACTACATGAAGGGTCTGGCGAACTTCAACATGGGCCGGGGGCTGATCGAGCGCTACCTGCCGCGGGACGAATCCCAGCGCGATCCCGGGGCGGCCCGCCAGTCATTCCAGGACTTCTCCGACCTGGTCCTGCGTTTCCCGGACAGCAAGTACGCCGCCGATGCCCGCCAGCGCATGCTGTTCCTGCGCAACAACCTCGCCCAGTACGAGCTCAACGTGGCCGACTACTACATGCGCCGGGGCGCCTATGTCGCGGCCGCCAACCGGGCCCGCTACGTGGTGGAGAACTATCCGCGCACCCCGGCCACGCCGGACGCGCTGGCCATGCTGGCCCGCGCCTACCGGGCCATGGACATGGACGACCTCGCCGCGGACGCCCTGCGGGTACTGAAGCTCAACTACCCCGAGCACCCGGCCCTGCGGGCAGCGGCGGCGAGGTGACGGAAACGCGTCACGGGTGATCCATCGTCCCCGCGGCAACTGATTTGCCATGAAGTGCCGCATCGCCGGCACGGCAGTCCCGCCGGAGCCGGGCCGAACGCCGGGTTGCGGGTGGTTCGGCAGACGCCTGAGCGTGAAGGAAACGCCCGCCCCCTGCGGAACCGGTGGGCGGGCTGTGCATTCGATCCGGGAGCCAATCGACATGTGGGACTTTTTTGAAACGGTCCGCCACCGCCATTCCGTACGCCGATACCAGAGCGACGTCGCAGTGGAACCGGAGAAGCTGCACGCCATCCTGGAGACCGCCTGCGCGGCCCCTTCCGCCGGCGACCTGCAGGCCTACCGCATCGCGGTGGTCACCGGCCAGGCGCAGCGCGAGGCCCTGCGCAACGCCGCCGGCGGCCAGGCATTCATCGCCGAGGCGCCCGCCTGCCTGGTCTTCTCCGCGGTTCCCTCCCGTTCGGCCAGGGAATACGGCGAACGCGGAGCCAGCCTGTTCGCCATTCAGGACGCCACCATTGCCGCGGCCTATGCCCAGTTGGCCGTCGTGGCCGCGGGGATGGCTTCCGCCTGGGTCGGCAGCTTCGACGAGGCGGCGGTGCGGGCTGTCATCGGGGAGACCGAAGATGTGCGGCCGGTGGCCCTGATGAGCGTGGGCTACCCCGCCGAGCTGCCGGAACCCACGCCGCGCCGTCCGCTCAAGGACGTCGTCACCCACATCGAATGAACCGGTGCGCACCGTTGCCATCTGGAAGAGACGGTTCACCAAAAAACAATTCACCACGAAGGCACGAAGGACACGGAGAAAGGCGGGAGGACTTGAACTGTTGGAGGGACGCCTGGTTCAGGCGACCTGCCCCTCGACAACATCCAGAACAATCCGGTCCATCCTGTGAATCCTGTCTGTTCAGGTTCCTTCTGTTTTGCTTCGTGTCCTTCGTGCCTTCGTGGTAGATCCTTTTGTTTTCATGGAATAAAGGCTGGAGTGGTGCAGTACACTAGATGGCGTCGTTGTCCTCTTCGCCGGTGCGGATGCGGACGACCCGCTCCACGGAAGTGACGAAGATCTTGCCGTCGCCGATCTTGCCCGTGCGGGCGGCAGCCGTCACCGCCTCGATGCAGCGCTCCACCTGGTCGTCGGCCAGCACCACCTCCACCTTCACCTTGGGAAGGAAATCCACCACGTACTCGGCGCCCCGGTAGAGCTCGGTGTGGCCCTTCTGCCGCCCGAAACCCTTCACCTCCACCACCGTCATCCCGGTGATGCCGATATCGGCCAGCGCCTCGCGTACGTCATCGAGTTTGAACGGCTTGATGATCGCTTCGACTTTTTTCATTTTCATTCCCCTCGTCGTTCAGATAGTTTGATCCTGAAGGCATGGGCGATGCGCACGGCGCACCCCACCGTGCAGGCCTTCTTTCAACTGCGCTGCGCCTGCACCGGCTCAGTGCCGCCGACCGTACCCCGAGGTGATGGGATAGCGGCGGTCGCGACCGAACGCCTTGCGCGAGATGCGCACCCCCGGCGGCGCCTGCCGGCGCTTGTACTCGTTGCTGTCCACCATCCGGACGACCCGGCGCACCGTGTCCGCGTCGTGGCCGGAATCGATGATCTCGGCCACCGAACGATCCCTCTCCACGTACTGTTCCAGGATGTCGTCGAGCACGTCGTAGGGCGGCAGCGAGTCGGCATCCACCTGGTCGGGCGCCAGTTCCGCAGAGGGCGGACGGTCGATGACCCGTTGCGGGATCACCGGTGCCGTCCGGTTGCGGTATTTCGCCAGCCGGAACACGAGCGTCTTGGGCACGTCCTTGAGCAGATCGAATCCACCGGCCATGTCACCGTACAGGGTGGCGTAGCCGACTGCCAGTTCGCTCTTGTTGCCCGTGGTCAGCACCATCTTGCCCTTCTTGTTGGAGATGGCCATCAGGATGACACCGCGGCAGCGCGCCTGGATATTCTCCTCGGTGGTATCCCGGGCCAACCCGGCGAACTCCCGCTCCAGGCTGGAGAGAAAGGCGGTGAACAGCGGCTCGATGGGAATGACGTGATACTCCACCCCCAGGGCCTCGGCCTCGGCCCGCGCATCCGCCACGCTCATGTCGGCGGTGTAGCGCGAGGGCATCATCACCGCTTCCACCCGCTCACGCCCGAGGGCGTCCACGGCAATGGCCAGGGTCAGGGCCGAATCGATACCCCCGGACAGGCCGATGACCACGCCGGGAAAACCGTTCTTGTCCACGTAATCGCGCACCCCCAGCACCAGGGCCCGATAGATGGCGGCCTCGTCGTCCAGGGGTTCCGACCAGGCTCCATTGGCCGGCTCCAGATGCGCCCCGACCGTGATATCCACCGGCACCAGGGCCTCCTCGAACAGGGGCGCCCGCACGCGCACCCCGCCATCGGCCGCCATCGCCAGGGAGCCGCCGTCGAACACCAGTTCGTCCTGGCCGCCGACCAGGTTGACGTAAACGATGGGCATGCCGCCTTCCCGGACCCGCTCCCGCAGCACCGTTTCCCGCTCCAGGAGCTTGCCCCGGTGGAAGGGTGAGGCGTTGAGGTTGAGCATGAGCCGCGCGCCGGCGGCACGGGCCTGCAGCATGGGCTCCGCCATCCAGATATCCTCACAGATGGTGATGGCGACCGGTATGCCGCGAATGTCCACCACGCAGGGCCCGTTGCCGGTGGTGAAGTAGCGTTTCTCGTCGAAAACGCTGTAGTTGGGCAGGTGCTGCTTGTGGTAGACCACCTGCATCCGGCCCTCGCGCAGCAGTGCGGCGGCATTGTAATAGCCGCCCAGGGCCTGGTGCGGGAACCCCGCGATCATGTCGATGCCCTGCACCTCCCGGGCCAGCCGGGCCAGCGCCTCGCCCACCCGCGTATAGAGTTCGGGGCGCAGCAACAGGTCCTCGGGTGGATAGCCGGTGAGACTCAGCTCGGGAAACACCACCACGTGTCCGCCCAGTTCGTCACGGGCCCGGACCGCCGCCGCCGCCATCCGCTCCAGATTGCCGGTGATGTCGCCCACCAGCAGATTCAACTGAGCCATCACCACGCGGAGGGGCTCGGTCATCGACGGATTCTCCTTGGTCACACTCACGACGTCCCGGCCGCAGAGGAAAGATTGCCTATTTTCCGGTAAACACCGGGGCGAAGCAAAGCATGCCTGGCAACGTTGGTCGCTTTTCACCCTGAAGGCGGCGCAGCCAATGAGCCCGACGCCCTGCCCGGCCGGATTCCGCCAACCGGGCGAGACATCGAACCTGGGCGGGCATTTGGCCGGATGAATCCGGCCCTACGACGCATTCACGCATTCACGCACTCACGCACTCACGCACTCCCTCGATACTCGACCATGCACAGGCGCCCGGGGCGAATTACACTTGTGTTCATGAACCTGTTCCGACTCATTGCCCTGGCGATCATCGTCTGGCTGGCCTGGCACTTCCTGCGCCGCTGGCGTGAGGGCTCCCGGCTGCCCGCGCGACGCCCGCCGGCGGCGGTCCCGACGGAGCGCATGCTCCGCTGCGCCCACTGCGGCGTCTTTGTCCCCGCCGCCGAGGCGCTGATGCGCGACGGCCAGCCGTACTGCTGCGCCCGGCACAGGGACGCGGAAGCCGGGGGGACCGGCGCATGAGCCGAACCGGGCTCGCGGGAGGGAGCCGCTGATGGGGTGGTTCGGGAACGGCATCGGCAACACGATCCTGAGCCGGCCGGGACTCGGCCAGACCTGGAAACCCCTGCAGATCCTGAATCTCTATCGCCTGCTGCTGGCGCTGATCCTCAGCGTACTGTTCTTCAGCGGCATGGGACCCAATTTCCTGGGCAGCCATCAGCCTTGGCTGTTCGGCTGGCTGAGCGGCGCCTACGTCCTGTTCGCCCTGGCGACCGTGATCACCATCCGCCGCCAGCGGCCCGGCTTCCGGGAACAGACCACGCTGCAGGTGCTGATGGACATCGCGGTCATCACCCTGCTCATGCACGCCAGCGGCGGCGTGACCACCGGCATGGGCATGCTGCTGGTGGTGAACGTGGCCGGCGGCAGCCTCCTCCTGCCGGGGCGCCACGCGTTCCTGTTCGCGGCCATGGCCAGCCTGGCGATCCTCGCCGAGCAGTTCTACGCCGACCTGTTCAGGATCTTCTCCACCACCGCCTACACCCAGTCCGGCATTCTCGGCGCCATGCTGTTCGCCGGTGCCTTCCTCGCCGACGGCCTGTCGCGCAGGGCCAGGGCGAGCGAGGCCCTTGCCGCCCAGCGCGGCGTGGATCTGGCCAGCCTCGAGCGGCTCAACGAGCACATCATCCAGCACATGCAGTCGGGCATCATCGTCGTCGACCCCGAGCTGCGCATCCGGCTGATGAACAATGCGGCCTGGTACCTTCTCGGCCTGCCCGCCTCGGTGGAAGGGCAGCGCCTGGGGCAGGTTTCGGCGCAGCTGGACGTCCAGCTGCGCCGCTGGCTGCTCGACCACGAGTACCAGCCCGTCTCGTTCCGGGTTGCGCCCACGGCCGCGGAGCTCATGCCCCGCTTCACCGCGCTGGGAAGCGGCGGCGGCTCAGGAAACCTGGTATTCCTCGAGGACATGGCGCGCACTTCCCAGCAGGCCCAGCAGCTGAAACTCGCCTCCCTGGGCCGGCTGACCGCCAGCATCGCCCACGAGGTGCGCAATCCCCTGGGCGCCATCAGCCACGCCGCCCAGTTGCTGGGAGAGACCCCCGACCTGCAGGCGGGCGACCAGCGGCTCATCGAGATCATCGGCGCCCATACCCGGCGGGTGAACGAAATCGTGGAAAGCATACTGCAGCTCTCCCGCCGGGAGGCATCCCATCCCGAGGTGCTGGATCTGAAGAGTTGGCTGGCCGCCTTCAGCGAGGAGTTCTCGCTCCAGCACGCACTCGGCCCCGGCCACCTGTTCCTGTCCATCCGGCCACCGGAAACCCGGGTGCTGATAGACGCCACCCAGTTCCGGCAGATACTCACCAACCTGTGCGAGAACAGCCTGCGCTACGGCCGCCCGCCGGATGGCCACTACCAGCTCGTCCTCCAGGGCGGCATCACCCGCGAGACCAAGGGCCCCTATCTCGACATCATCGACAACGGGCCGGGTATCGACCCGGAAGTCGCATTCCAGATATTCGAGCCCTTCTTCACCACCGACCGTACCGGCGGAACGGGGCTGGGGCTCTACATCGCCCGGGAGCTGGCGGAAGCCAACCGGGCCCGGCTCGACTACATTCCCGTACCCACCGGCGGCTGCTGTTTTCGTATCCTGTTCGCGGATCCGCGCATCCAGACACTGTAGGCTGACAGGTCATGGAACATTACAAGGCCCTCATCGTCGACGACGAACCCGATATCCGGGAGTTGCTGGAAATGACCCTGGGGCGCATGGGGATCGACACGACCACCGCGGCCGACCTGGGGGAGGCCTTCGGCCGGTTGCGCGATCAGCGCTTCGATCTCTGCCTCACCGACATGCGCCTTCCCGACGGCAACGGGATTGAACTGGTGGGTCACATCCAGGAGCACCACCCGGAACTCCCGGTCGCGGTCATCACCGCCTTCGGGAGCATGGAAACGGCCATCGCCGCACTCAAGGCCGGCGCCTTCGATTTCGTCTCCAAACCCGTCGATCTGACGGTCCTGCGGGGACTGGTGGAAAAGGCGCTCAAGCTCTCCAGCCGCACCACCGGGCGCCAGCCAGCCGCCGAGCAGCGGCTGCTCGGGGAGTCCCCGGCCATCCACAGGGTGCGGGAACTCATCGCCAAGCTCGCCCGCAGCCAGGCGCCGGTCTACATCAGCGGCGAGTCAGGAACCGGCAAGGAGCTGGTGGCGCGGCTCATCCACGAAAACGGACCGCGGGCTGACATGCCCTTCGTTCCGGTGAACTGCGGCGCCATCCCATCCGAACTGATGGAGAGTGAATTCTTCGGCCACCGCAAGGGCAGCTTCACCGGCGCGCTGACCGACAAGCCCGGGTTGTTCCAGGCCGCCCACGGCGGCACCCTGTTCCTGGACGAGGCGGCGGATCTGCCCATGCACATGCAGGTGAAGCTGCTGCGCGCCATCCAGGAAAAGGCGGTCCGACCCATCGGTGCCCAGAAGGAGGTGAAGATCGATGTGCGCATCCTGAGCGCCACCCACAAGGATCTCGGCGAACTGGTCCAGCGCAACGCATTCCGCCAGGACCTCTACTACCGCATCAACGTCATCGAGCTGCATGTCCCCAGCCTCAGGGATCATCCCGAGGACATCCCCCTGCTGGCCGAGAGTATCCTCCGGCGGCTGGGCGGCCAATGGGGCCAGGACACACCGCAACTCGACCCGGCCGCCATCAGGGCCCTGACCGGATACCCCTTTCCCGGCAATGTGCGCGAACTGGAGAACATCCTGGAGCGGGCGATGACCCTGTGCGAGGGGAACGTAATCCGCACCGAGGATTTGCATCTTCCGCAGCCGAGCGGAGGCTCCGGGGTCACGACCGCTGCCGGCGAACCCCTCCCCGAGTACCTGGGCGAGCTCGAACGGGAGGCCATCCTCCAGGCCCTCGAGGAGACCCGCTGGAACCGCACCGCCGCCGCCCGCAAGCTCGGCATCACCTTCCGCGCCCTGCGCTACCGGCTCAAGAAACTCGGCATCGAGTGAAAGATCCACCAGAAAACAATTCACCACGAAGGCACGGAGGACACGAAGAAAAACCGAAGAAACTTTAATCGACAGGATTTACAGGATTTTTCAGGATGGACAGGATTGTGTTGGATGCTGTGGATGGGCGGCTCGCCTGAACCATGCGTCTCCCCAACAAACCAAGTCACTCTTCCCGCCTCTCTCCGTGTCCTTCGTGCCTTCGTGGTGAATTGTTTATAGGGAACCTGAATAGACAGGATTTACAGGATGGACAGGATTGGTCTGGATACTGTCGAGGGGCGCGTCACTCTACATCCAAGCCACTCTTCCCGCCTTTCTCCGTGTCCTTCGTGCCTTCGTGGTGAATCTTTTTTCCATGACTGTCCATCCTGTAAATCCTGTCTATTAAAAAAACATCACCCCACAGGCCGGTAGGGTGCCGGGTCGAGGATCGGCGCGCGGCCGGTGACGAGGTCGGCCAGCAGGCGCGCCGAGGCCGGGGCGAGGACCACGCCGTTGCGGTAGTGGCCGGCGTTGACGAACAGGCCCCGGATACCCGGGAGCTCGCCGATGTAGGGAATGCCCTTGGGCGAGCTCGGCCGCAGGCCGGCCCAGTGGCGCTCCACCGGGCACTCCGCCAGACCCGGCACCAGATCCACGGCAAAGGCGCGCAGCTTCTGCTCGGCCGCGGTCGTGGTGGACTTGTCGAAGCCGGTGTACTCCACCGTGCTGCCCACCAGCACGCGGCCGTCGCGGCGGGGGATCAGGTAGTGCTCATGGGCCAGCACGATGCACCGGAGCAGATCCGGGCTGGCGTGATACATGAGCATCTGGCCCCGCACCGGCTCCACCGGCAGGCGGGCCTCGGTATCGGCGGCCAGCAGCCGGCCGGACCAGGCGCCGGCGGCGATGACCACCCGCTCCGCCTCCAGCCGTCCCGCCGGGGTGTTGACCCCGGCCACCCGGTCACCCTTGAACAGCAGGCCCTCCACCGGGGTATGGGACTGGATGCGGATGTTGCCGGCCTCCAGCGCGCCATGGAGAGCCTGGGCCAGGCGCGGATTGCGGATCTGGGCCACTTCCGGCATCCAGATGGCCGCTTCCGGCACCTTCGCCAGGTTCGGCTCCAGGCCGTGCGCCGCCTGGCCATCCACCAGTTCCACCCGGCGGTGGTGCCGGCGCGCCCACTCCTCCGCCGCGCCACGCTCACCCGTCTCCAGCACCAGCAGGCCATTGCGGGTCCACTCGGGATCGACCCCCGAGGCGTCGCGCATCCGCCGGGCCAGCACCTCGTAGTGATCCTGGCCCCAGGTGGCCAGCTGGGTGACCGCGTCGGGGTAGCGCCACGGGAACAGCGGCGAGAGGATGCCGCCCCCGGCCCAGGAGGCTTCACGCCCCGTCTCGCCGCGTTCCAGGAGCGTCACCTCCAGGCCCGCATCCGCCAGCTCCAGCGCGGTCAGCATCCCGATGATGCCGCCGCCCACCACCAGACAATCGCTCATACGCTATCCTTGTGCATTGCATCGCCCGCCGGCGGCACGGCCGGCATGGGCCGGACCGCCGGTTCCATAAGATGGGAATGTTACCAGCTTCGCCCCCGGCGCGGGCATGCCGGGCGACTCCGGTCAGAGACTGAATTTTTCACCACGAAGGCACGAAGGACACGAAGAAGAACAGAAAGAACCTGAATGGACAGGATTCACAGGATTACTCTGAACACAGTTGGTGGGCAGGCCACGATCCACCAGGGTTTCCTGCAACAAATCAAGTCAATCTTCGCGCCCTTCTTCGTGCCCTTCGTGCCTTCGTGCCTTCGTGGTGAAAATGAATCGTGCCTTCGTTGTGAATACTATAGTGAAAGAACACACCAACCCGTGGTGGCAGGAAGCCGCCGCGACCCCATCCACCTCACGGAAGAGGAGAGACCGCCATGGAACGGCAGTCGGGCTTCACCCTGCAGGAACTGATCATCACCCTCGCCCTCGGTGCGGTACTGGTCACCGTCGTCGTACCCGCCTTCTCCCATGTGGCCAGCACCAACCGCAGCGCCGCGGCCGTCAACGAGCTGCTCACGGCGCTCCAGCTGGCGCGCAGCACGGCCATCACCCGGGCGGTACCGGTGACCCTGTGCCGGGGCGCCACCCGCTGCGGCGATGCCGGCTGGAGCGAGGGCTGGCGCCTGTTCAGCGACGTGGACGGCGACCGGCTCCTGGAGCCGGGCGACGGCGACCGCCTGATCCGGGTCGGGGAGGCACCGGCCCCCGACTACACCCTGAGCTGGCGCGCCTTCGGCTCCAATGACTATATTCAGTTCACCCCCGAGGGACGCACCCGGGGCCAGAACGGGACCTTCCGCTTCTGCCCCCGGAACGGCGAGGACCGCTACGCCCGCGGGATCATCGTCCACCGGACGGGACGCGCCAGGGTCAGCCGGGACAACGACGGCGACACCCTGCACGAGGACGCCCGGGGGCGCCCCCTCGGCTGCTCCTGAATGCCGTTCATCGGTTCGCCGCCACCACCCGTCGGGCCATCCGTGACAGGAACAACAACCTGATCTAAGTAGATAACATGAAAAGAAATCCGGGCTTTTCCCTCATCGAGATGATGATAGCGCTGGTGGTGCTGGCCGTGCTGATTACCATCGCCGTGCCGGGGTTCCGCAGCTTCATCCTCAACAACCGGCTGACAACCCAGGCCAACGAGTTCATCACCGCGCTGCAGGTGGCCCGGAGCGAGGCCATCAAGCGCGGCGGGGTGGTGGTCAGGATCACGGCCACCGCGCCCGTCGCCGCCAATGAATGGGGCGGCGGCTGGAGCATCTGGCCCGACACCGACGATGACGGTGTACAGGATGCTGGCGAAGATACCATTCGCACCGCCGAGGCGTTCGCCGGCGGCAACACGCTCGACAGCGCGGGGAACATCACGGAATTCGTCTACCGTGGTGATGGCTCCATCAGCAGCGCCGACACCTTCACGCTGTGCGACAGCCGCACGGGAGAGACGGGACGCCGGATCATCGTGACCGCCAGCGGCCGTTCCGCGCTGAATCCCGAGTTCACCTGTCCCTGAGGAGTGACGGAAAGATGATCGCCAGGTGCGCACAGAGCCCAGCCCCCATCCGCGGCGGCCACCGCCAGGCCGGCTTCACCATGATCGAAGTGCTGATCACCGTGCTGGTACTCTCCATCGGCCTGCTTGGCCTGGCCGCCCTGCAGGCGACCGGGCTCAAGGAGAGCCAGATGGCCTACATGCGATCCCAGGCCGTGCTGCTCGCCTACGACATGGCGGACCGGATTCGGGCCAATCCGTTTCAGGCGGCGAGCTATGTCTACGATTCCGCGAACTACCCCAACGCGCTTCCTGCGGGGGTCGCGGGAACGGACCTCACCGACTGGATCACCAACGAGCTGAACCTGTTGCCGGATGCAGCGGGCGAGATTACCAGCCCCTCGGCTGACAACTACACCATCACCATCCGCTGGAACGAGACCCGGGATCCGGCGGTGGTGGACACCGACTGCCCCAATGACGATTCCGACGGCAAGGACCTGCAGTGCTACCAGCTGGAGGTGGCGCTATGAAACGTCTGCTGCCCATTGAAGCCAACCAGCGCCAGGGCGGCGTGAGCCTGGTGGAGCTGATGGTGGCCGTGGTCATCGGCCTGGTGCTGCTGGCCGGCATCACCCAGCTCTATATCGGCAGCAAGCGCAGCTACACCGCGCTGGAGACCCTGGCCCGCCTGCAGGAGAACGGCCGCTACGCCATCGACATCCTCGCCCGGGATCTGCGCCGGGCGGGCTACTGGGGCGGCAACGCCGACATCTCCATGCCGGCCACCGCCGGCAGCGAGGGGCCCTACACCCCGCCGGACAACACCTGCAATACCGGCGACTCCACCTGGGGCCGGATGGTGGAGCGGCGGGTGTTCGGCATCGACCGCGAGAACAGCGGCGCCGGCTACGGGGCCTGCATCCCCGCGGCCGATCACCCCGCCGGCGATATCCTGGTCGCCCGCTACGCCTCCCCGACCGACGTGGACTTCACCGTGGCGGCCGAGTACAACGCGGGCACGGACGGCAACCGCCTCTACATGCGCTCCTCGCTGTTCGAGAGCCGCATCTTCATCGGCAGCAAGAATGGACAGGCGGACAACGCGGTGGCCAAGGAGCCCAACCGCGCCGCGGCCATGGTGGCCAACGCCTACTACATCAACGACTCGGTCCAGCAGTGCCGGGGCAACAGCGTGCCCGCCCTCTGGCGCGAGACCCTGGACGCCAGCGGGCGCCCCGTGGGCGAGGAACTCGCCGTGGGCGTGGAGCAGATCCAGGTGCAGTGGGGCGTGGACACCAACGGCAACAACTCGGTGAACCAGTACGTGAACGCCAACGCGGTGGCGGACTGGGACCAGGTCATCGCCGCCCGGGTCTGGGTGCTGATGCGCGGGGACTGCCCCGAGGGCGGTGCCGCGGATACCCGCACCTACAACATGGGCAACCTCGCCTACACCCCCAACGACGACTTCCGGCGCCAGCTCTACGTCACCACGGTGATGCTGCGCAACCCGAACTTCTGAGGTGAGCGGCCATGAAAACGCCCACGAACACATGCGAATCCACCTGCCGGCACCAGGTCGGCGCGGTGCTGCCCGTCGCGCTCATCTTCCTGGTGATCCTGACCATCATCGGCGTCACGGCCATGAACACCTCGGTGCTGGACACCATGATGGCCAGCAACACCCAGTTCCAGACCCGCGCCCTGGGCGATGCCGAGGTGGTGCTGGTGGAGGGCGAGGACGACGTCGTGGCCATCACGACCGATGCCGTACCGCTCGACTGGAACACCACGGGTGACTACTACTACGACGCCACCGCCACCTCCACCGAGACCATCGACCCCTCGGACTGGGACTGGACCTTCACCACCCAGACCGCGGCTGACGGCGCCAGCCTCTACGTCGTCCAGTACGGCGGCCGCGAGCCCATCCCGGGCAACACCGGCGGCTACGGCGGCAGCGTGGCCTACGGCGGGGCCGGCGGCGGGGCCGCGGGCTCCTACGTCTACGTCTTCCAGGTCACCACCCAGGCCGACTCCAGCCGCGGCGCGCGTCGCATCGTGCAGTCCGTCTACGTCACCGATCAAGAGCCCTGATCCGTTCAGGAGGGCAAGACCATGAAACGCATCCATCGAATCCCCTACCTCAGGATCACCCTCCTGGTCGCCGCCCTGGGTGCAGCCGGCCTCTATGCCGCCGTGACGTTCAACCCCGCGACCCAGCCGTACCTGACGGTCTCGCCCTACACGCTGCAGAACACCAACCTGGCCGAGGGCGACACCCGGGCCTACCGGACCTGGTACGAAAACGGCGCCTGGCAGGGGGATCTCATCGAGTACGACATCGCCTCGACCGGCGCCCGCTACACCGACGTGGCGGTGGGCTACAGCCCGCCGGGCGTACCGGTGGACGGCGACACCGACGGCCACATCAACTGGAGCGTGCGCGCGGTCTTCGCCGCGGCCGAAGGCCAGACCGCCGACGGCACCACCTCCAATCCGCAGCAGTACGACGGCGTGCCCACCATCACCGACTACTGGATGGAGACGGCCGATGGCGGCGGCCGCAATATCTTCACCGTCAGCATCGGCAGCCAGGTGCCGTTCCTGTGGAACAACCTGAGCACGACCCAGCGGGCCGCTCTCGACAGCGGAGTGGCCACCACGGGCGCCTATGACAGCGACATCCTCAACTTCATCCGCGGCGATCGCAGCAACGAGTTCCCCGACGGCACCCTGCGTCGTCGCTACAGTCTGATGGGCGACATCATCCGCTCCCAGCCGGTCTACGTGGCCAAGCCGGTGGCCAACTTCACCCTCCCCTATTACGCCGCCTACAAGACGGCCCAGGCCAGCCGGGCCGGCCGGGTCTTCGTGGGTTCCAATGACGGCATGGTCCACGCCTTCGACACCAGCGACGGCTCGGAGGCCTACGCCTACATCCCCTCCATGCTGATGCCGGAACTGCCGGCCCTGGCCGCACGCCCCTACACCCACAAATACTACGTGGACAGCGAGCTCTACGCCGGCGATGCCTGCCCCGGGACCTGCAGCAGCTCCAGCGCCTGGAAGACCTTCCTCACCGGAGGCCTCGGCGCCGGCGGCAAGGGCCTCTGGGCCCTGAACATCACCAACGCCGACTATGACACCTCGAAGGTGGTGTGGGAGCGGCTGGGCGACGAAGCCTCGCCGCCAACCGGCTACACGCCGTCCCACATGGGCCATATCTACAACCGGCCCCAGATCGCTCTGATGCCCAACGGCAAGTGGTACGTGGTGACCGGCAACGGCTACGGCAGCACCAGCGGCGACGTGGTGCTCTACCTGTTCCCGCTCAACGGCGGAGACGAGGTCATCACCCACGTGGTGGGCGCGGACACCGGCAATGGCCTTTCGGGCATCACCCTGGTGGACACCGACGGTGATTTCCGGGTGGAGACCGGCTATGCCGGCGACATCAAGGGCAACCTCTACAAGTTCACCTTCGGCGGCAGCGATGGCGACTCCAGTCCGACGGTAACGAACGCCACGCTCATCAACGTCGGCGTCGATCGGCCCATCACCGTCTCCCCGGACGTGGGCCGGCACCCCAACGGCGGCTATTTCATCTACTTCGGCACCGGCAGCCTGCTGAGCAGCGCCGATGCCACCAATACCGCGACCCAGCGCATCTACGCCATCTGGGACAGCAAGCCGGGCGGCTCCTACCCCATCAGCGACAGCTGCGACACCGACGGCACCGTCGCCATCGAGGGCCCGCTGGTCTGCCAGACCCTGGGCGAGACCACATTCAGTGGAACCGCGGTGCGCTATGTCACCCAGGCCACGCCCAACTGGAGCAATCATTACGGCTGGCGCGTGGAACTGCCCGATTCGGGCGAACGGCTGCTGGGCAACCCGCAGCTGCGCGCCGAGCGGCTCCAGTTCATCACCACCAACACCGCGGTCGACGGCGTCGACAGCTGGCTGATGGGTCTCGACTGGCTCTCCGGCAGTGACGGGGACTACCCGAAGGAGGTGATGTACGACCTCAACCAGGACGGCCTGCTGAACGACTCCGACAAGGTGGCCGTGGACCTGAACGGCAACGGGGTGACCACCGATCCCGAGGACGGCCTGTTCGCGCCCGTGGCCCTGAACCTCGGCGACGGCAACCTCTCCCAGCCCACCATCGCCCGCATCGGCGGCGGGGTGGACATCCACTACATCAACGGCCTGCGCCTGCCGGCCCCCGAGTCGAACTTCGGCCCGATCCTGGGCGGCCTCATCGATGTCACGACCGATACACCCTACGGCGGCATCACCACCCTGGCGTACGACAAGCTGGTGGACGACGGCCTGCAGGAGGTCTGCGACAGCTACAGCATGACCACCTGCCGGGGCAGCCCGGGCCAGCCGGTCAGCGGGCATGCCGGCGAAGGCTATGCCGGCGTCCCCGACGGACATGTGCACGGCTACGACAAGGTGCACGGTACCCCGTACGTGGACTACCTGACCCTCGAACCCCGGCGCGGTCTGCCGCGGCTCGACGCCTACACGGGCGATGACGCCACGGTGGACGACACCCTGGCCCGTCTCGACCGCCTCGGCGCCGCGAGCGGAAGCGAGGAGCCCTACGCCTCCGGCACCCACACCAGCGTCATCGATCCGGACCAGAAGTTCGTCGTGGTGCTCTCCAACGCGGATCTCTCCACCGGGCCGGCCCTCCAGATCGGTTGCCGCACCTGGAACGTCACCGAGTACCAGGACATGCTGCGGTACCAACTGGAGACCCAGAACCGCACGCCGGCCGCATTGCAGGACACCTACCACGGCAACAAGACCCTGGTCTTCACGCTCAACAGCATCCGCGAGGACCATGACGACGGCCTGCCGGCCGGGCAGTGCGCACCCGAGACCATCGCCAACGGCATCGAGAAGTCCGAGACGGCAACCATGCGGGTCCTGTTCTACAACCGGGTGGTGGAGGACCTCGCGATTCTCCCGACCCTGCCGCAGTGCGTCTGGGGCATCCACAAGTACGACGTGCGGTTCGACTACTCCACTTCCGGCTACATCGACCCCGCCGTCAACGCCTTCGGCCATCTGACCCCGGCCCAGGAGAAGTCCTACACCGGCTACCGCTGGCGCAACGGGGCGCTGACCCTGCAGATGCTGGCCGTCAACAGCGACAACACGGCCGGCTATGTCCTGCAGCCGGCCACGGGCACCATCACCACCGGGTATGACAAGAAAGGCAACCCGATTACCGAAACCTTCACCTACCTGCCGAAGGACAAGAACGGCGCCCGCGTGGGCGGCATCATCGCCAAGGCGGTCCGCTATGACGGCATCAACAGCAAGTTCGTCAATGACATGGCCACCAGCCAGAGCGGGCTGCTCTACGAGTCGAGCGTCTTCTTCGACTTCGGCGACTGGTTCAACTTCAAGACCGGCAGTGCCTCGCTCTACTGCTACGGCGCCTCCACCTTCCATTCGCGGCTGGTGCAGGAGGTGGTACAGGGGCTCGACTGGGGCCACTACACCCAGTTGACCGACATCTTCTTCACCGACGGTGTCCTCAACAGCCTCTACTACCAGTACCTGGATCTGGTGAACGCCGTGCAGGCCGCCACGACCGAGGAGGAGCAGCGGGATGCCCTGCAGAACCTGGCCGACTTCTTCGCCGACAATCCGGACGTGGGCGCCTACGACAAGCTGCGCAGCTGGCGTGGCCACAAGGTCTGGCACCAGGAGAACACCGGCAACGAGGGGCGCATCCTGCCCATCGATCGCTCCGACTATACGGGCGGTGGCGGCACCGCCAGTGACGGCACGCCGGAGCAGGTGGACGACATCTCCCGCAACCTGACCCCGGTGCTCGGCCCGAACTTCATCACCGGCCGGCGCACCTGGATCGACCTGAGGCCGTGAGGCGAAGCGGCCGGCGCGCCCAAGCCGCGCGCCGGCCGCAGGCGGCCGCGGGACTGAACACAACGGGGACGAGAGCACACCATGAACCTGCACACTCGCAATGTGACCCGGAGCGGGGAACGGGGTTTCACCCTCACCGAGCTGATGATCGTGGTGGCCATCGTGGCCATCCTCGCCTCCATCATGCTGCCCGCCTACCAGGACCAGGTGCGCAAGAGCCGTCGGGCCGACGCCAAGGCGGCGCTGACCGAACTGTCCGGGTTCATGGAGCGTTTCTACGCTTCCAACGGGCGCTATGACCAGGACGGCGCCGGCAACGCCGTGACCCTGCCCTTCACCCAGTCGCCCAAGGAAGGCCGCAAGTTCTACAACCTATCCGTCGCGACTGCCGCGAATACCTACACGCTGACAGCGGACCCCATCGCCGGCACGGGACAGGAGAACGACGTCGCCGCGGGAGTCAGCTGTGATCCGCTGACCCTCGACCATTTGGGAGCCAAGACCCCGACCGGCTGCTGGTAGCCGCAGACCCGGCGTTGCGTCGCCACGTCGGCATCGACCTCGGCGGAACCAAGACCGAGGTTGCGGTCCTGGATGCGTCGGGCCGTCTCCTGCTGCGGGAGCGCCGCCCGACTCCCCGCGGCGACTACCGATCCGCCCTCGATCTCATCCGCGCCCTGGTCGGCGAGGCCGACCGGCTGACCGGCGGCCCCTGCCCGGTGGGGGTGGGCATCCCCGGCTCCGAATCCCCCGCCACCGGCCTCATCCGCAACGCCAACTCCACCTGGCTCAACGGCCGACCCCTCCGCGCCGATCTCGAGGAACTGCTCGCACGCCCGGTTCGGCTCGCCAACGACGCCAACTGCTTTGCCCTGTCCGAGGCCGTGGACGGTGCCGGCCGGGGCGCGGAGAGCGTATTCGGGGTGATCGCCGGCACCGGCACCGGAGCGGGCATCGTCATCGACGGAAAAGTCCTGACCGGCATCAACCGGGTAGCCGGCGAATGGGGCCACAACCCCCTCCCCTGGCCCGAACCCCACGAGCTTCCAGGCCCGGCCTGCTACTGCGGACGGCACGGCTGCCTGGAGACCTGGCTCTCCGGGCCCGGGCTGGCCGCCGACCACCGCCGAACCACGGGAACGGGCCTGACCGCCGAGGCCATCGCCGCACGGGCCGTGTCCGGCGACCCGGACTGCCGGACGACCCTCGATCGCCACGCCGGGCGAATGGCCCGCGGGTTGGCCCATGTGATCAACATCCTCGATCCCGAAATCATCGTGCTGGGTGGAGGGCTCTCCAACCTGGCCCATCTCTACGAGGAGGTCCCGCGGCGCTGGGAGTCATGGATCTTCTCCGACACGGTGCGCACCCGGCTCCTTCCCCCGCTGCACGGCGACTCCAGCGGGGTGCGCGGTGCGGCGTGGCTGTGGAATGAATAGTCAGACTTATTAACCGCAGATTACGCTGATTCACGCAGATTTTCTGTCGACTCAAGGATTTCCGATCGGACATCCGGACCGTCCCGTTTCCGGTGGTTCGCGTTGGTCGGAGAAGCGTCCCGTTCCACCCTGTCGCCTGTGCGGCCACCGCAGCGCACCACTGGCAGTGGTTCTGTCAATCCATGCAAATCAACGTAATCTGCGGTTGATTCGCCTTTGTATCTTCCTTCTTCGTGTCCTCCGTGCCTTCGTGGTGAATATTCAGTGTCTGCGCTGCGGCAGCAGCATTTGTCACCGGCTGCGGGAAAGCCCCATCGCCCCCGGGCGGGCCTCCCACAGGCTTCGCTCAGGTCACCGGGCCGGGAATCCTTGTGGGAGGCGCGCCCCCGCGGCGATTTGGGAAACATCCGGTGGTTGTATGGAGGAGCGTGGTCGTGCCCATGGCGCCGCCAACGACTGAAAAGACTTATTAACCGCAGATTACGCTGATTTACGCAGATTTTCTGTCGACTCGGGGATTCCGGATCGGACATCCGTACCGCCCAGTTTCCGGTGAATCACCTCGGTCGTATAAGCGTCCCGGTCATCCCTGTCGTCGGCTCAACCACTGCACTACAACACTCGTAGCGTTCTATTAATCCACGCAAATCAACGTAATCTGCGGTTGATTCGCTTTTTAAGTTTTTCTGCTTCGTGTCCTTCGTGCCTTCGTCGTGAATATTGCTTTCGTGGTGAATACTCAGTTGGCGCCCCTATCGCACCGCCAGCGCCACGGTGTAGTCCCTGCCCTGCTTGACCTTGTCGTAGTTGCCGAACACCTCCCTGAAGCCGCGCTCGATGAAGCGGCGCAGGCCGGAGATGGTGACCACGTAGAAGCGTCCGCCGGGCTTGAGGTGTTCCCGGGCGTCGTGGAGGTAGAGGTAGAGCATCTCCTTGCCCACCTTGGCCGGCAGGTTGGAGACGATGAGATCGAAGCGGCGCCCGCCCACGGCGCTGAAGCCGTTGCTGAGGAAGGCCTCGCAATTGCCGATGCCGTTGACCCGCGCGTTGCGGGCGCTGTAGTCCACCGCCACGAAATCCTTGTCCACCAGGCAGGTGCTCCCCTGCGGGGCCAGGCGCGCCAGCGTCAGCCCCAGCACGCCGTAACCGCAGCCCACATCGAGGCAGTCATCCCCCTCGTTGACCTCGACGTGCTCCAGCAGCAGCCGCGAGCCGTCGTCCACCGCCCGCGGCGAGAACAGCCCCCAGGTGGTATGGAACGTCAGCGGCTGCCCCCGCAGGGTGTCGCTGAAGACGATGTCCCGGCGCAGGGAGTCGATGTAAGCCTTGTCGATTTTCTTGGTCGTTTCAGTCATATGGATGTCTCACCGGCCAGCCGCGGGTGACGGGCTCTGGGATCCAGAATGCGGGTAAACCGCAGATTTACGTTGATTTACGCTGATTTTCATGACGATTCCTGGATTCCCGGTCGGACAACCGGTCCACCCGCTCTCCGGCAGGTCGGGTTGATCACGAAGACACCCCGGTCTGCGCTGGCGGGTATTCAACCATGGCGCTGCAGCCCAGGCAGTGGTTTTCATAATCTGCGTGAATCAGCGTAATCTGCGGTTAATAAATTCTTTTCCGTCTTGTCCTTTCTTCGTGTCCTTCGTGCCTTCGTGGTGAAATCGCTCTACCGCGGCCGCAGGTCCTCGACCCGCTGGGCCTTGCCCTGGGCCTCGGGGAGGCTGCGGGGCGGCATGAGGTCGAGGCCCGGGGTGACCAGCAGCTCGTCGCGCAGGCGGTGGATGATGTGCCGATGCAGGGCGGCCATGGCGGCGGGATCGTCGCGGTAGTGCTCCGCCTTGATCTCCACCTTCACCCGCAGCTGGTCGATATCCTGTTCCCGGTCCAGGATGATGAGGTAGTTCTGCCCCACCTCGGGGATGCCCAGCAGCACCCGCTCTATCTGCATGGGGTAGATGTTCACGCCCTTGATGATGAACATGTCGTCGCTGCGGCCTGTGATGCGGTCGATGCGGCGGTGGGTGCGGCCGCAGGCGCAATCGCCCGGCAGGATGCGGGTGATGTCCTTGGTGCGATAGCGCAGGATGGGCATGGCGTGGCGCTGGAGGGTGGTCAGCACCAGTTCGCCGGGCTCGCCGTCGGGCACCGGTTCCAGGGTCTCGGGATCGACCACCTCCATCAGAAAGGCGTCTTCCCACAGGTGCATCCCCTGCTGCTCCGGACACTCGAACGCCACCCCGGGGCCGTTCATCTCCGACAGGCCGTAGGAGTTGTACGCCTTCAGATCGAGCAGGCTCTCGATCCGGCTCCGCGCCTCACCGGTGTGGGGCTCGGCGCCGATGAGGGCGATGCGCGGGGTCAGCTCTCCCGGATCGATGCCCTCGCGCTCGAGCCAGCCGGCGAAGTGCAGGGCATAGGAGGGGATGATATGCAGCGCCGTCACGCCGAAATCGCGGATGAGCTTGATCTGGCGCTGGGTGTTGCCTGGCCCGGCGGGCACCGTGAGGCAGCCGAGCCGCTCGGCGCCGTAGTGCATGCCGAGGCCACCGGTGAACAGCCCGTAGGCGGTCATGTTCTGGAACACGTCGCCGGGGCGCATGCCCACCATGTACATGCAGCGGGCCACCAGGTCCGACCAGTTGTCCAGATCCTGCCGGTCATGGAACACCACCGTGGAGGCCCCTGTGGTGCCGCTGGAAGCATGCAGGCGGATCAGTTCCTCCCGGGGGCAGGCCACCAGGCCGAAGGGATACTCGGCCCGCAGATCATCCTTCGTGGTCACCGGAAGCCTGCGGATATCGCCGGGAGAGCGGATATCCTGCGGACCGAGCCCGGATTCGGCCAGGCGGCGTCCATAGAACGGTGACCGCCGCGCCCGCTCAAGGGTCGCCCGCAAGGCCCTGACCTGGAGATCGGCGAGCGCATCCCGGCCGATGGTCTCTACCTCGTGAAGGTGCACAGATGACTCCTGCTGTCTGGTGAAACGGTCTCTGTCAGTCGGCGCCGCGAAAGCCCATCTCCGGCATGCAGGGCGGGGACAGGGTACGGACAGCGGCTGCAACTGCCGGCTGTCATCGACCCGACCCGACAACCCCAATACCCGTGGGCGATCAGTTTATCAGGATCCCACCGCCGTCTTAATCGCATGCCTGCACAACGCTTGCCAGCCGGCCCCTTAGGCTCTAACCTGCAGTTAAAAAATCGGTGCCTGATCAATGCGAAACGCCCTGCCATGAAACCTGAGGTCGGTGGACAAGCCATCACCGTCGTACTCGCTGACGACGATGCCGCCTTCCGTCTCCTGCTGCGACGGGTCCTGGAGAACGAGGGCTACCTCGTCATGGAGGCCTCCGATGGCGAGGAGGCGCTGCGGGTCTGCGAGACCAACCATCCCGACCTGGTGCTGCTGGACGCCATCATGCCGGACAAGGACGGTTTCGCCACCTGCTCCGAGCTGCAGACCCGGGACTGGGCCCGGCGCGTGCCCGTGCTGATGCTCACCGGCCTGGACGACGAGCAGTCCATCGAGCGGGCCTTCTCGGTCGGCGCCTTCGACTACATCACCAAGCCGGTCAACATGTCCGTCCTGAAGCAGCGGGTACGGCGCATGCTCTTCAACAGCCAGGCCGAGCAGCGCATGCTGCACCTGGCCTACCACGACCCCCTCACCGGCCTGCCCAACCGGCACCTGCTCATGGACCGCCTGGAGCAGGCCATCATGCGCGCCCGCCGCAGCAACCAGAACCTGGCCGTGATGTTCATGGACCTGGACCGGTTCAAGCTCATCAACGACAGCCTGGGGCACGACGCCGGCGACCGACTGCTCAAGACCATCGCCGCCCGGCTCGAGGGGGTGGTCCGGCGTTCCGACACCGTGGCCCGCCTCGGCGGCGACGAGTTCACGGTCATCCTCGAAGGGCTCAACCAGCCCCAGGAGGCCGCCCAGGTCGCCCACAACATCCTCGAGGTCATGGCCCGCGACATCGATGTGGAGGCCAGCGCGCTCACCATCTCCGGCAGTATCGGCATCGCCACCTTCCCGCGCGATGGCGAAACCGTGGGCGCCCTGCTGAAGAACGCCGACATCGCCATGTACCGGGCCAAGGAGCTGGGACGCGCCAATGTCCAGTTCTACACCGAGGAGATGAGCGCCGCGGCGCTGCGGCGCCTGCACATCGAGAATGGACTGCGTCGCGGCCTCGCGCGGGGCGAGTTCCGCCTCCACTACCAGCCGAAGTACCAGATCGATGACAACCGCCTGCTCGGCATGGAGGCCCTGCTGCGCTGGAATCACCCCGAGGAGGGCCTGCTGCTGCCCGGTGAGTTCATCTCCGTGGCCGAGGAGACCGGGATCATCGTCGAACTGGGAGAGTGGGTCATCCGGACCGCCTGCGAGCAGTTCAAGGCCTGGCAGCAGAAGGGTCGTTCCGTTCCCAGCCTGGCCATCAACCTCTCAACCCGCCAGTGCCGCAACGATGGCCTGGTGGAGTTCATCGGCTCGGTGCTCGCCAGGCATCAGCTGGAACCCGCCGCAATCCAGCTGGAGTTCACCGAGGTGAGCCTGATGAACCAGATGGCCCAGATCGGCGACTGCCTGGAGGCCCTCCATGGCCTGGGCGTGAAGATCGCCATCGACGACTTCGGCAGCGGCTGTTCCTCGCTCACCGACCTGAAGCGCTTTCCCATCGACATCATCAAGGTGGACAGCAGCTTCGTCCACGGACTGCCCGGGAGCAGCGAGGACCAGGCCATCGTCCGCGCCATCGTCGGCCTCGCCCGGGGCCTGGGTCTGGACCTGGTGGCGGAAGGCGTCGAAACGCCGGACCAGGCAGCCGAGCTCCAGAAGCTCGGCTGCCACCAGGGTCAGGGCCACTACTGGCACCGCCCCGCCGAGTCGGAACAGCTGTTCCGCCAACAGCGCGCCTGAACGCCCCACCGGGCCGGACGAGCCTGCCGGTAACAGCGTGCCCCCCGGCACGCCGATGAATCCGCGCCAGCGCCAGGCCCTCCATCACCCCTTGTCCATGCACCCGCTATCCTTTATCCATGACCTCCCGCCTGCCAGACACCGCTCCGAGGGTGTATGGGCAGCGCCAACGCAACATTCCGTAACAGCCGCCAGTAGTTGACATATAGCTGTTCCTGCTACTATGTTGCACTGCAACTAAAGCGCCGCCGACCCGATTGCCCCCGATTGTCGTCCGCGGCTCCACGAATACCGATTACAACGGTCAGATGGGAAAGAGGAGTCAAACACCATGCAAGACGTGGTCATCGTAGCGGCCGCCCGCACGGCCATTGGCAAGTTCGCCGGATCCCTGGCCGGCATTCCCGCCAGCGATCTCGGCGCAACCGTCATCAGGCACCTGCTCGCCACCACCGGCGTGGCTCCGGAGCAGGTCGACGAAGTGATCCTGGGCCAGGTGCTCACCGCCGGTGTCGGCCAGAATCCGGCCCGCCAGGCGGCCATCAAGGCCGGCCTGCCGGTGCAGGTCCCGGCCATGACCATCAACAAGGTCTGCGGCAGCGGCCTGAAGTCCCTCCACCTGGCCGCCCAGGCCATCCGCTGCGGGGACGCCGAGGTAATCATCGCCGGCGGCCAGGAGAACATGAGCCGCTCCCCCCACGTGCTCAACGGCTCCCGCGACGGCCAGCGCATGGGCAACTGGGAGATGGTCGACACCATGGTCAACGACGGCCTGTGGGACGCCTTCAACGACTACCACATGGGCTGCACCGCCGAGAACATCGTCGAGAAGTGGGGCATCACCCGCGAGGAGCAGGACGAGTTCGCCGCCGCCTCCCAGCAGAAGGCCGAGGCCGCCCAGAAATCCGGTCGCTTCGACGACGAAATCGTGCCGGTGGAGATCCCCCAGCGCAAGGGCGACCCGCTGATCTTCAAGACGGACGAATTCCCCCGCCATGGCACCACCGCCGACCAGCTGGCCAAGCTGCGTCCGGCCTTCAACAAGACCGGCTCGGTCACCGCCGGCAACGCCTCCGGGATCAACGACGGTGCCGCCGCCGTGCTGCTCATGTCCGCCGCCAAGGCGGAAGCCCTGGGCCTCAAGCCCCTGGCCCGCATCGCCGCCTACGCCAGTGCCGGGGTCGATCCGGCCATCATGGGTACCGGCCCCATCCCCTCCAGCCAGCGCGCCCTGGACAAGGCCGGCTGGAAGGTGGAGGAGCTGGATCTCATCGAGGCCAACGAGGCCTTCGCCGCCCAGGCGATCTCCGTGAACCGCGAAATGGGCTGGGATGCCGCCAAGGTGAACGTCAACGGCGGTGCCATCGCCATCGGCCACCCCATCGGGGCCAGCGGCGCGCGCATCCTCGTCACCCTGGTGCACGAGATGATCAAGCGTGACGCCAGGAAGGGCATCGCCACCCTGTGCATCGGCGGCGGCCAGGGTGTGGCGCTGGCCATCGAACGCTGACCCCCCGGGGAGCGCCGGGCGTACCCGGCCGGCTGATCACGGCCCCCACGGACGAATGGATAATCGAACAGAACCTGAACCGGAGAACGACGAGATGGCAAGAATCGCACTGGTAACCGGCGGCACCGGCGGCATCGGCACCGCCATCTGCAAGGCGCTCGCCGACGCGGGCTGCACGGTGGTGGCCAACCACATGCCCGGCAGCGAGGAGAAGGCGCAGAAGTGGCAGGCGGATCGCAAGGCCGAGGGCTACGAGATGGGCACCGTGGCCGGTGACGTCTCCGACTTCGAGTCCTGCAAGGCGATGATCGCCGCAGTCGAGGCCGGCTTCGGCCCCGTGGACATCCTGGTGAACAACGCCGGCATCACCCGTGACGGCATGTTCCGCAAGATGAGCCCGGAGAACTGGGATGCGGTCATCCGCACCAACCTCGACAGCGTTTTCAATGTCACCCGGCACGTCATCGAGGGGATGACCGAGCGCGGCTTCGGGCGCATCGTCAACATCTCCTCCATCAACGGCCAGAAGGGGCAGTTCGGCCAGGCCAACTACTCCGCCGCCAAGGCCGGCATGCACGGTTTCACCAAGGCTCTGGCCCAGGAGGTCGCGCGCAAGGGCGTGACGGTGAACACCATCTCCCCCGGTTACATCGCCACCGACATGGTGATGGCGGTCCCCGAGAGCGTGCGGGAGCAGATCATCGCCCAGATCCCGGTGGGCCGCCTCGGCAAGCCCGAGGAGATCGCCCGCACCGTGGCCTTCCTGGCGGACGAGGAAGGGGGGTTCATCACCGGCTCGAACCTCGCCATCAACGGCGGCCAGCACATGTTCTGATGGCCGGTGAACCATCCTCCGCCGGAGGATGCGGGATACCGGGGCCCGTCCCCGCCCGACGGCGGGGACAGGCCCCTTTCCCGGAGCCCGAACGTCTTGACGCCTGCGGGCGAGTCGGTCAGACTGCATGACCATGTCAGATGTGAGAATTATTAAAAAATATCCCAACCGCCGTCTCTATGACACGGCCATCAGCAGCTATATCACGCTGGAGGACGTCAAGCGGCTGGTTCTCGACCGCGTGGAGTTCCAGGTGGTGGACGCCCGCTCGCAGGAAGATCTGACCCGTACCATCCTGCTCCAGATCATCACCGAGCAGGAAGAGCAGGGCACCCCCATCCTCACCACTGAACTGCTCGAGCAGCTCATCCGCTTCTACGGCGACACGCTTCAGGGAATGATGAGCAGCTACCTGGAGCGCAGCCTGAGCTTCTTCATCGAGCAGCAGAGCAGCATGCGCAATCAGCTGCAGGACCTGGTGACCCAGACCCCGCTGGGCATGATGTCCGAGATGGCCGAACGCAATCTCAACATGTGGAAGACGATGCAGGAGAACTTCCTGGCCGCGAGCGGAATGCAGGGCCCGGCTCACTCCACGCCCAAGAAAGACAGCGACGCGCAGCCCAAGAAGAACGACAAGTAGCCTCCTCCCCGATTCCAACGCTGAACATCTCCTTCCGGACACCCCGGATACCCCACAAGGCACTCCGCAGGGCCCGCCAAGCACGGTCATTCCCACGCCGCCTCGGCACGCTCCGCAGCACAGGGCCACGCCCTCGGTTGCGCTGGGACACTTGACAGATCCACGCCCGGGTCGCTATATTGCATTGCAACAATGTTGCAGCGCACCAGATAGAGGGGACCCCCATGGACAACGAAATGTTCTTCCGCATGACCGAAATGACCCAGAACGCCTGGAAACCCTTCATGGAACTGGGCGAGATCACCACCCGCGCCATGGAGCGCGCCGGGCAGCAGCAGATGGCCCTCATCAACGAGGCACTGCAGGACAGCGCCCGCTACACCCAGAATTTCACCAGCGTGAAGGACGTCAAGGAACTGGTCGAACTCCAGTCCCGGCTGATGGCCGAGGTCAGCGAGAAGTTCTTCAACGTCGCCCGGCAGAACGTCGACAACGCCATGCAGACCGGCTCCGAACTGAACAAGTGGTTCGAGACGAGCGTCAACATCCAGGCGGCCGTCAAGCCGGCCGCCCGCGGCACCACGCGCAAGAGCGCCTGAGCCAACCGGTTCCATCCTCCTCGGATTGAGGCCCCCTCCCCGGAGGGGGCTTTTTTTTCATAGACAGGATTGACGGGATTGGGCTGGGGCGGACCTCCTACGGGCTTCGGCGTGGGGCGGGGTGTGCAGATGAATCTGCACCTACCGGAGACGCGCCCTCGCAGCGATGGATCGCAGGCCGAGGTTTTTCAGTGCGCGCGGCGCACCCTACCCTGCTTGGCGCTCTTGGCGGCCTGGCGGTGAATGCCACTGCCCGGTCTCGAGCTCAAAAAAAACCCCCGGACGATGCCGGGGGTCCTTTTCGGGCCGTGGCCCGCGGTGAAGCTGTCGGGATCAGATATAGAGGCAGATATCCGACTCGCCGGCAAACTCGAAGAAGGTGGCGGCACCACCGAACTCGAGCCCGTCGATGAAGTCGCTGGTATTGAAGTCGAAGAGATCCACCGTCATCTGACAGGCGATCATCTTCACTTCCGCCTCCTGGCAGAGCTCGCGGAGCTCCTCGATGCTGGCCACGCCCTTGTCCTTCATCTTCTTCTTCATCATGGCGGTCATGACCGTTTCCATACCGGGCAGCGCGGTGCCCAGAACCGGGAACCACTTGTCCATGCCCATGGGCATCGGCATTCCCGGGTTGCCCAGCGGGGAGACCTTCAGATCGAGGTCCTTGCGCACCAGCTGCAGGCCGTAGAAGGTGAAGAAGATCTGGGTTTCATAGCCCAGTGCGGCGGCCGTCGAGGCCAGAATGAAGGGGGGATAGGCCCAGTCGAGGGTACCCTTCGTTGCGATAATCGCCAGCTTTTTCTGATCCATTGCGCTTCTCCGCCAGTAGCTTAGGGGTTGAAACTGCTTCCCGGGGCCCTCAGGCCTTCTTGATCAGGAAGACGAACTTTCCACCCTCTTCACCGGACTCAAGCAGCTCGTTGCCGGTCTGCTTGGCGAAAGCCTCGAAGTCTTTCACGGACCCCGGATCAGTCGCCACAATGCGCAGAACCTGACCACTCTCCAGGCCCGCCAGGGTCTTCTTGGCGCGCAGGATGGGCAGAGGGCAGTTCAGTCCGGAAGCGTCCAGCTCTTGATCAAAAGCGGCCATTCTTAAGTTCTCCTTCATCTGGGTGGATGAATCTCAGTTAATGGGATCCCATCCGGCATTCCTGAATTTGGGTAAGTGTTTATATGGCAATCGACTCACGAACGCAACATGAAAAAATTGATTAAACTGCATTAATCAGCCTTATCATCATGTAGTTCCGGTTCGATGACGCCTACCTTGCCACCCCGCCGCGACGCTATCAAGTACCCGGATAACCTCCCTCGACCGGCACTTTTTCCATCCCCGGCTGTCCATCACACAGGTGGCGTCCCGGCGCAAGGGACTGTCGACGCGGAAACGGCCTGGCGGAGAACTGCGCTGCAATTGCGCACCAGGAACTCTACAATGGTCGAACGGATACTCGGCACGGGAGCTGACGTCCGCCCCCCGCCGCGCAGTCTCCGGGCGCCACGGGTCGAGGGCGCAGCGGATTGCCCGGCACATCCTCCGCGGCCGGCGTCCGGGAGAATCCACCCGCGCCGAGGGGAAAGCGGGGCAGACATGGATGGCGCGCTCTTCCCCGTTTTGTGCACATTCGTCAACCACTCTTGCACCACAACCGACCCGAATCCTGAAACTCCACCGGCCTTCCACCCTATGTTAAAGCGACACATCACTCCACTCCTCTGCGCAAGCCTGCTGGCCTGGCTTCCCGTGGGCGGCATGGCCCAGACGGACTTCCAGCTGCCCGACATGGGAGACCCCTCCGCGGCGGCGCTCAGCCCGGAACAGGACAGGAAGCTGGGCGAAGCCTTCATGCGCGAGATCCGGCGTTCCATGACCCTGCTCGAGGACCCGGAGGCCAAGGACTACCTGCGTTCTCTGGGCAGCCGCCTGAGCGCCTACGGTGACGACTCCGGTCAGCACTACAGCTTCTTCATCGTCGACGAGGACAGCATCAATGCCTTCGCCGGTCCCGGGGGCAACATCGGCATTCACACCGGCCTGTTCGCCGCCACCGAGAACGAAAGCGAACTGGCCGCGGTCGTCGCCCATGAAATGGCCCACGTCAGCCAGAAACATATCGCCCGGCAGATTCAGCGGGCCGAGAACCTGAGCCTGCCGGCCCTGGCCGCCCTCCTCGCCGCCATGGTGGTTGCCGGAAAAAGCGGCAACGCCGATCTCGGCCAGGCTGCCCTGGCCACGGTCACCGCCACCAGCGCCCAGATGCAGATCAATTTCACCCGCAACAACGAGCAGGAGGCGGACAGCGTCGGTATGCAGACGCTTTCGGGGGCCGGTTACGACCCGCACGGCATGGCGACCTTCTTCGAGCGCCTGCAGTTCTCCAGCCGCTACTATGGCAAGCCGCCCGAGTTCCTCAGCACCCACCCCGTCACCCGGGATCGCATCGCCGAGGCCCAGCAGCGCGCCCAGCGCTATGACTACCGGCAGGTTCCCGACAGCCTCACCTACGCCCTGGTCAAGGCCCGGTTGCATGTGCTCAGCGAGCCGGACCCCCGGGCCAGCCTGCGCTACTACCAGCGCCTGATCGAGGGCGGCCAGTACCGGAGCGAAGCGGCGCTGCATTACGGCCTGGCGCTGGCCCAGGGCGTCCTGGGCGACCATGCCGCCGCGCGCCATGAGCTCGATGCCCTCATCGCCCGCGAGGGAGAGCACCCCATGCTGCTCTCGGCCCGTGCCCACAACGAGCTCGAGGCCGGCAACCTGGCGGACGCCACCCGCCTCTACCGTGAAGCCCTCAAGGTCTATCCCGGGAACAGCGCCCTTACCCTCCAGTATGCCGAGGCGCTCATCCGGGCCGGGGATGCGGAGAAAGCCCGCGAGCTGCTTCGCTCCCACAGCCGGGAACATCCGGAGGAACCCGAGGTGTTTCGGCTTCTGGCCCGTGCTCACGCCGAACTCGGCGAGCAGGCCAGGGCCTACCAGGCCCAGGCGGAATACTACTTCCTGTCCGGCGATGTCCTGGGCGCGGTACAGCAGCTCAAGGTGGCCCGGCAGAAGGCCGGGAATGATTTCTACACCGCCTCGTCCGTGGAGGCGCGGCTGGCCGAACTGGAGAAGATCGCGAAGGAAGAGAAGGAAGACCGGCGCGACCGGGAGCCGTGAAGATTTTCGGGTGCTGGACGTGTGCCGGCATCGCCTTGCGGTTCATCCACCGACCATAAGCAGGTGCTGAAGTACCCGCGCCACCCACCCTACCCCGCCTCCGTCACTCCCCCTCCCGGATGGACTGACCCTTGCCAATGCGGCCTGATTCGGTATCCTACGAACACAGTCGGTAAGATAACCGGCACCGCAACCATGCGGTCTCAAAAATAAAATCAAAACGCCTGGCAGCCACCGTGCACGCACGATCCGGACTGATCCAAGGCGAAACAATACGACAAGCCGCTCCCCACCAAAGCGGACTGACCGGAGGAAGAGAGCAATGCGGAATTCCGCGAAATCCATTCTCGCCGCTACCGCGGTGAGCGCACTGCTGCTGGCCGCGGGCGGCCAGGGCACCGCACTCGCCGCCCACACCGAAGAACACGCCACCATCATCGATCAGGGCAAGGAAATCGCCTTCGATCGCCGCAAGGGCAACTGCCTGGCCTGCCACGCCATTCCCGGCGGTGTTTCGCCCGGCAACATCGGCCCACCGCTCATCGTCATGAACAAACGTTTCCCCAGCAAGGAGAAACTGCGCGAACAGATCTGGGATCCCAGCCAGAACAACCCGGACACCATGATGCCTCCGTTCGGACGGCACATGATCATCTCCGAGGACGAGATCGACAAGATCGTGGAGTTCATCTGGTCGCTCTGACCGGCTGCACCGCCATCGACCTGCGCATGAACAATCCACCGGCACCGCCCTGCGAGGCGTGCCGGAACTGCTGGAGGAAGTATCCATGAAGAAGCTGATGAGTGTTGCGGCCATCGCTGCGGCCGTCGCCCTGATGCCGGTGGCCGCCCAGGCCACACCCGAGGAGGATCTGCAGGCGTTCCGGGACTACTACAAGGAGAAGTTCCCGGATGTGCCGTTCGAGGATTACGTCAACGGCTCCTATGCCCTGGACTCCATCGCCCGCGAGAACTGGCTCTCCATCGAGGAGTTCCCTCCCTACGAGCCGGCCATCGAGGAGGGTGACAACCTGTTCCACACGCCGTTCAAGAACGGCAAGACCTATGCGGACTGCTTCCCCGACTACAAGAAGGGCATCCGCCAGAACTATCCCTACTTCGATGCCAAGACCGGCCAGGTGAAGACCCTCGAGCTCGAGATCAACGAGTGCCGGGTCAAGAACGGCGAGGAGCCGCTGAAGTACAAGAAGGGGCACATCGCCTCCATCTCCTCCTACCTGGCCTACCTCTCGCGGGGCAAGATTTTCGACATCAAGATCCCCAACGACCCCCGCGCCCAGGCGGCCTACGAGGCGGGCAAGAAGTTCTACTTCACCAAGCGCGGCCAGCTGAACCTCTCCTGCGCCGACTGCCATGTCTACAGCGCCGGCAAGAACCTGCGCACCGAGCTGCTGAGCCCGGAGCTGGGCCACCCCACCCACTTTCCGGTCTACCGCTCCAAGTGGGGCGAGATGGGCACCCTGCACCGGCGCTACGGCGGCTGCAACGAGCAGGTCCGCGCCAAGGCCTTCTCGCCCCAGGGCGAGGAGTACCGCAACCTGGAGTACTACATGACCTACATGAGCAACGGGCTGCCGGTCAACGGCCCCGGCGCCCGCAAGTAGGCCTGTAGCCACGACGACAAAGCCCCGGGTGGCGTGAGCCCCCGGGGCTTTTTTCATGTGCCGTGCCCGGTTTTGTTCAACGCGAAGGCGCCAAGAACGCCGAGGTATTCATTCGGGGCTGCAGACAACAGTCCGTGGCTGTCGGTGCGGATTCAGTCCGCATGACCGGACCTGCCCGTATAATTCCGCCCTTAATCATTTCAGCCTTCTTTGCGTCTTTGCGTCTTTGCGTTGAAGCCTTCCTGAGAGCCAGTGTACTGCGTCACTCCTGGAGGTACTTTCTGAGCCCCCCGAAAGCGTCAGGACAAGGCACAGCGCGCAGGCAATGGTTGTTCCCTTGTCCAGCGCTGCAACGCGGTCATGGTGCTTTCGGGGGGCTCCCTGCGGGCGAGCCTCCAGGAGTGACGCAGTACACTAGTCGTGCTTCATCACCGCGCGCAGGAACTCCTGGGTGCGGGGATTGCGGGGCTCGTGGAAGATCCGGGCCGGATCCCCCTCCTCCACGATGCGGCCGTGGTCGAAGAAGCAGACCCGGTCGGCGACCTCCTCGGCGAACCACATCTCGTGGGTCACCAGGAGCATGGTCAGGTCGTGCTCCTGGGCCAGCTGCTCGATGACGTTGAGCACCTCCCCGACGAGCTCCGGGTCGAGCGCGCTGGTGGGTTCGTCGAAGAGCATGATGCGCGGGCGCATGGCCAGCGCGCGGGCGATGGCCACCCGCTGCTTCTGGCCGCCGGAGAGTTGTGCCGGGTGCGCGTCGGCCTTCTCCGCCAGCCCCACCATGTTCAGCAGCTCCAGGGCGCGCTCGTTGGCCTCCTCTCGGTTGAGGCCGAGCACGTGGACCGGCGCCTCGGTGACGTTGCGCAGCACGCTCATGTGCGGGAACAGGTTGAAGTGCTGAAAGACCATGCCCACGTTCTTGCGCATCCGCCGCAGGTGCGCCTCGCTGGCGGGAACCAGCTCCTCGTTGCGCATCTCGTGCCACAGCGGCTCCCCGTCGATGGTCACCACGCCGCCCTGGATCTTCTCCAGGGTCATGAGGATGCGCAGCACGGTGGTCTTCCCGGAGCCGCTCGGGCCGACCAGGGCCACCTTTTCGCCGGGGTTCACGTGGAAGTCGAAGTCCTCGAAGATGACGAGGTCGCCGAACCGCTTGGTGACCTTCCTGAACTCGACGATCGGTTTCATTTCATCGGGATCCCGTGTTTTGGCAGGTGGTGCTCGACCCGGCGCACTCCCGCGGCTGACAGGAGGCTGAGGGCCAGGAACAGCAACCCCACCACCGTGAAGGGCTCAAGGTACTGGAAGCTCTCCGAGCCCAGGATCTTGGCCCGCTGCAGCGCCTCGACCACGGTGATGGCCGAGAGCAGCGGCGAGTCCTTGAACATGGAGATCAGGTAGTTGCCCAGCGCCGGGATGATGGGCGGAATGGCCTGGGGCACGACGACGTCGCGGTAGGTGCGGTAGGCGCTCAGGTTGAGCGCCCGCGCCGCCTCCCACTGGCCGCGGGGCACGCCGTCCAGGCCGGAGCGGTAGACCTCGGCGGTATAGGCGCTGTAGTGCAGTCCGAGCCCCACCACGCCTACCACCAGCGCCGGCAGCGAGACGCCGTAGTCGGGCAGCACGAAGTAGAGGAAATAGAGCTGCACCAGCAGCGGCGTGCTGCGCACGAACTCGACGAAGAAGACCACCGGCCAGCGGACCAGCCGCAGCGGAGCGCGGCGCAGCACGGCGAGGAGCAGACCCACAACCAGCGCCAGCAGGAAGCCCAGCACGGTCGCCTCGACAGTCACCACCAGCGCCTTGAGCAGCGGCGGCAGGATCTCGAGGGCGTAGTCCCAGTCCCAGACGAACTTCATCGGGCCATTCCTCCCCGATCGAGCCCCACGCCCAACCGCCGTTCCAGCAGCCGCACGACACCGGTGATGAACAGCGCGATGACGAAGTAGAGCAGCAGCACCAGGCTGAAGATATCGGCGGTCTGGTAGGTGAGGTTGCGCAGCAGCTGGCCGCTGAAGGTCAGGTCGTGCAGCGTGATGAGGGAGACCAGCGCCGTGCCCTTGAGCAGCTCGATGGCATTGTTGCCGAAGGGCGGAATCATGGCCGGGATGGCCTGGGGCAGGATGATCTGCCACAGCCGCCGCAGCGGCGTGAAGTTCAGCGCTATCGAGGCCTCGTACTGCTCCTTCGGAACGGCCAGGATGGCGCCGCGCACCACTTCCGCGCCATAGGCCCCGATGTTGAGCCCGAGGGTCAGGACGCCCGCGGTGAAGGCGCTCATCTCCACGCCCAGCATCGGCAGGGCATAGTAGATCCAGAACATCTGCACCAGCAGGGAAGTGCCGCGGAACAGCTCCACGTAACCCCGGGCGATCCAGCGCACGAGGCGGTGTTCGGAAACCCGGGCGATCCCGGCGAGGAAGGCCATCAGCAGGGCCAGCACGATGGAGATCAGCGTGATCTCCACCGTGACCCAGGTGCCCTTGAGCAGGTAGGGCAGGATCTCGGCAAGGGTCATCGGATTCGGTTATCCGTCAGTCCGGCAGGTATCGGAACCGGACCGGTGGAGTCGGCCGTGAGGGCGTCCGCAGCGCATTTGCGCGAGCGCGACGCCCTGCTCCGGCCGACTCCGGGCCCGTTCGGCTCAACCGCCGCAGAGTTCGGCGGCGCTCTTTTCCGGCAGGGTGTGGCGCCCGAAACCGAACGGAGTCACGGTCTGCTCCCAGGCGTCGGTGCCCAGGTAGCCGGCGAGATGCTCGTTGAAGGCGTCCCGGAAATCCTCGTCGCCCTTGCGGAAGCCGAACGCGCCGTGACCGGCGATCAGCTTGCCGTCGATCACCAGGTCCTCGAAGGGCTGGGCCGTCTCGACGGTCGGATCGTTGGCCGCCAGGCGGGCCACGGTGAGCGCCGTGCCGCCGTAGGCGTCCACCCGGCCGCTCTTGACCGCGCCCATGCCGGTGGCGTTGTCCGGCAGCATCACCACCTGTTCGTCGGGAATGCCCACATCACGGGCATAGCCCCCCTCCACCGCACCGGCCACGACACCGAGCTTGATGTCGGGATTGGCCTTCACATCCTCGTAGCCATGGAGATTCCTGGGATTGCCGGCAGGCACCAGGAAGCCCTCGCCGATCTTGTAGCTGGGTTCGGAGAAGAGAACCTGCCCGCAACGCTCGGGGGTGATGTACATGCCGGCGGCGATGACATCGAAACGCCCGGCCTTGAGGCCCGGAATGAGGGAACCGAACTCCACCACCACCGCCTCGACCTTGTCGATGCCCATCGCATTGAACACCGCGCGGGCCACCTCGGGCGCCTCGCCGGTCACCTTGCCGTCCAGGTCCATGTAGCCGTAGGGGGCCTCGTTGGCGATGCCGATGCGGACCACGCCCCTTTCCTTCACCTCATCGAGGGTTCCGGCAGCCGCGCTGCCCACCGCCAGCGCGGAGAACAGCGTCATTGCGGTAGCGAATCCGCGGATCAAACGGAATGTTGTTGTTTTCATCGGTTCTCCTCCATGCGTGCCAGTCCGGCCGACAGCGTCGGCCCGCAAGCCATCCCGCCCGGATCACGGGTGGGGTGACACAAAACACCGCCGATGGATGACGCAAGGCATGGTGCCGAATGTGCGGGTATGCACGTCCGGAGCCATCAGAGAACCGAGGAACGGAAAGCGTCTGACACGTTCCGCTGGGAGTTCGTTGTTCGGTTCATCACCTTAGAACGACCTGACCAGACCGGATCGGTTATTGATACGGGCCTGCCCGAGGTTGCGCGCCCAATGGGGCTGCAGTCCATCAAGACGGATGCCTTTTTCGACCCTAAGCAATCCGGCGCCGGGATGCAAGTCTGGTGATGGGTGAATGCGTGATGCGCCGTCGGGCCGGATGCATCCGGCCGGACGGATCGAGTGATGAGTGAATCCTGACAGCCCGTTCGGGCACCGCCACCCCCTGGCCGGGGTTTGGTTCCCGGCCAGGGGAGCGGCGTCATCGATGTTTCTCCCTTATCCCTTAATCCAGGCCTGCTCAGGACGGAAGCTCCAGCAGCAGCCGGTTGAGGCGTTGGACGAAACTGGCGGGATCCTCCAGCTGCCCGCCATCGGCAAGCTGGGCCTGGTCGAACAGCAGTCGGGCCAGGTCCTCGAAACGCGCCTCGTCGGTCGTCCCTTCCAGGCGCGCCACCAGGGAGTGGGAGGGGTTGAGCTCGAGGATCGGTTTCGCTTTCGGCACCTCCTGGCCGGCGGCGCGCAGCATCCGCTCCAGGTGGGCGCTCATCTCGTCGGCACCGCGAACCAGGCAGGCGGGCGAAGTGGCCAGGCGACCGGAGACCCGGACCTCCCGCACCGACTCGCCGAACACCTTCTGGACCCGCTCCAGCAGCGCCTTGTGGGCCTCCTGGTCGGCCTTCTTCTCCTCTTCCCCCTGCTCTTCCCCGCCCTCGATCGTCTCCAGCCCCAGCTCACCCTGGGTCACGGAGCGGAATGACTTGCCCTCGAACTCCATGAGGTGGCCCATCAGCCACTCGTCCACCCGGTCGGTGAGCAGCAGCACCTCCACGCCCTTCTCCCGCAGCCGCTCCAGGTGGGGGCTGTTGCGGGCCGCCGCGAAGCTGTCGGCGATGATGTAGTAGATGTGCTCCTGTCCCTCCTTCATGCGCCCGAGGTAATCGGCCAGGGCGACCGTCTGCTCCGGGGAGTCGGTGTGGGTGGAGGCGAAGCGCAGCAGCCGGGCGATGGCCTCGCGGTTGGCGAAGTCCTCGCCCGGACCCTCCTTGAGCACCTGCCCGAAGGCGGTCCAGAACCGGCTGTAATCCTCGGGCTGCTTCTCCGCCAGATCCTCCAGCAGCCCCAGCACCTTCTTCACCGAGCCGGCGCGGATGCTGTCGATGACCTTGCTGCTCTGCAGGATCTCGCGGGAGACGTTCAGGGGCAGGTCGTTGGAGTCGATGACGCCGCGCACGAAGCGCAGGTAGCGGGGCATCAGCTGTTCGGCGTCATCCATGATGAAGACCCGCTGCACGTAGAGCTTCACGCCGTGGCGGGCGTCGCGGTCCCACAGGTCGAAGGGGGGGCGGGAAGGCAGGTAGAGCAGCGAGGTGTACTCCAGCCGCCCCTCGACCCGGTTGTGGGTCCAGGCCAGCGGGTCCTCGAAATCGTGGGCCACGTGCTTGTAGAAGGTCTTGTACTCCTCCTCGCCGATGTCGGCCTTGGGCAGGGCCCACAGCGCCGTGGCCCGGTTCACCTGCTCGGTCTCCGCAGCGCCCTCCTCCCCCTCCTCCCCGGAGGACTCCTTCGCCATCAGGATGGGCAGGGTGATGTGGTCGGAGTACTTGCCCAGGATGCCGCGCAGCCGCCAGCCGTCCAGCAGCTCGTCCTCGCCCTCGCGCAGGTGCAAGGTGACCGAGGTGCCCCGGGCGGCCCGTTCCACCGTCTCCAGGCTGTACTCCCCGGTACCGTCCGACTCCCAGCGTACCCCGTGCTCGGGGCCGAGGCCGGCGCGGCGGGTCTCGACCGTGACCCGGTCGGCGACGATGAAGGAGGAGTAGAAACCGACGCCGAACTGGCCGATGAGATGGGCGTCCCGGGCCTGGTCGCCGGTCAGGGACTCGAAGAACTGGCGGGTACCCGACTTGGCGATGGTGCCAAGGTTGTCCATCGCCTCCTGGCGCGACATGCCGATGCCGTTGTCGCTGACGGTCACCGTGCGCGCCCCGGGATCGAGGTCGACCCGGATGTTCAGCTCGCGATCACCCTCGTAGAGGGCGTCGTCGGCCAGGGCCTCGAAGCGCAGCTTGTCGCAGGCGTCGGAGGCGTTGGAGACGAGCTCGCGCAGGAAGATCTCCTTGTTGGAGTAGAGGGAGTGGATCATGAGGTTGAGCAGCTGCTTCACCTCGGCCTGGAACCCCAGGGTCTCCTTGTGGGCGTCAACGGTCATCTTCTGTCTGGCTCCTCGATACAGGCTTTTAATCCGAACGGGCGGGCCGCGGCCCGCGACACAACCCTTGTAGATGCGTCCGGAACGCGCCTTTTCAAGCCCCTGGCCCACGGCTCTGTCGTTTCACCCTGGCGGGAGAAAGCGGAAAGCGGCCGCGCGCAAAGACCCAGGGCACGCCATGGACGACCCGGCGACGGCCCTTCCCTACGCCCTGGCGGCCTGGCGCAAGAGATTCCCAACCCGGCCCCCAATGGGTGCGCCCGGCATGGAGCGCCCGGCACGGTGGCCTTGCCGGGCCCGGGAACGGTATGCTTGAGCCATCGACTTCCACCGATTGCCAGGAGCGCCCGACCCGGCCATGAGCCCCACCGTCAAGCACGTCCCGACCACGCCCTTCGACGACCAGCGCCCCGGGACCTCCGGGTTGCGCAAGAAGGTCCGCACCTTCCGCCAGGCCGGCTACCTGGAGAATTTCGTCCAGTCGGTGTTCGACAGCCTGGAGGGCTTCCGGGGACAGACGCTGGTGGTGGGCGGCGACGGGCGCTACTGGAACCTCGAGGCCATCCAGGTCATCCTGCGCATGGCCGCTGCGAACGGCTTCGGGCGGGTCCTGGTGGGGCGCGACGGCCTGCTCTCCACCCCCGCGGCCTCCGCGGTCATCCGCGCCCACCGCGCCTTCGGCGGGCTCATCCTCTCCGCCAGCCACAACCCCGGCGGCCCCGACGCGGACTTCGGCATCAAGTACAACACCGGCAACGGCGGCCCCGCCCCGGAGAAGGTGACCGAGGCCATCTACGCGGCGTCCCGGCAGATCGGGGAGTACCGCACCCTCGAGGCGCCCGACCTGGATCTCTCCCGCCCGGGCGCGACGGAACTGGGCGGCATGCAGGTGGAGGTCATCGACCCGGTGGCCGACTACGCGGCGCTGATGGAGCGGCTGTTCGACTTCGGCGCCATCAGCGGGCTGCTCGCCTCCGGGTTCCGCATCCGCTTCGACGCCATGCACGCCATCACCGGCCCCTACGCCCACGCCATCCTGGAGCAGCGCCTGGGCGCGCCGGCGGGGACGGTGATCAACGGCACGCCGCTGCCCGACTTCGGCGGCGGTCACCCGGATCCGAACCTCACCTACGCCCACGACCTGGTGGAGGAGATGTACGGGCCCGACGCGCCGGACTTCGGCGCCGCCTCCGACGGCGACGGCGACCGCAACATGATCCTGGGCCGGGGCTTCTTCGTCACGCCCTCCGACAGCCTGGCGGTGCTGGCGGCCAACGCGCGCCTGGTGCCGGGCTATGCCGGCGGGCTGAAGGGCATCGCCCGCTCCATGCCCACCAGCCAGGCCGCCGACCGGGTGGCGGAGAAGCTCGGCATCCCCTGCTTCGAGACCCCCACCGGCTGGAAGTTCTTCGGCAACCTCCTGGATGCCGGACGGGCCACCCTGTGCGGGGAGGAGAGCTTCGGCACCGGCTCCGACCATGTGCGCGAGAAGGACGGCCTGTGGGCGGTGCTGTTCTGGCTCAACATCCTTGCCGTCCGCCGCGAGGGGGTCGAGGCGGTGGTGCGCACCCATTGGGCCGAGTTCGGCCGCAACGTCTACAGCCGCCACGACTACGAGGGGATTCCCGCGGAGGCCGCCAGCGGCCTGATGGCGCACCTGAGAGCCCGGCTCGCGGCGCTGCCCGGCACGGACCTGGACGGCAACCGGGTGGCTTATGCCGACGATTTCGGCTATACCGACCCGGTGGACGGCAGCACCAGCAGCGGCCAGGGGCTGCGGGTGGGGTTCGAGGACGGCTCGCGCATCGTCTTCCGCCTCTCCGGCACCGGCACCGAGGGCGCCACCCTGCGGGTCTACCTGGAGCGCTTCGATCCCGACACCGACCGCCACCACCTGGATGCCCAGGAAGCGCTGGCGGACCTCATCCACATCGCCGATGGACTGGCCGAGATCCGCGCCCGCACGGGCCGGGAGGCCCCGGATGTCATCACCTGACGCCGCTCCGCGGGTGGGGCTGTTCGTCACCTGCCTGGTGGACTTCTTCCGCCCCGGCGTGGGCTTCGCCAGCGTGCGCCTGCTGGAGGCCGCCGGCTGCCGGGTGGAGGTGCCGGAGGCGCAGACCTGCTGCGGCCAGCCCGCCTTCAACAGCGGCGACAGCGCCGGCGCCCGGCGCCTGGCCCGGCAGGTGATCGAGGCCTTCGACGCCTACGACTACGTGGTGCTCCCCTCCGGCTCCTGCGCCGGGATGATCCGGGCCCACTACCCCGAGCTGTTCGGCGACGACCCGCCCTGGCAGCGCCGCGCCCGGGCCCTGGCGGAACGCACCTACGAGCTCACCGCCTTCCTCGCCGACGTGCGCGGCTTCACCGGCCTCGGCGCCCGCGTGCCGGCCCGTGCCACCTACCACGACAGCTGCAGCGGCCTGCGCGAGCTGGGCATCCACGGCCAGCCGCGCCGGCTGCTGGCCGCCGTGGAGGGGCTTGAGCTCGGGGAGATGGCCGAGAGCACCACCTGCTGCGGCTTCGGCGGCACCTTCTGCGTCAAGTACCCGGACATCTCCGCCCAGATGGTGCGGGACAAGGCGGGCCACGTGGAGGCGAGCGGGGCCGACCTGCTGCTGGCGGGCGACCTCGGCTGCCTGCTCAACATGGCCGGCGCCCTGAAGCGCCGCGGCAGCCGGGTGCGGGTCCGCCACGTGGCCGAGGTGCTGGCGGGCATGACCGACACCCCGGCCATCGGCGAGGGGGAGGAACCGGCATGAAGGCCACCTCCCATGCTTTTCCCGAGAATGCCGCCCGGGCGCTGGCCGATGCCCGCCTGCAGCAGGCCCTGGGCCGGGCCCGGGGCGGATTCGTGGACAAGCGCGCCGCCGCCGTGGCGGCCCTGCCGGAGTTCGAGGCGCTGCGGGAGCGGGCCCGGGCCATCAAGGATCACACCCTGGCGCACCTGGACTGGTACCTGGAGCGGTTCGAGGCAAAGGTCCGGGAACAGGGCGGCCAGGTGCACTGGGTCCGGGACACCGCCGAGCTGCAGGCGCAGGTGCTGGAGATCTGCCGCGCCGCCGGCGCCCGCCGCGTCACCAAGGGCAAGTCCATGGTGGGCGAGGAAGCGGCGCTGAACGAGGCGCTGGAGGGCGGGGGGCTGGAGGTCACCGAGACGGATCTCGGCGAGTACATCATCCAGCTCGCCAAGGAGCCGCCCAGCCACATCATCGCCCCGGCCATCCACAAGACCCGCGAACAGGTGGACGAGCTGTTCCACCGCTTCCACGCCGACCTCGACCCGCGCCCCCTGACCGAGGTGGCGGAGCTGGTGGACGAGGCCCGCCGGGTGCTGCGCGACCGCTTCATCGCCGCCGACGTGGGCATCACCGGGGCCAACTTCCTGGTGGCCGAAACCGGTTCGGCCATCATCGTCACCAACGAGGGCAACGGCGACCTCACCGCCACCCTGCCCCGGGTCCACATCGTCACCGCCAGCCTGGAGAAGGTGGTGCCGAACCTGGATGACGCCGCCACCCTGCTGCGGCTGCTGGCGCGCAGCGCCACCGGCCAGGAGTTCACCTCCTACACCACCCTGTTCACCGGGCCGCGCCGGGAGGAGGACCCCGACGGCCCCGAGGCGTTCCACGTCATCCTCCTGGACAACGGCCGCAGCGCCATGCTCGGCGGCCCGTTCAGCGACATGCTGCGCTGCATCCGCTGCGGCGCCTGCATGAACCACTGTCCCGTCTACGGCGCCGTGGGCGGCCACGCCTACGGCTGGGTCTATCCCGGCCCCATGGGCTCGGTGCTGAGCCCCATGCTGGCGGGGCTGGAGGAGACCCGCCACCTGCCGGAGGCCTCCACCCTGTGCGGGCGCTGCGGCGAGGTGTGCCCGGTGCGCATCCCGCTGCCCGGGCTGCTGCGCCGGCTGCGGGAGCGCAACTTCAGCGAGGGCAACACGCCCGCGCGCTGGCGTCTCGGGCTGCGCCTGTGGGGCGCCGTCGCCGCCCGGCCCGCCCTCTATCGGGCCGCCACCGGCGCGGCGGCCTGGGTGCTGGGTCGGCTCGGGCGCCGCCGTGGCGCCTTCCGCCAGCTCCCCGGCGCCGGCGGCTGGACCGCGACCCGCGACCTTCCCGCTCCCGCGGGCGAGACCTTCATGAGCCGCTGGAAGCGGCAGGGAGGCGAGCGCCCGTGAGCGACGCACGCAAGGCCATCCTGGCGGCCATCCGCGGCAACCTCGGCCGCGGCCCGGTGGAGCCGGTCAGCGCCCGGGCCCTGGAGGAGCGGCTGCGGGGTTCACCCGGCGCGCCCCGCCCGGCGCTCGCCGGCGAGCCGCTGGAGCGGTTCCGGGAACGGGCGCTCCGGGCCGCGGCCAGCCTCGAGGCGGTGGACGGCCGGGAGGCGATTCCCGCCGCGGTGGCGGCCTGCCTGGAGCAACGGGAGCAGGCGCGGCGCCTGGTCTGCGGCACCGATCCCTGGCTCACCGGCCTGGACTGGGCCGGGCGGGACATCGAGCTCCGGGAGGGCACCGCCGAAACCGACGACCGCGTGGGGCTGAGCCGGGCGGACCTCGCCGTGGCCGAGACCGGCAGCGTGGTGCTGCTGGCGGGTCCGGGCAACCCCACCCGCATCAACTTCCTGCCCGAGCTTCACATCGTGGTGGTGGAGGCGGAACGGGTGGTGGACGGGCTGGAGGAGGTCTGGACCGAGCTGCGCCGGCGCGGCCTGCCGCGGGCGGTGAACTTCGTCACCGGCCCCTCCCGCACCGCCGACATCGAGCAGACCCTGCAGCTCGGCGCCCATGGCCCCCGCCACCTGCACCTCATCCTCGTCGGCGGCTGAACACCGGAGTCACGTAGCAGGGAACCTTCTTCTGTCTCTCGCCAAGACGCGAAGCGCGCCAGGGATGACCCGGTAACAGATAAGTCGTATCTTCTCCAGCCCTGGAGTCAGTGGCTTTTCCTTGCGCCTTGGCGCCTTGGTGTCTTGGCGCCTTGGCGTTATGAAAGATCCGCCCCACGCCCACCTCAGAGCCGCGACTGAACCCAGCGCACGATGTCCGCCGCGCCCATGGCGCCGGGCTGGCGGGCCACTTCCCGGCCCCCGCGGAACAGGGCCAGGGTGGGGATGCTGCGGATGTTGAACCGGGCGCCGAGGGCCGGTTCGGCCTCCGTGTCCACCTTGGCCAGGCGGACCCGGGGCTCCAGCTGCCGCGCCGCCTCCTCGAACGCCGGCGCCATCATCTTGCAGGGCCCGCACCAGGGGGCCCAGAAATCCACCAGCACCGGGATGTCGCTGCGCTCGATATGACGCTGGAAGTTCTCCGCCGTGAGCGCCACGGGGTGGGCGGCGAACAGGGGCTGGCGGCACTTGCCGCAGCGGGGGTGTTCGGCGAGGCGGATGGAGGGTATGCGGTTCACCGCCCCGCAATGGGGGCAGACGATGTGGGTCGAGTCGCTCATGCAGGTACTCCAACAATCGGGTCCATGAGCGATATGGCGCCCGGAGGCACCGTTTTCAAGACCCTTTCCGGCTCGACCCGGAGCCGGGCTCCCAGCGATGCCCGTGGGGTGAATGGTGCGCACGGCGCATCCTACGTTCTATTGAAATCTCACCACGAAGGCACGAAGAACACGAAGTAAAGCAAAACGTAGGGTGCGCCGTGCGCACCGGGACACACACAATCCCGTCAATCCTGTAAATCCTGTCTATATACAAATATCAAACACTCCCTGCCGCCAGCTCTGCCACCAGGGTCTCCACCGCCCGTTCAACGGCGGGTGACATGGCCTCGCCCAGGCCGAAGCGCTCGCCCTCGATGGCATGGAGGTCGAGCCGCGCCGGCAGGCGGCCTAGGGTTCCGGCCAGGGCGAGAGCCTCGGCCAGCCCGAAGGCATGGCTGGAGCCGAGGCGCAGGGCGGCGGGGAGGGAATCGCCCGGCAGCCGCCAGTGGCGAAGAGTGCCGACCGGGGCGTCGGAACGGCAGACATCCACCAGGGTGACCCGGTCGTGCCCCACCCAGGATTCCATGAGCACCGCGCCGTCGCCGGAGAACTCCCGCACCTCCACCTCCGCCAGGCGGCCCCGGAGCCGTCTCGCCACCTCCAGGCCGGCCTGGTCGTCGCCCCGGTAGTCGGTGCCGATCCCGATCAGGAGGCCGGGTTGGCGCGGACCGCTACTCACGGTCGACGGTGAGTTCGAGGAAGTGGGTGGCGCAGGAGATGCAGGGATCGTAGTTGCGGATGGTCTGCTCGCAGCGCAGCTTGAGCTGCTCGTCGGGCAGCGCCAGGTTCTGCGCCACCACCCCGCGCAAATCGTCCTCGATCTGCTTCTGGTTCTGGGAGGTGGGCGGGATGATGCGCGCCTCCAGGATGTGCCCCGTCTCGTCCAGGGCGTAGCGGTGATAGCAGATGCCGCGCGGGGCCTCGGTGCAGCCGTGGCCCACGCCCGCCCGGGGCGCCGCCTCCACGCAGGAGGCGTCGGGCTCCTCGTAGGCGCGCACCAGCCGCAGCGCCTCCTCGCAGGCGTAGAGTGTCTCCACCAGCCGCACCAGCAGGCTCTGGTAGGGGTTGTTCACCACCGGGCCCAGGCCGGCCTCGCGGGCCGCGCCCTGCGCCAGCGGCGTGAGCTGGTCGAAGTTGTTGTTGTAGCGGGCGATGGGGCCTACCAGGTAGGGCTCGCCCGCGCCCAGGTAGCCGTGCAGGGCATTGGAGTGGGCCACGTGCTCCTCGCCGAAATGATCGAGGAACGTGTCGATGGCGATGTCCATGCCGCGGTTGGAGACCAGCCGCCCCTCGGTGATGGCGTATTCGTCGGGGTGGCGCAGGGAGACGCAGGTGTAGTCGTGGGTGTAGTCGGGAAAGTCGAAGCCGGCGAAGGCGCGCAGGAGGGTCGTCGATGCCTCCAGCGCCCATTCCAGCTCCGACGCCAGCGCCCGGACGCGCTCCCGGCCCGGCGCCCGGTAGAAGCCGCCCACGCGGGTGTTCACCGGGTGCACGGCGCGGCCGCCCACCACCTCGAGAATCTCGTTGCCGAGCTTCTTCAGCCGCAGCGCCGTGCGCACCAGCTGCGGATCCCGCTCGGCGATCTGCAGGGCGTCGTCCAGGCCGAGGAAGTCCGGCGCGTGGAGCATGGCGGCGTGGAGCACGTGGCTCTCGATCCACTCGCCGCAGTAGAGCAGCCGGCGCAGGTCCCGCAGCGGCCCGGTCACGCGGATGCCGAGGGCCTGCTCCATGGCGTGGCTGGAGCTGAGGATGTAGGCCACCGGACAGATGCCGCAGATACGGGCGGTGATATCCGGCGCCTCGGCGTAGCCGCGCCCGGCGAGCAGCGCCTCGAAGAACCGCGGCGGTTCGAAGATGCGGAACTTGAGATCCCTGATGGCGCCGTCCTTCACCCGCAGGTAGAGGGCGCCCTCGCCCTCCACCCGCGCCAGGGCGTCCACCTTGATGGTCCGGGTGCCGCTGCGCTCACTCATGCTTCTGGCTCTCTTCACGGAAGGCCGGTGCGTTGGCGTTGAAGGTGCTGTAGAGGTGGCCGATGGCGCGGCCGCCGAGCCCCTCCGCACCCAGCTTCGCGCTCAGCGCGGCGGTGTTGGGCGCCTCCTTGGGGCCGAAGCAGCCGTAGCAGCCGCGGTTGCAGGCGGGGCAGAGATTGCCGCAGCCGGCCTGGGTCACCGGCCCCAGGCAGGGGGTGCCGTGGGCCACCAGCACGCAGACGGTGCCGTGGCGCTTGCACTCCACGCACTGGCTGTGGTCGGGGATGTTGGGGCGGCGCCCGTTGAGGGTGGCGTTCACCACCTCCAGCAACTGGTGCTTGTTGACCGGGCAGCCGCGCAACTCGAAATCCACCGGCACATGGTCCTGGATGGCGGTGGCGGTGGCCAGGGTGTCCAGGTACTCCGGGTGGGCGTAGACGGCGCGGGCGAAGGCGTCCACGTCGGCGAAGTTGCGCAACGCCTGGATGCCGCCGGACGTGGCGCAGGCGCCGATGGTCACCAGGAAGCGCGACTGGCTGCGCACCTTGCGGATGCGCTCGGCCTCCTCCGGGGTGGTGATGGAGCCCTCCACCAGGGACAGGTCGTAGGGCCCGCGCAGCCGGGCCCGGGTGGCCTCCAGGAAGTAGGCGATATCCACCGCGCCCGCCACCGCCAGCAACTCGTCCTCGCAGTCGAGCAGGCTCAGCTGGCAGCCGTCGCAGGAGGAGAACTTCCATACCGCCAGTTTCGGTTTTCTCATCGCAATCACCTGGACATGAAAAGGCATTGAATAGACAGGATTGACAGGATTTTTCTGTCCGCAGTCGGACCGGATGTTTCTGGCTATTTGGACACCGCCTGCCTGGCTTTCCACCACAACCCTATGGGGTTCCGATCAAGTACTCCTTTTCGAATCCTGTTAATCCTGTAAATCCTGTCTATTCCCATTCTCAAAGCTCGCGGACGTTGAAGCGCGAGCGGATGCGGTCGAAGCGGAACACCGGGCCGTCCTTGCACACGAAGCTGGCGCCGAACTGGCAGTGGCCGCAGAAGCCCACGGCGCACTTCATGTTCCGCTCCATGGAGGCGTGGATGCGGCGGTCCTCCACCCCGGCGCTGTTCAGCGCCTCGACGGTGAAGCGCATCATGATCTCCGGGCCGCAGAGGAAGGCCGCGGTGTTCGGGGCGTCGAAGCGGGCGCGCTCGATGAGCCTGGTCACCACGCCCACGTTGCCGGCCCAGCCGGGGCTGGCCCGGTCCACGGTGACGTCCACGTAGGTGTCCAGCCGCCCGCTCCAGCGCTCCAGCTCGGCGCGGTAGAGGATCTCCTCCGGGCTGCGGGCGCCATAGAGGATCACCACCCGGCCGTAGCGGGTGCGATTGGCCAGCACCTGGTGGATGGCCGGGCGCAGGGGCGCCAGGCCGATGCCGCCCGCCACGAAGACCACGTCCATGCCCTCGACCTCGGCGACCGGCCAGGCGCTGCCGAAGGGACCGCGCACGCCGACGCCGTCCCCGGGGCGCAGCCGCTCCAGCGCCTCGGTCACCGCGCCCACCGCGCGGATGGTATGGATCAGTCGTTCCGGCCGGTCCGGATCGCCGCTGATGCTGATGGGCGCCTCGCCGACACCGAAGGGGTAGAGCATGTTGAACTGCCCCGCCCGGAAGGGAAATGCCCCCGCCGGGGGCGTCAGCTCCAGGGTGAAGACGTCGTTCAGCTCGCGCCGGAAGCGCGCCACCTCGAACAGGGTGGGCAACATGGGATCCCGCGCCACGATTCAGCCCCTCCGCTCGCCGGGCTTACCGTACATGTCGAACAGCTGCAGCCGCGCCGCCGCGAGCCGGGCGGAGAGGACCGGCGCGAACCGCTTCATCAGGTCGAAGCCGAGGCTGTGATCCGCCTCGCACTTGTCGCGCAGGCACTTGGCGTCCAGGCCGACCACCCGGGTGAGCTGCACCGCGCGGGCGTCGAACAGCCAGCGGTAGGGCGGAACGATCCAGGAGGAGCCCAGGATCTCCCCCTCCCCCAGGGTCTGCAGCACCATCGGCTCACGCCCGGGGGCATGCAGCTCCACGGCCACCGCGCCATGCCGGATGAGATAGAAGCGGTCGGCCGCCTCGCCCTCGCGGAACAGGTACTGGCCGGCGTCGAAGCGCTCGTTCGCGCCGCAGCCGGCGATGAGCTCCAGGTAGTCGGGTTTCATGCCGCTGAAAAAGGGATGATCCCGCAGCAGCTTGTCGATGCCTTCGAATTGTGACATGGCCTACCCCCTCTCCTCGCTGTCGCGGATGGCGCGCACCTCTGCGGTGATGTCGATGCCCACCGGGCACCAGGTGATGCAGCGTCCGCAGCCCACGCAGCCCGAGGAACCGAACTGCTCCCACCAGGTGGAGAGCTTGTGCGTGATCCATTGCCGGTAGCGCGCGCTCACCTGGCGACGCACGCTGCCCCCATGGATATAGCTGAACTCCAGGTTGAAGCACGAATCCCAGCGGCGCCAGCGCTCGGCGACATCACCGGCCAGGTCGGTGACATCCTCCACCGTGCTGCAGAAGCAGGTGGGACAGACCAGGGTGCAGTTGCCGCAGCTCAGGCAGCGCCCGGCCACATCGTCCCAGCGGGGATGCTCGACGTTGCAGCGGAGCAGGTCCACCGCCTCGGGCGGCATTTCCCGCCCCATGGCGGCCGCCGCCTGCTCCACCGCGTCGAATGCCGCCGAGCGCTCCGCCGGTGCCGCAGCGCGGCCCGGCAGCCGCTCCAGCACGCGCGCGCCCGACTCGCTGCCCGTCTCGACCAGGAACCAGTGGGCTCCCGCCTCCATCACTTCCGTCAGTGCCAGGTCATAGCCGCCGCTGGCATGGGGTCCGTCGGCATGCATGGAACTGCAGAAGCAGGTGCCGCCGGCGCGGGTGCAATTGACCGCCACCACGAAGGACTTTCCGCGCCGGCCGAGGTAGCCCGGCTCGGCGAACTGGCCGTTGTCGAATACCCGGTCCTGGATCGCCATGGCGCGCAGTTCGCAGGCCCGCACCCCCACCAGTGCCAGCGGCGGCTCGTCATCGGCCCCGGACTCGATGCGGAAGCCGCGGCCGTCACGCTCGGCCCGCCACAGCCGCTGCTCGGGCGGGAACAGGTGGTGCTTCCAGGTGTGGGGGCCGTGGACGTAGTCGAACAGCGCCTCCGGCCGCCCGGACTCCAGCCGGTAGACTCCGCCCTCCTGACGATCCCGCAGGCCGACGGGCAGGTCCACCGTGCTGCGTACCGGCGCATAGGTGACCGCCCCGTCGCGGGCCACGGGGCCGAGCACGCGGAAACCCTCAGCGGCGAGGGTTTCAAGCAGGCGATCCAGCCCCTCACGGTCGAGGATCACGGCTGCTCCGGGTTTGGCTTCGCTCTGTTCCATGATCTCGCTCGCTGGACTCCGTCGTGGCCGGGCGTTTCAGGATCTCACCACGGGATCTCACCGTGGGATCTCACCACGAAGGCACGAAGGACACGAAGAAAAAACTCAATGAACCGCAGATTGGCGTTGATTTTCGTTGATTGCTCCGGAGTTGCTGGGGAGCGCCCTGCCGGAGCTGGCCAACGTGCCGGCTAGTGGCATGCATCTCAACAGAGCTGTCAACCTCTGATGCTAAATCAATGTCAATCAACGTCAATCTGCGGTTGACGGTCTTTTTGCCTTTCTTCGTGTACTTCGTGCCTTCGTGGTGAACATACAATGACTGCGGCGCATGAAGCCGTGATGACGTTTTGTGCACTGCACCGTCCCGTTAATCATAGACCACGGCGGTACGGCTGTGGACCGTCTCCGTGGTAATCTTTTCACGAATCCATGGAACCGCGATGGATGCGGTTCCCTGACGGGGGAGTGGCGCAAATGAGCGGTTGGGGATGTCCGCACGAGGTGAACGGCCGCTGCGAACGGGTGAATGGGGCGGTCTGCGATCCCGGCATGAAGGGGTGCGTCCTGTTCGGCCGCTTCACCTTCAGCAATCCGGACAAGAACCGGCCCGAGGGGGGCTGGGCGAGGCGCACGCCGGAGGGCGGGCGCGCCGACGAGGAGCCGCCGCGGCGCCGGCGGCGGTGAATAGTGGCCAGCCTGCATTTCTCACCACTGCACGTCGTGAGGACTTCGAGGTGCCGTTCCGGCGGGGACACGGACCGGAAGACGCCGCCGGCGTAGCCGACACGATGTAGGGCCGGATTCATCCGGCCGGGCAGGGCTGGAGCAAGTACGCCCCATCAGAACGCGCAGATCGGCGTCCGCAGTAGAAGGGTGGTGAGAAATGCGGGCTAAATCGGCTTGCGCCCGGCCAGGGCGCGGGTCAGCGTGCTGCCGTCCACGTACTCCAGTTCGCCGCCCAGTGGCACGCCATGGGCGATACGGCTGACGCCCACCCCCTGCTCCCGCAGCAACTCGCCGATATAGTGGGCGGTGGCCTCGCCCTCCACGGTGGGGTTGGTGGCCAGGATCACCTCCTCCACCCCCTCCCGCGCCCGTGCCAGCAGGGCATCCACCCCGATCTCCTCCGGACCGATGCCGTCCAGGGGCGAGAGGTGGCCGCCGAGCACGAAGTAGAGCCCGGCGTAGGCGCCCGACTGCTCCACCGCCAGCACATCCGCCGGAGTCTCCACCACGCACAGCAGCCGCCGATCACGCCGCTGGCTGGCGCAGAGGGGGCACAGGGGCGCCTCGCTCAGGGTCCGGCAGCTGTCGCAGCGGCCCACCCGCTCAACCGCCTCGGTCAGTGCCTTGGCCAGCCGCAGCGCCCCTTCCGGGTCGCGCTCCAGCAGGTGGAAGGTCATGCGCTGGGCCGATTTCGGCCCCACCCCGGGCAGACAGCGCAGGGCCTCCATCAACTGCTGCAGCAGGGGGGTATAGCTCATGGCGCGCTCAGAAGGGCAGCTTCATGCCCGGGGGCAGCCCCATGCCGCCGGCCAGCCCGGCCATGCGCTCCTGGGTGACCTGCTCCACCTTGCGCACCGCGTCGTTCACGGCCGCGGCCAGCAGGTCCTCGAGCATCTCCCTGTCCTCCTCCAGCAGGCTGGGATCGATGCTCACCCGGCGCACGTCGTGGCGCCCGGTCATCACCACCTTCACCAGCCCGGCCCCGGCCTCGCCGCTCACCTCCATGGTGGCAAGCTCCTCCTGGGCCTTCTGCAGGTTCTCCTGCATCTTCTGGGCCTGCTTCATCAGGTTGCCCAAACCGCCTTTCATCGCTTTCTCCCTCCGGTTTCTGCTGAATTTCATTTCACCACGAAGGCACGAAGGACACGAAGAAAAGATCTCGATAAACCGCAGATTGACGTTGATTTTCGTTGATTGTAACGGACCTGAAACGGTGCATCCCGCAGGAGCCGTATCCACTCACCGGCTTGCGGCAAGGCGCTTGGAAGCCTGATTCCGAATCAACGCCAATCAAAGCAAATCTGCGGTTGATGATCTTTTCGCCTTTCTTCGTGTCCTTCGTGCCTTCGTGGTGAATTGTCTGTAAATGTCAGTCCTTTCAGCGGCGTCAGTGCTCGGTCGGCCGGATGGAGCCGGGGACGAGGCTGGCGTCGAAGGTGTCCATGAGCGCCTGGACGTTGGGATCGGCCTGGATGTGCGCCTCGGCCGCGTGCTGGCGCTCGGAGCGGGCGCGCTGCTGCTGGCGGGCGGGCGTCTCCGTGTCCGCCGCCCCCACCACGATTTCCAGGCGCACCGGCTGCCCCAGGTAACGGGTCAGGGCGTCGTGGATCCGCTCCTTCTGCCGCTCGCTCAGGGCGCTGGACTGGGCCGGGTCCAGGAGCAGCCGGATCGACTGTCCCTCGACCCGGTCGAGGACGCAGTGGTTGGCCAGCTGCAGGGTGAAACCGTTGAGCCCCAGCCGCGGAACCGTGGCGGCCCAGTCACTGATGACCGCCGGACCGGAGTTCCCCGCCGGCCCGGCTTCCTGTGGCGCGCCACGGACCGGTCCCGGGCGGGTTTCCGGCTCCCGGACCCCGCGCTGTTCCGGAACGCCAGCTGATCGCCGGGTGGTCGGCTGTGGCCGGGTCTCCGCCCCCGGCGACGGGGGCGGGGCGGCACGTTTCGTCACGCCGGGCGCGGTGGCGTCACCGTCGGCCCGGACCCGGGCCTGATCGAGGGCCGCGCGGGCGCTGCGCGCCTCCCTGCCGCCGCTGCCGGCGGGTGCGGCACCGCCGGCGGCCGGCGCCGGGGCCGCTGCCGCCGTCGCGGGGCGGAACGCCAGCATTCGCAGCAGCAGCATCTCGAAGCCGCCCCGGGGATCCGGAGCCAGGGGCAGGTCCCGGCGCCCCAGCAGGCCGATCTGGTACCAGAGCTGGACCTCCTCAGGCTCGATTCGCCCGGCCAGCGCCAGCACCCGGTCGCGATCGCCGAGCCGGTCGTCCACCGCCTCCGGCACCAGCTGGGCCAGGGCCACCCGGTGCAGCAGCGACACCAGCTCACCGAGTACCGCGCCGTAGTCCGGCGCCTGTTCGGCCAGCCCGGCGCTGCGGTCCAGCAGGGCCGCGGCATCCCCCGCCGCGAGCAGCTCCAGCAGCTCGAAGATGCGCCCCCGATCGAGGGTTCCCAGCATGTTGCGCACCTCGTCCGCCTCCAGGCGTCCGCCGCCGAAGGCGATGGCCTGGTCGAGCAGGCTGAGCGCGTCGCGCATGCTTCCGTCGGCGGCCAGGGCCAGTTCCAGCAGCGCCGGCTGATCCGCCTCGATACCCTCCTCGGCGAGGATATGGGCCAGGTGGTCGCGGATCCGCTCCGGGGAGAGGCGCTTGAGGTTGAACTGCAGGCAGCGGGAGAGCACCGTCACCGGCACCTTCTGCGGATCGGTGGTGGCGAGCAGGAACTTCACGTGCGGCGGCGGCTCCTCCAGGGTCTTCAGCAGGGCGTTGAAGCTGTGCCCGGAGAGCATGTGCACCTCGTCGATGAGGTAAACCTTGTAGCGGCCGCGGGAGGGGGCGTACTGGACGTTGTCCAGCAGTTCGCGGGTATCCTCCACCTTGGTCCGCGACGCGGCGTCCACCTCGATGAGATCGACGAATCGGCCCTGCTCGATGTCCCGGCAGGAGGGGCAGGTGCCGCAGGGTGTGGAGGTAACGCCGGTCTCGCAGTTGAGACACTTGGCCAGGATGCGGGCGATGGTGGTCTTGCCCACGCCCCGGGTCCCCGTGAAGAGGTAGGCGTGATGCAGGCGATCGTGGTCCAGGGCGTTGACCAGGGCGCGCTGCACATGCTCCTGGCCCACCAGGGACTGGAAGGTTTGTGGCCGCCACTTGCGGGCGAGGACCTGGTAGCTCATTGCTCCGCCTCCGGGTTCACGGGAGCGCCGCGGGTGGCGGCTGGCAACCACCGGCCGGGGTACGGCCCGCGGCGCGGGGCGCCTGCGGGGCCGAGGGAAGCGGCTTCGACGACACAATGGGTGGCGGCCTGCACCAGCCACACCCCGGCACACGAGTCCATTGCTGCCGCTGCTCCCTTCCGGGCCTGACGGGGTTCACAATGTATCGTTGCGAGGGGACCGATACAAGCCGCCATTGAAGCGGTCTTGCTATGGGGGAAAGTGGCGGAGAGGGAGGGATTCGAACCCTCGATACGCTGTTAACGTATACACACTTTCCAGGCGTGCTCCTTCAACCGCTCGGACACCTCTCCTGGGACAGACGGCCGGAACCTGTCCAGCCACCGCCTTTGAAGCGCGAAAGAATATACCAGAAGCCGCGGCGGCGCAAACCTGAAACGGGGGTGAATCCCTGTCCCGACACATTGTATATCTTGACAGCCCCGCACCCCGATCCTTAGTGTACTGCGGCCGACGGTGCATTCGATGTATCTTTCAGACCACACGGATGTACCTGCGGCCTCCCGGACGATATGATTCGGACCGGGCTGCGCAAATTACGACTTTTCCGCCACCACCGCCGCCACCATCCGCACATGACCGGGAACTGACGCCCTCCGCCATGGAACTCGACTCCATCCGCGCCCTGGTGCGCGACGACATGGCCGCCGTCGACGCGCTCATTCTGGAGCGCCTGCGGTCCGACGTGGTGCTGGTCAACAGTGTCGGCCACTATATCGTCAACAGCGGCGGCAAGCGCCTGCGCCCTCTGCTGGTCCTGCTGGCCGCCGGCGCCTGCGGCTACGGGGATCGCCGCCACGTCGACCTGGCCGCGGTGATCGAGTTCATCCACACCGCCACCCTCCTCCATGACGACGTGGTGGACGACTCCGACCTGCGCCGCGGCCGCGAGACCGCCAATGCCCTGTGGGGCAACGAGGCGAGCGTGCTGGTGGGCGACTTCCTCTACTCGCGCTCGTTCCAGATGATGGTGGACGTGGGCATCATGCGGGTGATGGCCATCCTCGCCGACGCCACCAACATCATCGCCGAGGGCGAGGTGCTCCAGCTCATGAACTGCCATGACCCGGACACCACCGAGGCGCGTTACTACGAGGTCATCCGCTGCAAGACCGCCAAGCTGTTCGAGGCCGCCGCGCGCCTCGGTGCGGTGCTGGGCGGCCGCCCGGAGATCGAGGAGCAGGCCCTGGCGGCCTACGGCATGCACCTGGGAGTGGCCTTCCAACTGGTGGACGACGCGCTGGACTACAGTGCCGACGCCGGCGAACTGGGCAAGAACATCGGCGACGACCTGGCCGAGGGCAAGCCCACCCTGCCGCTGATCCACGTGCTGCGCGAGGGTGCCCCGGACCAGGTGGCGGTGGTGCGAAGCGCCATCGAGAATGGCGGCCTGGATCAGATTGACGCCGTCCGTGCCGCCATTGCATCGACCGGGGCCATCGAGTACACTGCGCGCTCTGCGCAGCAGGAGGCCGAAAAAGCCGTCCAGGCGTTGGAAGCGATACCCGAATCGCCCTTCCGTGAAGCCCTGGCCGGACTGGCCCGATTCGCCGTCAGCCGTACCTACTAACGGGGTGTAGCTCAGCCTGGTAGAGCACCGCCTTCGGGAGGCGGGGGTCGTAGGTTCAAATCCTGTCACCCCGACCATACATCAAAAATGCGGCCTCGAAAGAGGCCGCATTTTTTTTCGCGCCCGGCTGCGGGGATCCGTGCACATCCGGGGTTGTGTCCAGCGCGGGCTTGTCGTGCATTCGACCGTTGCACGGGAGATCGCCCCTGCCTTCCCGACGCCGGGGAATGGGGGGACACGGCCCGGGTGGTTGCCGCTGACGTTGACAAATTGTCACACCAGGACCGCCCGTATACGCCCCCTCCGTTGTTCCAGGTGCTAGCTTTTCAATAGATGTCGGCGGATTTGGCATACCGCGCTGTTCGCGGTGGACCGCCGCAGGAGATTCCGGCCATGATCGGCATCCCGACATACCGTACCCCCCTCTCCCATTATGTCCTCCTCGCCCTGCTGACCCTCATGCTGGCCGTCGCCGCCCCGGGCGCCTGGGCCAAGAAACCGGATGGTGGCGGTGGCGGTGGAGGCAAACCCGCCAAGACGGCGGTGCTCACGGTCACGGCGAGCGGGCCCGGCGAAGTCAGCTTCGCCGATGCCGACGGAAACCCGGTCTCCTGCCGTGACGCGCCCTGCACCGCCACCTATCCCGCCGGCAAGACCACGGTCTCCCTGAACGCCATCCCCGATGCCGACGCGGCCTTCTCCGGCTGGAGCGGGGACTGCACCGGCACCGGCGCCTGCACGGTGACCCTGCGTGCCGACCGCAGCGTCGGCGCGGCGTTCGAGGACACCGCGCCGCCTCCCCCGCCGCCGCCGACGCCCCGGGCCTCGGCCGCCGGCGACAGCATCACCATGGGCTTCGCCGCCAGCTGCTCCCGCAACGTGAACTTCTGGGATCTCTTCTGCCTGCTGGGCGGCGACCAGCCCGAGAACTCCTGGTTCAACGGCGGCTCGAGCGCGGTCCTGAGCGTGATCGACCGCTACCGGCTCGAGGTGGACCCCGACACCAGCGCCACCAAGGCCGCCGCCGAGAGCGGCAGCGAGATGGTGGGCGTGACCGTGGGCGGGGAGACGCCGCGCAACTTCGTCGACCAGGCCGCCGAGATTGTCGGCCAGGTGCCGCTGCCCAATCGGGTGGAGGTGATGCTGGGCGGCAACGACATCTGCAACCGCGACTGCGCCGACCCGGCCGACTGCAGCAACCCGCTGCTGGACGATGAGAGCTGGCGGGCCGGTGTCCGGGCCGGCCTGGACATCCTCGTCAACGGACTGCCGGAAGGCGCCACCATCCTCCTGGTGGGCGTGCCCCGGGTGCAGGATCTCTATGCCGCCGGCATCGCCCGGCAACAGGCCGACTCCGGGGTGAACTGCCAGAACGTCTGGAGCACCTACGGGATCTGCCGCATCGCCACCAACGACGGGACGCTCAAGGGTGAATCGCACGCCGAGCGCCTGGCCGCCATCGGCGAGCGCCAGCAGCGCTACAATGAGATCCTGGCGGAGCTGGCACAGACCTACAACGGGACGAACGGCATCGAGGTGGTGGCTGAATACGGGGACGGGAAGGGTTTCTCGGTGGGCACCTACGCCTTCGGCGCCGGCGATATCAACGGCGGCGACTGCTTCCACCCGAGCGTCAGCGGGCAGAACATCGTGGCCGACGTCGTCTGGGGCAACAATCCCGACAATCCGGCGCCCTGACGGGCGGGAAACAGCCTACTCGGCCCGGTAGATGAAACGCCGCGGCAGGCCGCCGCGGCGGATGACGGTGAGATCGATATCGACCCCCTCGGCCAGCAGCCGCCAGAGGGGGTTGTGGTCGGCGTGGATCCATTCGCCGTTCACCCGCATGAGCACGTCCCCCGCCCGCAGCCCCAGGCTCGCGTAGAAGCCCCCCGGTTCTATCTCTCCGAGCCGCAGCAGGGCGTGCCCCTCCACCACGTGCTCGGCGGCCTCCAGCTGCCGCTCCAGCGCTTCCCGCTCCGCCAGCGCCTCCGTGACGAGCGCCGCAGGCAGGGTGATCTCGGCCGCGGGCTCGGGCAGCCGGTAGCCCGCCTCCGCCATGCCGGGGTCCGGCGGCACCGCGCCCTTCTCCGCGTCGCCCGGGGCGCCGTCAGCGAGGAGGACCGGTTCCGCGGCGTGGCCGGAAACCGGCAGGTACTCGATGCGGCCGTCGTGGTCGAGGTAGACACGCTCCGGTTCGATGCGGGCAACCATCACCCCCGCCTCCAGGCGCTGACCCGGCCGGAAGGCTCGTCCGGGACCGGTCGATCCCTCCGGCGCGATGAGGGCCAGCCGCCCCGCCCCGCGCCCCGCCACCCCCGAGACGCTCCAGGCCAGCCCGCTGCGGGGCGCCGCACGCAGGATCCCGGCATCCAGCCGGGGCGGAATTCCGTAGCCCAGCCGCTCCAGCTCGGCGTCGATCAGCCGCCTGAACCGGGCCTCGCCGGCCGGTCCGCGCAGGTAGAGGCCGTTGACGAACGAGACGGGCACGCTCCCGAGGCCGATCCGGCGCCCGCTCGCCGCGTCGCGCTCCACCGCCGTCCGCTGCCGCCCCGCGGCCAGGCAGGCCCCGATGGCGTCGGCATCGACCTCGGCCAGCCGGGCCACCGCCCGCAGCGCCGCGGCGTCGAAATCGCCGCCCCGCAGGTAGAGGGCGTCGTGGTAGGGCCAGTAGCGCCCCTGCTCCCCGGCGCAGCGCGCCGCCTCCGCCGCCATCCGGGCGTGCCTGTGGTAGGGCAGCGGCAGGTCCCGGTGCTCCTGGCGCAGCAGGATGCCGTAGCGCTCCCGCAGGGCACGGAGCACCGGCTGCAGGTCCGCGCAGTGGCGGGACTGGAAGTTGCAGTAGACCGCCAGGGTCACGGGAGCGTCCGTGCCGCCGCCGCGGATGGGCCCGGCCGCCGGCGCCAGCGCCACCCGGGGCGGCATGGGGGGCGCAAGCAGGATCTCCGCACCGGATTCTCCCGCCCCTTCCCCGGCGACAAGCCCCTCCAGGGTCTCGAGCCGGACCCGGTAGGCCTCCATGGCCAGATCGTGCAGCGGCAGGGCCGCGGCCGCATCCACCTCCGTCACGGTGATCTCGCGCTCGCCCACGCGTGCCGCCACCGCATTGGGATCATCCGGCTCCCCGGCGCCGGCAGCCAGTGCCAGGAACCACAGCGCGAGCGCGGCCAGCGCGGCCGGCGACCTGAACCGCCGGGAGGCGACGCAGGGCGAGGGAAAATGCGGGTGCGTCGGATTGCTCACTGGCATGGCGCGCTCCTTGGCTCCCTGCCGGCCGTGGCAAGGGATGACTACCAAGATAGTTGAAATGCGCGCATTCCGGGTCGAGCCATGGGGACAGTCCGCCTGTTTCCCGGCGGCCCCATGAGGGGACGCCGGGGTGAAAACTTCCGGGAGCAAGCAAACTGCCCCCCAATTCAGCGGTTGGAGCGGACCTGCGCCAGCCCCGCGCCGTAGTCGATGACCATCCCCTCCGGAGTGATGCGCTCGACCACGGGGCCGTCCTCGCCGATGCGCTGCCCCTCCCGGTACTTGCGCATGCCGATGAGGACGAAGCGCCGCGCAGGCTCGCGGTTGTAGACATGAACGTTGATGGAGAGCCCGGGCAGGGCGCGACGCACCTCGCCGGGCAGCTCCTCCAGCCATGGAATGCGCGCAGCGGCCGGCTGCGGCTCGGCAACTTGCGCAACCGGCGGTTCCGGCATCGGCGCCACCGACGGCTCGGACCGGGCCACAATCCCGGGCGGCGTCCGCGGTGCTGGCGGAAGCGGTTCCCGCAGGGGAGCGACCGCCCCTTCGTCCACGCCCGGCGCCACGGGCGAAGCGGCTTCAGCCGGCAAGTTTCCGACCGGTTCCGGGCGCGGGGTGGGGGCAGGCACCCCGTCCGATTCGGCCGGCGGCTGCACGCGGGTCTCAGGGGCCGGCTCGGAGCGTGGCGGGGGGACCGACGCCACCCGGGCTTCGGCGGCCAGTGGGCGCGCAGCAACGGGGGCCGGCGAAGCTGCGGTCCCGGGCGGCGCAGCGACCAGGGCGGGTGGAGAGGGAGTCGCCTGCCCGGCTGCCGGCGCCGGTGCGGGGGCCGAGGCAACCGGGGGTGCGCCGCCCGCGGGCGGCGCCGCGGCCACAGCCGTGGATTCCATGGCGCCTGGCGCCGCCGAGCGCTCCGGGGCACCGGGCCAGAAGCGGATCCCGGCGCCAACCGCGAGGCCGAGCAGGACCACTCCCGCCACGGCTGATGCCCATCCAGTGCCGCGCCGGTCGCCCCGGCCGGCGGGCTCACCGACCATCTGGATGGCCAGCGGCGGCGGCTGACCCATCCGCCGCTCCCGCTCCGCCCGTTTCAACGCTTCCAGGATGAAGGACATGGGAACTTCACTCCCCCGGGGCGGCTGCCGTTGTCCGGATGCCCTTGCTGAGCCGGGGCACACCGGGCTGTCCGCCGGCATTGATCAGCTGGATCAGGGTCTCCTGGCCGACGATGGCGTCGGGGACCAGGCCATGGTCGCGCTGGAAGGCCCGCACCCGTTCCGCCAATGGGGCATCGAAGGTGTCGGAAAGCGATTCGGGCGCCGGCACCCCCTCGGCCAGGGCCAGCTGGCGGCGGAGCCAGATCACTTCCGGCCCGGTATCCCCCGCGTCGATGCGGCGGACGCCGGCCGGCGTCCGCCGCCATAACAGCAGGTACTCGCCGTACCAGTGGGACTCCACCTCGCTGCGCCGCCAGTCGCTGCGTGCGCCGCCGAAATCCAGTGTCGCGCGGTCCGCGTCGAGCTGCGCCAGCACCACCTGGTGCCGTCCCCCTTCCCGGTCCACCAGCTCCAGGATCGCCGGACGGTCGTAGTGGATCAGCCGGGCCCAGTTCCCGCTGCCGTGCAGGCACTCCAGTTCCGCCCGCAGCGCGCGGTCGCATGCGGTTCTGCCATCCAGCGCCTGGTAGTTCACCCCCCAGTAGCCGAACAGGGTCGTCAACGCCGTGACGGTATCGGATGGATTGCCGGAGGACAGCAGTGCCTCGTGAAGCGGCTGTTCACCTGCCGATTCTCCGGCGGACATCGCCAATGCCGGGGAGGGACCGAACGCCCCGGCCAGCGGCGGCAAGTGCCCCGGCTTCGTGCGCGGCTCCGTTTCCCCCGCGCCTCCGCCAGGCTCCACCCCTCTCCCGGCAGCCACCGAAGGGGATTCCTGCGCCGGGGGCGCCGCGGGTGTTGCGGATCCCGTCCCGGCCACCAGGCTCTGTTCCCCCGGGTGCTCCAGTGCCGCATCAGCGGCAACACCCGCGACGGTTTCCATGCTGCCGCCTTCCCAGGTCACCAGTCGCCACGCAACGGCGCCGCCCAGGATCAGACCGACCGCCAGCGCCCAGCCGATGGCGACCCGTCCGGGGCTGCGCCCGCCGCGACCGCTCACCTCCCGCTCGGCCCGGCGCACCAGATCCGCATCCACCCGCTCCGCCCCTTCGGCATAGGCGCCCAGCAGGGCACGCTGACAGAGGATATTGATGAGCCGTGGCACGCCGCCGGAGAGTCGATGGACCTGGCGCACCGCGCCGGGGGTGAAGAGCCGGGGGGTCAGGCCGGCGACCGCCAGGCGGTGGCGGACATAGGCGCCCGTCTCATCGGCGGAGAGCGGGGTCAGGTGATAGCGCGCGGTGATGCGTTGGGCGAGCTGGCGCAGGTCGGGGCGGGCCAGCACCTCGCGCAGCTCCGGCTGGCCGATGAGGAGGATCTGCAGCAGCTTCTCGGTGGCGGTCTCCAGGTTGGTGAGCAGGCGCACCTGTTCAAGCACCTCGGGACTGAGATTCTGGGCCTCGTCGATTACCAGCACGGTGCGCCTGCCCCGGGCGTGGGCCTCGAGCAGATGGGCATTGAGACGGTCCACCAGCGTCTTGATGCTGGCGGTGCCCCCGGGGTAGTCCACGTGCAACTCGTCGCAAAGGGAGGCCAGCAGCTCCACCGGGGTCTGGCGCGGATTGAGGATGAGAGCCAGGTCCACCTGCTCCGGCACCTGCTCCACCAGGCTCCGGCACAGGGTGGTCTTGCCCGTGCCCACCTCGCCGGTGAGCTGCACGAAGCCGCCCCCCTGCTGGAGCCCGAACAGGAGATGCGCCAGCGCCTCCTGGTGCCGCCCGCTCATGTAGAGGTAGCGCGGGTCCGGCGTGATGGAGAAGGGATCCTCCCCGATACCGAAGTAGGCCTCGTACATGCCCTCAACCGTTGTCGTCGCTGCGGCCTGGATGTTTCAGCCAGGAATGTCCCGATTGTGCCAGAGTCCGCACTCCCGGTGGGAGATTCCTGCAACGGACGCCTCCGCCCCGGCCACCGGCCCCGGGACCAGGCGGAAAACCCGCCGGCTCGCGCCGACGCCACCATCCGGAGACCAGCCTCACCGCAGCCGGATGCAGCCGCGATCATCCGTCGCCGGACGGATAATCCCCCATCCATAATCCGATTCCTGCCGCGGCAAATATTGCGCCAATAAATATATGCGCGACGCGGAGGATTACTCGATCACGGGGATGAGTGAATGCAAGCCGTAATATTCTTGAATATCGAAATTAATACATTACATAGACATATTGCATGCAGTTGACACCATCAACCAATCTCTTGGCTGATTATAGCCAGACAGCATATATATAAAATTTATAACAACCTGTTTTAATACATTTTTTTGCCGCCCGGCAACAGATTCCACATGTCGGCAACAAGATTTTCCCGCAAGGACCACACCGTCCACGGAAAGCAACGCAATTCAATCGTCAGTCACGATTGAACATGGATTTCCGTGCCGCACTTCATATAAATCCATCAATATTTTAACAATGTCGTGACGTTTATCACGGAACCCGCGTCCATAGTTATTGGTAAGGGATTGGAGTGATTCCAGGCGCGATTATTCCCTGCACGGATAATCGCACGATGGGAACTTTGTCTCAGGGACGGGGAGATACCAACTGCTCCGTTCCGGAGCAAAGGGGCCAATAATGGAGACCAGCACGCCATCGAAAAATTCGAGGGCGATCTGGCTTGCCTCCATCTGTCTGCTCGTGGGCGTTCTCGGCTTCGGGGCGGTTCCCGCCTCCGCGGCGTCGGGCATATTCACGCGCATATTCGAGATGGAAGGCAACGCGATCGATGAGAACGATGCGTCACTTTACAAGGAGGGAGAAGACTGGCAGAGAACGAACAACGACATCTGGGTCGACCTCTGGAACACCTATCTGCCGAGTGCGACCAAGCCGACCGGCTGGGATTTTGACGTGCCATACAGCGGCAAGGCCGCTGTCCGCGTGTTTGTGCCCGACTACCCCGGACTGCCGGGCTTCGTCGGAACCATTTTCGACGACAACATCTTCGGGGCCGGCTGCAAGGATGACCTCGATCTGAATACCTGCAAATCCGAGACCGGCAATTCGCCGGACAAGAACCAGTGGACCAACGGCTACGCGGCCTTCTACAACATCGAGGGCCTGGCCGCCCCGGTTCCCGTCGATGGTTTGCCTCCCGGAACGCTGTACCACCAGAACGGCGACCTGGTCATCGTCATGGGTGGCGATGTCCACGACGGCGACGGTTCCTCGCAGGTGGGCGGCTGGCTGTTCCGGCAGCAGGTACCGGCCGAACTGATCGTACCGGGAGAAGACTTCCCCTTCAGCCGCTCGATCGGGGACATCCTGGTCACGGTGGACTGGAGCGAAGGCGGCCGGACGGCGACGGTACGGGCCTACCGCTGGATCGGCGGTGACACGACCGAGTGTCCGACCCCGGGCGTCGTGCTCGGCACCGATGACAACCTGTGCAAGATCTTCGAGGGACCGAACGCGGTCTGTACGCCCGAGTACAACGGCCTGGCCTGCGCCATCGCCAACTATGCGCCCACGGAGGAGGCCCCGGAGGGGGTAGGCGAGACACCGGCGCCCTGGCCCTACATCGCCAAGGGCGACAGGAGCGTCGATCCCGCGAACGGGATCTTCACCGAGAACTTCCCGGAAACCACCCTGCTGGAAGGCATCCTGAACCTCAGCGCCATCCTGCGGCTGAACGACGAGACGGTGGGCTGCTTCTCCGACTTCATGTGGGAGACCCGCTCCTCCGGCGCGCCGGGCGAGACCTACAACGCCAAGCTGAAGGACTACCTGCTGGGCGACACGGAGCTCTGCGGCATCGACGTGGACAAGAGTGGCGGCACCCTCTCCAAGGTGGGTGACCTGGTGTCCTACAACATCCTGGTCGAGAACACGGGCATCGTGCGGCTCTACAAGCAGAGCATCACCGACACCCTGCTGGGCGATCTGACCAGTACCAACGGCAACTGCCCGGGCGGCGACGAGGACAACCTCACCGAGGGAGAGTCCTGCGTCGAGTCCAACGCCTGCGGCGCCTACCTGGAACCGGACGGAACCTGCGCCATCACGGCCTGGCGGCGCGTGGCCACGGGTGATCCCGACCCGCTGCCCAACACCGTCACCGTGGTCTACGACTCGGACCCCGGCCTGCAGGGCGATGAAGTGACCAGCAGCAACGACCACTCGGTCAACCTGTTCCAGCCGGCAGTGGAGGTGGTGAAGGGCGGTGACACGCTGTCCAAGGCGGGTGACGACGTCACCTACAGCTTCACCATCAACAACCTCAGCTCGGACGATGCGCCGAACCTTCTCATCGACGACACCAGCGGCGTGACGGACACCGTGCTGGGCAACCTCACGGCCACCGCCAAGGCCAACGGCTGTACCTCCCTGGCCTACGGCGGCAGCTGCAGCTTCAACGTGGTTTATACAGTGCAGTCCGGCGATCCGGACCCGCTCGACAACACGGTAAGCGTCCTCTACCACCCGGACGGGTTCCCCAACAACATCACCGACGAGGACAGCCACTCGGTCAACCTGTTCCAGCCGAGCGTCGATGTGACCAAGACCGGCGACACCCTGTCCAAGGTCGGCGACCCCGTGAACTACACCATCACGGTGACCAACGACGGGTCGAGCGACAACCCCGGACTCGAGAACGGCACCATCACTGACACCCTGCTGGGCAACCTGCTCGACGGGTCCAATCCGTACGTGACCTCCAGCGATTGCACTGGCACGCTGGGCCCGAGCGGTTCGTGCACCATCCAGGCGACCCGCACGGTGCAGGCCGGCGACCCGGACCCGCTGCCCAACACGGTGACGGTGCATTTCGATCCGACCGGTTCGTTCGACAATGACATCACCGACAGCGACGGTCACTCGGTCAACCTGTTCCAGCCGGGCGTCGATGTGACCAAGACCGGCGACACCCTGTCCAAGGTCGGTGACCCCGCGAGCTACACCATCACGGTCAACAACACCGGCTCGGGCGACAGCCCCAACCTGGTCAACGGCACCATCAGCGACACCCTGCTGGGCAACCTGCTCGACGGGTCCAATCCGTACGTGACCTCCAGTACCTGTTCGGCCGCCCTGGCCACCGGTGCCTCGTGCACCATCCAGGCGACCCGCACGGTGCAGGCCGGTGACCCGGATCCGCTGCCCAACACGGTGACGGTGCACTACAACCCGGACGGGTTCCCGAATGACATCAGCGACAGTGACGGTCACTCGGTCAACCTGTTCCAGCCGGGCGTGGACGTGGCGAAGGTGTGCTACGACCCCAGCGGCCCCACCGAACCGCCGTATGACACGGTGGTTGTCCACGGTGACCCGCTGGAGTACCGGTTCACCATCACCAACGACGGGTCTTCCGACTCGCCCAGCCTGGTCCTCGCCAGCGTGCTCGACCAGGTGACGGTGGGCAGCGATCCGCCGCTTCCGGCCGACAACCTCACGGCGGCGGCCACGGCGGCAGGATGCGCCAGCCTGGCCTACGGTGAGAGCTGCAGCTTCACGGTGCAGTTCGACACCTCGGGCGTGATGGCCATGGACGATGTGACGGTCTCCGACCGGGTGGATGTGCTCTACAACCCGGACGGCTTCCCGAACAACATCACCGACTACGCCACCGCGAGCTGCACGGTGACCCCGGGACTGGAAGGGTGCACGCCCGGCTTCTGGCAGGGCGGATACGGGAGGAATCTGTGGAATGAGCCCACGGATCCCGACTGGCCCGACCGCACGGGCGAGGGCGGAACCGCCACCAACCCGTTCACTCACGATACGCTCTTCTGCGACTACTTCGGCTGCAAGGTCGGCACGAAGCTCGCGGGTCTGACGATGATCGAGATTGTGGGCACGGGCGGCGGCGAGATGCCTGAGCGCAAGGCAGCGCGCAACGTCATCGCGGCCTACCTCAACACCGCGTGGAGCATGCGCTACGACTTCGGTCTGTACGACGAGCCGGGCGAGATCGCGGCGCTGTGGACCAGTGCAGTGAGCGGCGGCATCAGCTACATGGATGTGCACCTGCTGCTGGGCGGCTACAACAACCAGGAGTGCCCGATTCCGTAAGGATTCAGGCGCGGGTTCCGGCGGCCGGGTGCGCCGGCCACCGGAACCCATATCTCCGGTAGCCTGAACCGGGCGGCCTGGCGACAGGCGCCCGGTTTTTTATTCGCCGGCAGGGCGCCCGGGGCCTGGAAAGGATGAATAATCTCTCTCGCGAAGGCGCAAAGATCGCCAAGAACGCCCGCACCACACAGGATGGGGCGGCGTGACGGTTGTTCGGTCTTTGCTCTGCGGGCGAAGAGTTGATGCAATCCCAATCCGCCCCGAAGCATCCTCATGGGCAGCTACAGCGAACACTCCGGGCCCTGCCAGGGCCCTTTCGCCGCCCGATGTGGTCTTGCGCTTCTACTGCTGCTTCTGCCGATCTTCGCGGCTGCCGAGCCAGCGGGGAAAAGCGGCGGACAGAGCCGCGCCGCGGCCCTCGCCGCATTAGCCGAAACACGAGGTTTCTCCCTCTCCGGAGCCGAGCGGCTGGGTGATGCCTCCGCGCCGGTCATGGAGGACGATCTGGCACTCGGGCAGCGCCTGCGCCTCCTGCTGCTGCGGGAGCCGGAATCACCGACTGGCGACGAATGAGGCCGGCCCGCACCGTGCAAGGACGCCCTGCCGCGGAGATCCCTCCTCCACCGCAGGAGCGGCTTCCAGCCGCGATTCACGCCCTGTGCCGCGGCCGTCGCGGCAGGATGCCGCTCCGGCAGGAAGGCTGTTCTACACCGGGAACCGGCACCGCTTCAGCGGCGCAGCGCCTGTTCCGTCTCGTGCTGGAGGTTCTTCAACCGGCGGCGGAACTCCTCGGTGATCTCGGTGGCGTCCTGCTGGCTCTCCACCACCTGGGGGGTGAGCAGCACCAGCAGCTCGGTGCGCTTGGTGGACTGCTCGGTCGCACCGAACAGCTTGCCCAGGACGGGGATGCGGTAGAGGCCCGGGATGCCGCGCTCGGAGTCGAGCTTGTTCTCGGTGATGAGGCCCCCGAGCACGATGGTCTCGCCGCTCTGCACCGCCACGGTGCTCTGGATGTTCCGCTGCAGGAACCGCCGCGACTGGGAGTTCTCGCCCACGATCTCGATGTCGCCCACGTCGGTCACCTCCTGGTTGATCTCCATGGTCACCAGGCCGCCGGCATTCACGCTCGGGGTCACCGAGAGCAGCACGCCGGTGTCGCGGTACTGCACCGCCTCCAGCACCGTGTCGCCGGTGGTCACCTCGCGACCGGTGGTGACGGGGACCTGCTCGCCCACCCGGATCTCGGCGGTGCGGTTGTCCAGCACCATGAGCGAGGGGCTGGAGAGGACATTCACCTTCGAGTCGGTGGCCAGGGCGTTCAGCACGGCGTTGACCGCGCCGGCGGAGTCCACCAGGGCATAGGAGAAGCCCGGGATGATGGAGCCGATGCCGTCACCCTTGTTCAGGTCCAGCAGCCCCACGCCGTCCTGCCCCCGGGCCAGGGAGTTGTTCTTGAAGAACCACTCCAGGCCGTAGCTCAGCTCGTCCTCCAGGGTCACCTCCACGATGGAGGCCTCCACCAGCACCTGCAGCGGCAGCACGTCGAGTTTCTTCAGCGCCGCCTCCACCACCAGGTACTCCGCGGCGGTTGCCAGCACCAGGACGGCGTTGTTCTGCTCGTCGGCCACGATGCGCACGTCGGTGCCCTCCAGCAGGGTCACCCCGGCATCCCCCCCGCCGGCCCCGCCCGCCGCCGGTGGCGTTGCCGGGGCCGCCGGCTCGCCCTCGCCCGCGGGGGCGGAGGCCAGGGCGACCGCCGTCATGCCCGGCGCGGTGCGGGGCGCGGCCGGCTCGCGCTGCCCGCGCCGGCCGGAGAAGACTTCGCTGAGGATGCCGGCCAGGTCGCCGGCCTTGCGGTTCCTGACCCGGTAGACGTGGAGCTGTGACCCGGGGCCGGTATCGGCCCGATCCAGGCGGGTGACCCAGGTCTGCACCTCGTCGAGGTAGCGGGGCTGGGGCGTCACCACCAGCAGCGCGTTGAGCCGCTCGATGGGCTCCACGCGAATCACCCCGCCCTTCTCGCCCACGCTCTCGCCGATGATCTGTTCCAGCTCGCCGGCGATGGTCTTGGGGGCGGCGTTCTCCAGCGGGAAGATCCCCACCGAGTAGCCCTTGAGCCAGTCCACGTCGAAGATGTCGATGGTGGCGAGCCAGCTGCGGATGTCCTGGCTGCTGCCGGAGAGGATCAGGACGTTGCGCCGCTCGTCCACCCGCATCAGGCCGGTCTCGCCCACGAATGGCTCGAGGATCTTCTCCATCTCGGTGGCGGCGATGTACTGCAGGGGCACCACCTGGACGTGGTAGCCGGGCCCGGCGTGGAGCCGCTGGCGACCGATGCGCGACTTCACCGCGCCCTGGGGCGCCTTGGAGAGGGGCACCACGCGGTAGAGGCCGTTGTCCTCCATCAGGGCGGCCCCGTTGACCCGCAGCATGCTCTCCACCAGGGGCAGCAGGGCCTCCCGGCTCACCGGGCGGCTGGTCTGCACGCTCACCGTGCCGCTCACCTCCGGGTCGATAACGTAGTTGACCCCCAGGAGATCACCGAAGATGACCCCCACCACCTCCTGCACGTCGGCGCGCTCGAAATTGAGGGTGATGTCCCCCTCGGCGGGACCCGTCGCCTGCACCGGCTCGGCGCCGCGGTTGCCCACCAGCATGCCGGTGCCCTTGCGGATGATGGGGCTGCGTCGAACCGGCGCCGCCGGCGCCTCCACGACCGGCCGGGGTGTCGCCGGCGCGAGCACCGGGCTGCCGGCGCTCGCCTCGCCGCCGCCGTAGTAGGCGTCCCGTTCCGGCCCGGTCTGCGGCTGCTGCGCGGCGCAGGCCGCCAGCAGCGCGGCGGCGAGCGCGGCGGCGATCGGCTTGAGCATGGTCGTGACCTCGGTCGTACCCTGGATCATGGCGATATATCCTCGGCGTCCCCGTTATCGTTGTAGGTGTGCAGCGATGTTCAATCGCCGGGCGCTTCCTGGCGTGGTGGCCGCGGTTCCTGGCGTGGCGGCCGCGTCTCCGGCGGGCGGGCGGCGGCGGGGGGCGACGAACGTTCCAGCGACAGCTCGGTGGTGTTCGGCCCCCGTCTCAACATGACCCGGTCCGGCTCGATGGACTCGATCATCCAGCCCTCGATCCAGGACTCCAGCCCCCCCCTGGCGACCTCGTTCCGCCGGGAGAGCTGGAACAGGGCCTCCTTTTTCTCCGTGGTAATGACGACCCCGATCAGGCGGAAATTCACATCCGGCGCCGGCCCCGCCTCGTGGGGCGCCGCCACCGTCGGCCGCCGATCCTCGTTGAACAGGGGTCTGTCGATGATATCAGCATATTGCCCGAGGGGCGGCAGCGTGAAGCGGGGCAGATCCCGCTCCGCGGCGGCGGGCTGGCGGGGGCTGTTGCCGGCAGTTGCGACGGGCTCCGGCTGTTCGCGCCAGCGCAACTCCCAGGCGAGCACGCCGACAAACACGAGATTGAGCGCCACCAGCAGCAGCGCCAGTCCCCGGCTTCCGTCTCTCGCACCGCTCACGTTCCCGACCCTCCGTGAATGAACCCGGTCAGGGTGAAACGGACATCCAGCTGCCAGTCGAGCTCCACCCCGGGAGAACCGGGACGGCGGCGCTGGGGACGCCGGTTGACGGAGACATCCTCGACCAGGACCAGGGGCCGGCCGGACTCGAGACGATGGAGGATTGCCTGCAGGGCCCCGATGGAGCCGGTCATGCGCACCCGCACCGATACCCGGCTGGAAGCCTCCTCCCCCTGCTCCACCGTCAGTGGCTGGGTACTCACCAGGCTGCCCTCGGCCCCCTCCACCGTTTCGCGGGCGTAGGCCTGGAGCTCGGCCGCGGCCAGGGCGCGCGAGCTGTTGCGCAGGAAGAGATCCTCCTGCTCCCGTTCGGACCCGGCGTTTTCCAGCGCCTGCTCCAGCTGCGGCCGCTGGGCGGCCACCCGCTGGTAGCCGGCCAGCCGCTTACGCAGCACCTGCAGGGACTCTTCGCTGTCCCGGTAGGCGACCAGCAACGGGTCCACCACCACCAGGTAGACAGCGGCCAGGAGCGCGGCCAGGAGCGCGATTGCGAGTCCCTTGCTGAGCGGGGGGCTGAGTGTCATGGCGGGCCCCCTGCGGTAGCGCTGACGCTCACGACCACCTGGAAGCGGTAGCGGCCGCTGCGCGGGTCACGGATCACGGGCGAGCGGAAGGTGGCGTTCTCGAACAGCGCCGAGCCCTCCAGCAGGCCGATGAGCGCGGAGGCGTCGGCGGAGATGCCCTGGATGCTCACCTGGCCGTCCTTGAGTTCGAAGCGCTCGAGCCAGGTGTCGTCCGGTATGAGCGCGGTCAGCTCGCGCAGCACCTCGATGACGATGGCCGTCTGCCGCCGCTGCCGCAGCAGCGACCCGGTCTCGGAAACCCGCCGGTCGATATCGTCGCGGAGCGACTGGGCGGAGCGGGCATCGGCGGCTACCGCCTCGATGCGGCGCTCCACCTCGGCGATGCGCAGCTTCTGCACGGCCAGGGGCAGCGCCGCCACGGACACGGCCAGCAGCAACGCCAGGATGCCCAGGATCCTGTTCAGGCGGCCCCAGCCCGTGCTCCGGCGTTCCTGGCGGCCGGGTCGCCAGAGGTTGAATGCCGGGGGCGCGCAGGGATGCGCGGCGCCCCCGCTGCCGCTCTCGTCGAAGGTGACCGCCGTGAGGGACAACCCCCACTCCTCCACCCGTTCCCGCGCCCGATCCAGGTGACTCCGGGGAACCACGACCAGCGTGACCCGCAGCCGTCCGTCCTGCTTGTCGATGCCCTCGTTGCGATAGTCGTAGTAGACCTGATCGGCCGGGAAGGGCGTCTGCCGGTCCATCTCGAAGCCCAGCACCTCGCGCAGGTTCTCCTCCGCCTCCGCCGGCAGGGCGACCGTTTTCACCAGCACCTGGGCCCGGGGCAGCCGCACGACGACCTCGATGCGCTCCCGGCGCAGCCGCCGCAGCAGCAGCTGCAGATCGGCGGGCACCTCGCGCCGTTCGGGAGCCAGGACAAAGCGGCCGAGCTCCGAGTCACGCATTCCCCGGCACTCGGTGGCCCGCAGGTGCCCGGTCTCCATGTCCAGGATCACCCGGTGGCCTGCAGCCACGGCCTGCCCCCGCGACAGGGACGGCAGCAGGGAACGCAGCTCCGCCAGCCACCAGTGGAGGAATCCGGAGATGACACCCTGCCGTGTTGCGCTAGCGGCCAAACCGGCCCCTCCTTCCGTCGAGAATCATCCGCCCGCCACCATCGACGCCCCATCCCCGGCCTGCTGGCCGGGTTGCGGCGGCAGGGCGCGGGTCCAGCTCAGCACCTCGTAGGGCTGGCCGTTTCCGGTGCGGGCAGCCGCTCCCAGGCGCACCACCGCCAGGAGCGTCTCCACCGCCCCGCCCTCCGTCTGCGCCTCCACGCGGATGCTGTAGACCGGCCCCGACACCTCGGAGAAGTAGCGTCGGTCCGCCAGCGTCGGCAGGGGCGGCGGCAGGCCTTCGGCGGCATTCAGTTCCCGGGCGCGGATGTACTCGTCCACCTGGGCCGAATCCACGTCGGGAAGCGCCAACAGTACCCGGCGGGTCGCAACCAGCGGATTGATACCTGAAACATACGCATACAGCGTCACGGAATCCCTCAGGCAGTAGTAAAGATCTGTGTCCACCCCGAATACCAGCGCCAGTTCCTCCAGGCTCTCGAAGGGAGCGTCCTTGGCCCCGTAGCCGAGACCGGCGCGCCGGTAGTCGTCGTCCTCGGCGCCGTTCAGGTGCACCAGCGAGTCCGGATCCCGCCAGTCCAGTATCGCATCCAGGATTGCCTGGCGCGCTTCGGGTTCCGCGCCGCACTGGGACAGCAACCCGCCGAGGAGATCGGTGCGGCCCACGTTGAGGTCCACCTTGCCGGCCTCGTCGCTGACGACGATCCTCAACCGGGTCTGCCCGAACACGGTTTCGTACACCGTGCCGTCGGGACGCCAGCGCTGGGCGGGATCGGCAATCCCCGGGGCCCGCAGCAGCGCGTGGACCGCCAGGCCGACACCCGCGTCCGCCGCGCTCCGACCCCTGGCCGCCTCCAGCCAGTTGCGCGCCAGCGCGGTCTCGGTGCGGGTGGCGAAGGAGAAGGCGGCGGCAATGGTTCCGAGCAGGGCCAGCACCCAGAGCACCACCACCAGCGCCACGCCGCGCGAGGCTGACGGCCGGCGCGGCGCGGGTCTGTCACCTGTCTCCTGTCGCATTTCCGGCCCCTCCCTCCTCAGCGCGGCGCATTGCCGTGCAGGGCGATGGTCTCCGTGCCACCGGTCCCGTCGGGGCGCTCCAGCACCACCCGCACCAGCAGCGGCAGGCGATCCTCCCGCGGCCATTGGGCGACCCAGCCGGGGGCCTCCCGTCGATCCGCGGCGCCGAAGTATTCGAAGCTCCCGCCCGCCAGATCCCGCGCCAGGATCACCCGCCCCTCCGGTTCCGGCATCTCCCCCGGGGCGAAATCCGGCGCAAACAGGACATAGGAGAGCTCCAGTTCCGCCGCTCCCGGTCCCGCGTCCCGGAACTCGAGTGTATAGAGGTAGAGCCCGGCGAGTCGCCCCTGCTGGTTCGGCATCGGCGCCACGAAGCGCAGCCGCTCCCGCTCGCCCCAGAAGGCGAGCCGGTGTTCCTCGTCCCGGCCGATGGAGACGGCACGCGCCTGCTCCACCTGCCGGCGCAGGAAGCCCTCGGTCATGCGCAGGCGCTCGGAGTCCTCGAGCACGGCATCGGCCGCCGCCCAGCTGCGGGCGCCCATGCGCATCCCGGCGAAGGTCAGCGCCAGGATGATGCCCAGCAGACTGAGCGCCACCAGGAACTCCACCAGCGTCAGCCCGCGGTTCCGGCGCCCCATGGCCCGGTCCGGCATCCTGGCGCTTGTGCGCATCATGGCGCCTCCGCGAGCCGCAGCGTCGCCAGGGAGACGGTGCGCGGCCCCAGCAGGCTGTCCCAGGCGATCTCCACCTCCACCCGGTAGAGACGCGCCGCGCCGGGCCCGCCGGGCTCGTCCACGGGATCCAGCTCCACCACTTCAGAGCGCCAGCGGAACGGCCCGGCGCCGGCGCCCTCCTCGATGCCCGGCGCCAGGGGCGAGGTCACTCCCAGCTCCGCCAGCCGCGACTCGGCCAGGGCCACCGCGGCGCTGTAGTCCGCGGCCAGCCGGGTATTGCGCAGGCCGGCGGAGAAGATGCCGAGCAGCACGCCGAGGGAGAGGGCGAGGATCACGAAGGCCACCAGCACCTCCAGCAGCGTGAAACCCCGGCACCGCTTACTGCGCATCCCGTTCATGAATATCGATACGTCCGCTGAGCCAGTCCACGTCCACCATCCAGCCGCCCCGCTCATCGCCGAGGGTCACCCGTCCGCCGGTGGAGCTGCCGTCGGGATAGAAGCGGATCGCGCCCACCCGCTCGTCCAGCAGCTCCTCCCGGGCCGTCACCAGCTCCAGCTCCAGCGCCCCCGGCAACTCGGTCACCCGCCCGGACCCCTGCCGCTGGTAACGCCTGTTCTCGAGATCGAATATCAGCGCCTGGTCGTGCCCCGAGAATACCGCCTCGCTGCGCGCGTTGCGCAGGCTGGCCGCCAGGCTGCGTGCCGCACCCCGGGCCTCCAGGCCCGGAAAGGCGCGGCTGAACAGGGGCGGCACCACGGCCAGGAGCAGCGACAGCAGCAGGAGCACCACCAGCAGCTCCACCAGGGTGAAGCCGCCCGGCCGCGCGCGGCTTTCGTTTGCGCTCTCGGCGCCTTGGCGGGAGGACGGAAAGTTTCTCCCGCCACGGCGCCGAGGGGGCCCGGAAAGGCGGAGCCCCTTCGACCTGTCGGCAGACGGCACACTCACGCTGCTCATTTCCTTTGCGCTCTCCGCGTCGTGGCGAGAGAACCGGGACAACTCCGGCTCCGGCTTCCCGTCACTCCCAGCTGAGAATGTCGGTGTCCTCGCCGCTGCCGCCCTCGCTGTTGTCGGCCCCGAGGGAGTAGAGATCGTAGGGGCCGTGGTCGCCGGGCGACTCGTAACGGTACTCGTTCCCCCACGGGTCCTTGGGCACGTAGCTCTTCTTCAGGTACGGGCCGTTCCAGCGGTCGGTGCCCGGGGGCTGCGACACCAGGGCCTGGAGCCCCGCGTCGGTGCCCGGATAGCGCCCCGTGTCGAGGGAGTAGAGATCCAGGGCCGCACCCAGCTCCTCGAGCTGCAGGCGCGCGGTCCTGGACTTCGACTCGCCCACGTACTTCATCACCCGCGGTCCCACCAGCCCCGCCAGCAGCCCCAGGATGACCAGGACCACCAGCAGCTCGATCAGGGTGAACCCCCGCTGCCGGACGCTCCGGCTTCCGCCGTCCATTCGCTTCTCTCTCACCGCACCCACCTCTTCGCAATTCGCCTCACATGGACTCCCGCCGCAATCAGAACACCAGCTGGTTGACGCTGAGCAGCGCCATCAGGATGGAAATGATGATGGCGCCGATGAGCAGCCCCAGGCCGATGATGATTACCGGCTCCAGCAGCGCCAGCGCGCGCTGGATGGCGAGCTTCACCTCGCGGTCGTAGATGTCCGCCACCCGCAGCAGCGCCGACTCCAGGCGGCCGCTCTCCTCGCCCACCTTCACCATGTGCCCCACCAGGCGCGGGAAACGGCCGTCGGCCAGCAGCGTCTGGGCCAGGCCGTGCCCCTCCTTGGCGTTTTCCATCACCCGGGTCACCACCTCCACCAGGCCGCGGTTGCCCAGGGTATCCCGCACGATGGCCAGCGCGCTGAGCAGCGATACCCCGTTGCTGAGCAGTGTGCCCAGGGTGCGGGCGAAGACGGCCGCCTCCACCCGGGCGATGAGCGCCCCGACCACGGGCAGCCCCAGCAGCCAGTTGTCCCAGCGCTCGCGGAAGGCGGGCTCCCCCAGTTTCCGGCGCAGCAGCAGCGTCCCTCCCGCGATGATCGCCAGCAACAGCCACCAGTAGCCCTGCAGCAACCCGCCGGCGGCGAAGACCACCCGGCTCACCAGCGGCAGCTCCTGGCCCATCTCCTCGAACAGCGAGGTGAACTGGGGCACCACGAAAACCATCAGGACGATGAGCGAGGCGGCGCTGATGAACGCCAGGATGGCGGGGTAGATGAGCGCGGTCCTGACACTGCTCTTCAGGCTGTCGTACTGGGCATGAAACTCCGCCAGCCGCTCCAGCACCGACTCCAGCGCCCCCGCCGCCTCGCCGGCGCGCACCATGTTGACGGAGAAGCGGCCGAACACCGCCGGCTGCCGTTCCATGGCCTCGGCCAGCCCGGCCCCGCCGCGCACCTGGTCCAGCAGCTCGCCGATGACCGCCGCGGCGCGTTCGTCCTCCGCCAGCTCCACCAGCATTTCCAGGGCCCGGTCGAGCGGAATGCCCGAGCCCAGCAGGTTGGCCAGGTCACGGGTGAAACTCACCAGCGACAGGGTCCGGCGCCGGCTCCACGCCGGCCGCCAGCCACGCTGCCCGGCCGCCTCGTCCCGCTCCGCCCGGATCGGGGTGTGGCCGAGCTCCTTGAGCCGCTCGATCACCGCCTCCCGGCTGGCCGCCTCGAGCCGTCCCTCCAGGACCTCGCCTTCCGCGCTGACTGCCTTGTAGTTGAAAGTGGGCATGGCTACCGGTCACGGGCGACCCGCAGGACCTCCTCCAGGCTGGTGGTGCCGTCAAGCGCCTTGAGCAGCCCGTCCTCGTACATGGTGCGCATGCCGCCCGCCACGGAGGCGGCGGCGATCTCGCGGGCATCGGCGCTCCTGAGCACGAGACTGCGGATGGCATCGTCCATGACCAGGATCTCCATCACGGCGGTGCGCCCCCGGTAGCCCGTCCCGTTGCATTCATTGCACCCCACCGGGCGGTAGAGTGTGACGGGTCCCCCGGCCAGTCGCCCGAGGCCGGTTTCCGCCACCAGCCCGGGCAGGGGCTCGTAGGTCTCCCGGCAGTGGGGGCAGAGACGCCGGACCAGGCGCTGGGCCAGGACACCGTTGACCACCGAAGTGACCAGGTAGCCCGGGATGCCCATGTCCAGCAGGCGGGTCACGCTGCCCGCCGCGTCGTTGGTGTGCAGGGTGGAGAGCACCAGGTGGCCGGTCAGGGCGGACTGCACGGCGATCTCGGCCGTCTCCAGGTCGCGCATCTCGCCCAGCATGATCACGTCGGGGTCCTGGCGCACGATGGCGCGCAGGGCCCGGGCGAAGGTCAGGCCGATCTGCGGCTTCACCTGGATCTGGTTGATGCCCACCAGCTGGTACTCCACCGGGTCCTCCACGGTGACGATCTTGCGCGTGGGCCGGTTCAGTTCGCTGAGCGCCGCGTACAGGGTGGTGGTCTTGCCGCTGCCCGTGGGACCCGTGACCAGCAGGATGCCGTGGGGCTGCTTCAGGGTCTCGAGGAACCTTGCCAGGACCCGCTCGGAGAAACCGAGGGCGGCGAAATCCCGCACCGCGCTGTCCTTGTAGAGCAGGCGCAGGACCAGGCTCTCGCCGAACATGGTGGGCAGGCTGGAGACGCGGATATCGATCTCCCTGCCCTGTACGTGGACCCGGATGCGGCCGTCCTGGGGCAGGCGCCGCTCGGCGATGTCCAGCTTGGCCATGATCTTGATGCGGGATACCACGGCCGCGTAGAGGCGCATGGGCGGGGCCTCCACCTCGTGCAGCACCCCGTCCACCCGGTAGCGGACCTTGAGCTCGTTCTCGAACGGCTCGACGTGGATGTCGGAGGCCTGCTGCTCCACGGCGTTCTGGATGACCAGGTTGACCAGGCGGATGACCGGGGCCTCGCTGGCCAGGTCCTTGAGATGGGCGATCTCCTCCTCGCTGGCCTCGTCCCCGGGGCCAGCCAACCCCTCCACGATCTGGGCCATCCGGGTCCGGCCACTGCCGTAGAGCCGCTCGATGGCGGCGTGGATATCGGCGGCGGTGCCCACCCTGCACACCACCTGCTTGCCCACCAGCAGCTCGATGGCACGGATGGCATAGTCGTCCAGCGGGTCGGCCACCGCCACCTCGACGGTGCTCTCGCCCATTTGTATGGGCAGGACCGTGTGGAGCTTGAGGAAACGCAGGGAGAAGTGGTTCTCCAGGAGGGGGATCTCGGGATAGTCCTCGGGCCCGGCGACGGCGAGATTCAGCTTTTCTGCCAGCACCTCGGCCAGGTCGCGCTCGGAAACCAGCCCGAGGCGGGCGAGGATGGTGCCGATCCGGCCCTGCTCATTGCGTTGCAGCTCGAGCGCCCGTTCCAGGTTGGACAGGCTGATCTTGCCTGCTTCCACCAGGATCTCGCCCAGCCGCTTGTCACGCTCGTGGTGTGGAACCTCTTGCATCCCCTCGTCCCCTCTCCGCCAGACCCGGCGTGCACCCGGACCGGCGCTCCAACGCCGGCGGCATTGTGCCCGTGGCATGCGTAATCATTGTTAAACACGGTGACAACGTCCCTTTTACCCGATCCCATCCGCACACGCAGGGCCCGGCGGGCGACAATGACCGTCCAGAGGTCGCTTACCTGATATTAGTGTACTGCGTCACTCCTGGAGGCACATTCAGCGGCTCGCCCGCCGGCGAGGCGGGAGAGAGGAATCGATGCCGATCCCGGCCGTTGCAGCGCATCCGGCCGGGGCAATCAGCCGGACAGATCGGCGCAGACGCGGTTGCGACCGCTGTTCTTGGCCTGGTACAGAACCCGGTCGGCACGACCAATCAACGACTCCAGGTCCTCACCGCTCCGGCGACAGGCCACGCCGGCGCTGAGGGTGATTCGCTGCCCGGCGAGCTCACCCTCGAACCGGATTTGCTCCACCGCCCGCCGGACCCGCTCGGCCATGGTGCCCACGTTATGGGCGGACTCGCCCAGGATGAAGACCGCGAACTCCTCGCCGCCGAGACGCACGGGGAGATCGGCCTCGCGCACCACGTCACGCAACGCGGTTGCCACCCCGCGCAGCACCACGTCGCCGGTATTGTGGCCCCAGGTGTCGTTGACGCGCTTGAAATGATCGATATCGAACAGGGCCAGTCCGATGGCCGCTTTGGCATCACGGTCGTGGATGCGCATCTGCCGCCCCACCACTTCATGCATGTACAGGCGGGTGAACAGGCCCGTCAGCGGGTCGCGGATGGAACGCTCGAAGAACTCCCGCCGCTCGATATCGAGTGTGCGGTAGAGGGCTTCCCGCTCCACCGCCACCTGCAGGGGCACGCTCATCTGCTCGGCCATCTCGTCGATGCGCTCGTCGTCCGGCAACTCGCCGTCGAGGCGGACGATGGCCACCGACTCGACCACCCCCGCCGAGGGGGCGAACAGCGGGATGAGCAACTGGTGGTCGTTCCCGCCGCCATCGCCGTCGAGGGGTTGGGAGGACCCGCGGTGCCGCCCGGACCAGGCCTTGCGATCCTGGCCCAGCACGGCACGCACTTCGGGCGGCGGCTCCACCAGCGCCCCGCGGTAGCGTGAGGCCGGCGCCAGGTGGAGGGCCTGGCCCTCCTCCGCCCGGGCATAGAACTCCAGCGAGGTGGCGGGAAGGAAGCGGCGGGCGATGTCGAGCAGGGCGGCGGCGATGTCACGGAAGTCCCGGTACAGGATCATGGCCCGGGTGATATCGCGCAGCGCGGTGTTGAGCTGCGAAAGCCGATGGATGTCCGAATCGCCGCCGGCCAGCAGGTAGAGACCGCAGTCCAGCGTCTTGACCTTCTCCATCATGAACGCCACCAGGTGCTCGGGGATGATGGAGCCGTGCTGGGGCGCGATGCGGCGGATGGGCACCTCCTGCAGCCGGGTCAGGGCATAGTCGAGAATCTCCCGGCTCGGCATGTAGTGCTCGTGGAACGGGCGCAGGGCCTCGAAGTAGCTCTCGTCGCGGGCATAGAGGGAAAACCCCTCGGTGAACCCGCCGAACAGGTCGCTGGAGAAGAGCGTACCGGTCTGCTCGTCGTAGGTGCAGAAGGCGCCGGGAAAGTGGGCGTAGGGGGTGAAGATGAAGCGCAGCCGCCGCCCGCCGAGATCCAGCTGCCAGCCGTTGCGATCCACCAGCCAGAACGGCAGGGAGAGCCCGTAGTGCTTGAGCAGCGCCTCCGCGCGCCAGTGGGTGACCACCACCGCGTCATCCCGGCTCACCAGCTGGTCCACCAGCGGCAGGGCCGCGGCGATGTCCGGGTCCTGGTGGTGGCAGACGAAGTAGCGGATGTTGCTGAAGGGCGTGACCGCCTCGATCTTGCGCAGGGTGTGGCGGAAGGTCAGCGCCGAGCCGGGGTCGAAGAGAATCGACTGGTCGCCGTGCTCGATGAGGTAGACATGGCACTGGAACGGATCGCCGGGCTGGTAGTGCCCCACCCACCACACCCGCTCGGCGATCTCCACCGGGCGCCCGGGATCGAGATCATCACCCATCATGTTGTAGGGCCCGTTCGTCAGCGGATACCCACCCGGCACGAACAGTGCGCCGAATGCGGTATTTCGCCACAGGGCGCACAGGGGTCACCGATAACGGGATCGGGCATGCCGGAGAACCGTCACCCACCCCGCCGGTTCCCATGCCGATTCGGCCCCCTGCAGGCCCAGTGAACCCGGTGCGCTCCGTGGCGGAAAATCCGGCAGCCTGCTAGAACGGAATGTCGTCGTCGAAGTCGTCCATGCCGCGGCCGCCGGAGGCCGGCTGCTGCGGCTCGGAGCGCTGCGGCTGGGACCGCTGCTGCCCGCCGCTGTCCTGGGCGTCGAAATCGGCGCTGCCCGGACGACCATCGAGCATCTGCAGATCGTTGGCCACGATCTCGGTGGTGTAGCGATCCTGTCCCGACTGGTCCTGCCACTTGCGGGTCTGCAGGCGGCCCTCGATGTAGACCTTCGAACCCTTCTTGAGGTATTCGCCGGCAATTTCGCCCAGCTTGCCGAACAGGACGACCCGGTGCCACTCGGTCCGCTCCTGCTGCTCGCCGGTGTTCTTGTCGCGCCAGCTCTCGCTGGTGGCCAGGCGCAGGTTGGCAACGGCGGAACCGCCCGCGGTGTAGCGCACTTCCGGATCGGCGCCCAGGTTGCCGATGAGAATGACCTTGTTGATGCCTCTTGCCATGCATGCCTCTCCCGTGTCTTATGGTCACCGTCCACGCACCCCCGGTGGGACCGGTCTGTCACCCGCCTCTCAGGCGACGGCGTACTGCTGCAGAGCCTCCACGTCGAGGCGGCTGCGATCCACCTTCAGGTAGGCTGTCTGGTCCTCCGCCACCACCACCGCCTCGGCCACCCCGGCCACCCCGGCCAGGCGCTCGCTCAGCAGGCGGGCCTGGGCATCGTCCACCGGTCCGACCCGCAGCAGATAGCTGCTCAGATAGCTGGGGTGCCGCATGCCAGCGGCCACCAGCCACCACAGCGCCGCCACCACCGCGGAGCCGAGAAACACCCCCTCGATGCCGTAACGGCCATGGAGCCAGCCGCCCATGGCGCCGCCGATGAAGGCGCCCAGGAACTGGGAACTGGAGTAGAAGCCCATGGCCGTGCCCTTGCTGTCGGGTGGCGCCACCTTGGACACCAGAGACGGTAGCGTAGCCTCGAGGATATTGAAAGCGGCAAAGAAGACGAACAGGGCGGCGACAATGGCGGAGAGGGAGCCGTGCAGCTGCCAAAGGCCCAGCTCGGCGGCGGCGATCAGGGCTACGGCGGCCAGGAATACGGTTTTGATCCGACGTTTCTTCTCCGCCAGGATGATGGCGGGCACCATCACCAGCAGCGATCCGGCCATTACGCCCAGGTAGACAAAACTGTGGTAGCCGGAGGCCAGGCCGGCGAAATCGCGCAGCGCCAGGGGCACCACGGTGAAGCTGGCGGTGAGCAGGAGATGGAGGCTGAAGATGCCGTAGTTGAGCCGCAGCAGCTCGCCGTTGCGCAGGACCTTGCCGAACAGCGCCGGCACCGGCTCGGTATCCCGGTGCAGTCCGCTCCGGTGGGGCGTCGGGACCAGCAGGATGACCACCGCGATGGCCGCCAGGGCCAGCGCACCGGTGAGCCAGAAAATGCCCGGCACCCCGATCCAGTGGTTCAGCACCGGCCCGGCCACCATGGCCACGGCGAAGGAGACGCCGATGCTGGCGCCCATGAAGGCCATGGCCTTGGTGCGATGCTCCTCGCGGGTGAGATCCGCGAGCAGGGCCATGACCGTGCTGGCGATGGCGCCGGCACCCTGCAGGGCCCGTCCCACGATGACCCAGTGGATGGTGTCGGACATCGCCGCGAGCACGCTGCCGGCGGCGAACAGGAGGAGCCCGGCCACCATCACCGGCTTGCGGCCGATGCGGTCGGAGAGCATCCCGGCCGGGATCTGCAGCAGCGCCTGGGTCAGGCCGTAGGCGCCGATGGCCAGCCCCACCAGGGTGGGCGTCACCCCGTCCAGATGCTCGGCGTAGAGGGCGAACACCGGCAGGATCATGAACAGACCCAGCATGCGCAGGCCGAAAATGCCCGAGAGGGTCGCGGCGGCACGGCGCTCGCCGGTGGTCATCTGTTCGTGTGCTGAGGGGATCATGGCTCGGTGTCGGGGTAGCGCCCCCAGCCCGTGGGGAGAGGGCTCCGCTTTTGCCTGCCGGCGTCGTGAAAACGTATAGTATCAGGTTCTTCGCTGGCTACTACAAGGCATCCATGGACACCATCCGCATCCGCGGCGCCCGCACCCACAACCTGCGCAACGTCGATCTCGACCTGCCCCGGGACCGGCTCATCGTCATCACCGGCCTGTCGGGATCGGGCAAGTCCTCGCTCGCCTTCGACACCCTTTATGCCGAGGGCCAGCGCCGCTACGTGGAGTCCCTGTCCGCCTACGCCCGCCAGTTCCTCTCCATGATGGAGAAGCCGGACGTGGACCACATCGAGGGTCTCTCCCCGGCCATCTCCATCGAGCAGAAGTCCACCTCCCACAATCCCCGCTCGACGGTGGGGACCATCACCGAGATCTACGACTATCTCCGGGTGCTGTTCGCCCGCGCGGGCACGCCCCGCTGCCCCGAGCACGACTCCGTGCTGGAGGCGCAGACGGTCAGCCAGATGGTGGACCTGGTCCTGTCCCAGCCGGAGGGCAGCCGGATGATGCTGCTCGCCCCCGTCGTCCAGGATCGCAAGGGCGAGCACCAGCAGGTGATCGAGTCGCTGCGCAGCCAGGGCTTCGTGCGCGCCCGTATCGATGGCGCCGTGGTGGAACTGGACGAGGCGCCGAAGCTGGATCTGCGCCGCAAGCACACGGTGGAGGTGGTCATCGACCGGTTCAAGGTCCGTCCCGACCTGCAGCTGCGCCTGGCGGAGTCCTTCGAAACGGCGCTGGGACTGGCCGAAGGCGTCGCCCGGGCGGCGTTCATGGACGAGCCCGGGCGCCCGGAGCTCGTCTTCTCGGCCCGCTTCGCCTGCCCGCAGTGCGGCTACTCCCTACCGGAGCTGGAGCCGCGCCTGTTCTCCTTCAACAATCCCGCCGGAGCCTGCCCGTCCTGCGACGGCCTCGGGGTGAAGCAGTTCTTCGATCCGCAACGGGTGGTGCACCATCCCGATCTGTCGCTGGCCGGCGGCGCGGTCCGCGGCTGGGACCGGCGCAATGCCTACTACTACCGCCTGCTCTCGGCGCTGGCGGACCATTACCGTTTCGATATCGAGACCCCCTGGGTCGACCTGCCGGAGGCGGTGCGTGATGTCATCCTCAACGGCAGCGGCGAGGAGCCCATCACCTTCACCTACCCTGGCGACCGCGGCCGCGTCGTGACCCGCGAACACCCCTTCGAGGGCATCCTGCCCAACATGGAGCGGCGCTACCGGGAGTCGGAGTCCACCGTGGTGCGCGAGGAGCTGGCGCGCTACCTCACCACCCGCCCCTGCCCCGACTGCGGCGGCACCCGCCTGCGCACCGAGGCGCGCCACGTCTTCATCGACACCCACAACCTGCCCCAGGTGGCCGCCATGCCCATCGGCCGCGCGCGGGATCTGTTCGCCGGGCTGGAGCTGCCCGGCCGCCGGGGCGAGATCGCCGCCAAGATCCGCAAGGAGATCGGCGACCGGCTGGAATTCCTGGTCAACGTGGGGCTCGAGTACCTGACGCTGGACCGCAGCGCCGAGACCCTCTCCGGCGGCGAGGCCCAGCGCATCCGCCTGGCGAGCCAGATCGGCGCCGGCCTGGTGGGGGTGATGTACATCCTCGACGAACCCTCCATCGGCCTGCACCAGCGCGACAACGAGCGGCTGCTGAACACGCTGTTCCACCTCCGCGACCTGGGCAACACGGTGATCGTGGTGGAGCACGACGAGGACGCCATCCGCAGCGCCGACCACGTGGTGGACATGGGCCCGGGCGCCGGCATCCACGGCGGCCGGGTGGTGGCCCAGGGGCGCCCGGAACAGATCGAGGCCAGCCCCGGCTCGCTGACCGGCCAGTATCTCTCCGGCGCCCGCCGCATCCCCCTGCCGGAACGGCTTTCCGCCCCCCCGCCGGAGCGCTGGATCCGGATCCGCAATGCCCGCGGCAACAACCTCAAGGGGGTGGACGTGGAACTGCCCGCCGGGCTGATGAGCTGCGTCACCGGGGTCTCCGGCTCGGGCAAATCCACCCTGGTCAACGACACCCTGTACCGGATCGCCGCCCGCGATCTCAACGGCGCCGGCGGGGAGGCTCCCGCCCCCTGCGACGGGATCGAGGGGCTCGGCCTGTTCGACAAGGTGGTGGATATCGACCAGAGTCCCATCGGGCGCACGCCGCGCTCCAATCCCGCCACCTACACCGGCCTGTTCACCCCCATTCGCGAGCTCTTTGCCGGCACCCAGGAGTCCCGCTCCCGCGGCTACCAGCCCGGGCGTTTCAGCTTCAACGTCAAGGGCGGGCGCTGCGAGGCCTGCCAGGGCGACGGGGTCATCAAGGTGGAGATGCACTTCCTGCCGGACATCTACGTGCCCTGCGACGTCTGCAAGGGGCGGCGCTACAACCGCGAGACCCTGGAGGTCACCTACAAGGGCAGGAACATCCACGAAGTCCTGGAGATGACGGTGGAGGATGCGCGCGCGTTCTTCGACCCGGTTCCGCCCGTGGCGCGCAAGCTGCAGACCCTGATCGACGTGGGGCTGGCCTATCTGAAACTGGGCCAGAGCGCCACCACCCTCTCCGGGGGCGAGGCCCAGCGGGTGAAACTGGCCCGGGAGCTCTCCAAGCGCGACACAGGCAACACCCTGTACATCCTGGACGAACCCACCACCGGGCTGCATTTCCACGATATCGAGCAGCTGCTGGCGGTGCTGCACCGGCTGCGCGACCACGGCAACACCATCGTGGTCATCGAGCACAACCTGGATGTCATCAAGACCGCCGACTGGATCGTCGACCTCGGCCCGGGGGGCGGTGACGGCGGCGGCGAGGTGCTGGTATCCGGCCCGCCCGAGGCCATCGCCGCCGCCCCCCGCTCCCATACCGGCCGCTTCCTGAAGCCGCTGCTGGAGCGGAACTGACCGGCACTCAGGGCCGGCGCGCAAAGCCGCAGGGAAACCGGACCGTCAGCGCGCCGCCCCCTGTCCGGGCGATTCACGGTCCCCGGAACACGGAACACGGAACACGGAACCCTGAACATTGAACCCTGAGCCCTGAACACTGAACACTGAACACTGAACACTGAACACTGAACACTGAACACTGAACAGGGATTGTAGACCCCCACTGGCCCAACCCTTATCCCTTATCCCTTAATCCATCAGCCCTCCTCACGCCTCCCGGTACGCCGCGTCGGCAGCCGCCACGGCGGCGCCGCGGGTGATGTGGGCCCCCATCTCGCCGAGCACGCTCTCCAGGGCCGTAAGGCAGGTATAGACGTTCTCCGGGCGGCTGGCATAGCCCATCAGGCCGATGCGCCACACCTTGCCGGCCAGCTCCCCCAGCCCGGCGCCGAGTTCGAGGTTGAAGCGCTCCAGCAGCCGGGCGCGAACCGCCGCCTCGTCCACCCCGTCCGGAACCAGCACCGCGTTCAGCTGGGGCAACCGCGCTTCGGGGCGCACCAGCATCCCGATACCCATGGCCTCGAGGCCGGCCCGCAGGGCCTCGTGGTTGTGCCGGTGGCGCGCCCAGGCATTGGCGACTCCCTCCTCGCGCACCATCAGCAGCGCCTCGTGCAGGGCATAGAGGGCGTTGACTGGCGCCGTGTGGTGATAGGCGCGCTTGCCGCCGCCCCAGTAGCCCATCACCAGGTTCAGATCCATGAACCAGCTCTGCACGGGCGTCCTGCGCCGGCGAATGGCCTCCACGGCCCGCTCGCCGAACGTGACCGGCGCCAGCCCCGGGGTACAGGAGAGACACTTCTGGGTGCCGGCGTAGACCGCGTCCAGCCCCCATTCATCCACCAGCACCGGGCTGCCGCCCAGCGCCGTCACCGCGTCCACGATGACCAGGCAGTCGTGGCGGTGGGCCAGCTCCGCCAGTGCACGCGCGTCCGATTCCACGCCCGTGGAGGTCTCCGCCTGCACGAACGCCACCAGCCTGGCGTCGGGATTGGCCTTGAGGGCCGCCTCCAGCTTCTCCGGGTCGACCGGCTCCCCCCAGGCGTCCTCCACCATCACCGCCTGCCCGCCGCAGCGCTCGACATTCTCCTTCATCCGGCCGCCGAAGACCCCGTTGCGGCAGACGATGACCTTGTCCCCCGGCTCCACCAGGTTGACGAAGCAGGTTTCCATGCCCACGGAACCCGGGCCGGACACCGGCAGGGTAAGGGGGTTTCCGGTCCGGAAGACCTCCTGCAGCAGGACCTTGAGCTCGTCCATCATGGCGACGAAGGCGGGATCCAGGTGGCCGATGGTGGGCCGCGACATGGCGGCGAGCACCCGCGGGTGCACATCGGAGGGTCCGGGGCCCATGAGGGTGCGGACGGGGGGGTTAAAGCTCTGAATCTCCATGCTGACTCTCCGGTTCTGCCGGTCTGCCTGCCGGCATCTGGTTGTCGATGTGTATGGGCGTACCCACCTGCAGCCCGAGCGCCTGGGCCGCGTTGCCGCGGCTGACCGCCAGCTCCACCAGCCCGCTGGAATTGACGTACCAGAAGGGCGTACCCGGCCGCAGTTCGGAAAAGGTGCGCCCGTGGGCCAGTACCCGCCCGTTGACCCTGATGCGCGCGGCCGGGCTGACCGTTCCTCCCCGCAGAGCGGTCATGGCGTTGCCGTAGGGATCCAGATAGATGACTTCCGCCAGTTCCACCGGCCAGTCCGCGCCGACCATGACGCCGGGGTCCGGGGCGGCGAGGGCGAGCGGGCGCCCCTGGTGGATGCGCACGGCTGCCGGCGCGAAGAGATCACGCCCGTGAAAGGTGTCCGACAGCGATTCCGGTCGCCAGAGGATCTCCCGCCAGCGCGGCCCAGGGGCCTGCCGGGCGACGATGGCGAAGAGCCCGTTGTCGGGACCCACGTACCAGCGCCCGTCCGCCTCCAGCACAACCGCCCTGCGCTCGCTTCCCACCCCCGGATCCACGACCCCGACGATGACCGCACCGCGGGGCAGTCCCGGGGCGAGAGCGGCGAGCAGGTAGGCGGCGGCGCGGGGGTTGTAGCGGGGAGCATCGGAGCAGAGCTCCACCACGGGCAGCGGACGCCCGGACGCCCGCAGGAGGGCGGCCTGCATCTGGCCCTGGTACAGGCTGCCGACGCCGAAATCGGTGAACAGGACGATCATGCCGGCTCGCGAAAAAAAAGCCGGGCGAGCCCGGCTTTTTTCTTGATGCCTTCCACCGCCTGTGCCTCAGTCCTCGGACTCCGCCTCGGCCACGGGACGATCAACCAGCTCCACGTAGGCCATGGGGGCGGCATCGCCGGCGCGGAAGCCGCACTTGAGGATGCGCAGGTAGCCGCCGGGGCGCGCCTGGTAGCGGGGACCCAGCTCGCCGAAGAGCTTGGTGACCGCGTCGTTGTCGCGCAGGCGGGCGAAGGCCAGGCGGCGGTTCGCCACGCTGTCGTTCTTGGCCAGGGTGATGAGCGGCTCCGCCACGCGGCGCAGCTCCTTGGCCTTCGGCAGGGTGGTCTTGATGATCTCGTGCTCGAACAGCGAGCTGGCCATGTTGCGGAACATGGCGGTCCGGTGGCTGCTGTTGCGGTTCAGCTGCCGTCCACTCTTACGATGACGCATGACGAATTACCTTTATAGAGTAGTTATCCTACGCGGCCCGAAGGCCCGTGGTGTGCCGTCGTGCCTCAGGCGGAGGTCTTGTCCTTGTCCCTCAGCCCGGGCGGAGGCCAGTTCTCCAGGCGCATGCCCAGGGACAGCCCGCGGGTGGCCAGAACGTCCTTGATCTCGGTCAGGGACTTCTTGCCCAGGTTCGGCGTCTTCAGCAACTCCACCTCGGTGCGCTGGATCAGATCGCCGATATAGTAGATGTTCTCGGCCTTCAGGCAGTTGGCGGAGCGCACGGTCAGCTCGAGATCGTCGACGGGACGCAGCAGGATGGGATCGAACTCCATCCCCTTCTCCTTGCGCGTATCCTCGGCGAGCTCGTCCCCTTCCAGTTCCACGAAGGTGGAGAGCTGGTCGCGGAGAATGCTGGCCGCGCGGCGGATCGCCTCGTCAGCCTCGATGGTGCCGTTGGTCTCGATATCGATCACCAGCTTGTCGAGGTTGGTGCGCTGCTCGACGCGGGCGCTCTCGACGGTGTAGGCGATCCGGGAGACGGGGCTGAAGGAGGCATCCAGCTGCAGGCGGCCGATGGGACGGTCCTCGCCTTCCACCTCTTCACGGGCGGCGACCGGCTGGTAGCCGCGTCCGCGCTCCACCTTCAGGCTCATGCTCAGCTCGCCGGACTTGGTGAGATGGGCGAGCACATGGTCCGGGTTCACGATTTCGACGTCGTGATCCAGGGTGATGTCGCTGGCCGTGACCGGCCCGGGCCCCTTCTTCTTCAGGGTCAGGGTCGCCTGGTCGCGATTGTGCATCTTGATCGCCAGGCCCTTGAGGTTCAACAGGATGTCGATGACATCCTCCTGCACGCCCTCGATGGTGGAGTACTCGTGCAGCACACCGTCAATCTCCACCTCGGTCACGGCGCAGCCGGGCATGGAGGAGAGAAGAATGCGGCGCAGCGCATTGCCGAGCGTATGCCCGAAACCGCGTTCGAGCGGTTCGAGCGTCACCTTTGCATGTGTAGGCGAAGCGTGCTGCACATGCACCAGGCGCGGCTTGAGAAATTCAGTTGCTGAACCCTGCATCTAAAGAAACCCTCCGGCGTTACTTGGAGTAGAGCTCGACCACCAGCGACTCGTTGATGTCGGAAGGCAGGTCGCTCCGATCCGGGACCGACTTGAAGACGCCTTCCATCTTGCCGGCGTCCACCTCGATCCAGCCCGGGATGCCGCGCTGCTGGGCGAGCTCGAGCGCGGCCTGGATGCGCAGCTGCTTGCGGGCGGCTTCGCGCACGGTCACCACGTCCTCGGGCTTGACCTGATAGGAGGGAATGTTCACGGTCTTGCCGTTGACCAGGATCGCCTTGTGGCTCACCAGCTGACGCGCCTCGGAACGCGTGGAGCCGAAGCCCATGCGATAGACCACGTTGTCCAGCCGGCACTCCAGGATCTGCAGCAGGTTCTCACCCGTGGAACCCTTGCGCCGATCGGCCTCCTGGTAGTAGCGGCGGAACTGCCGCTCGAGGACGCCGTAGATGCGGCGCAGCTTCTGCTTTTCGCGCAGCTGGCCGGCGTAGTCGCTCAGACGGGCGCGACGCTGACCGTGCTGGCCGGGGACCTGCTCCAGCTTGCACTTGGTTTCGAGCGCGCGAACGCCGGACTTGAGGGACAGGTCAGCGCCTTCACGCCGACTCAGCTTGCATTTGGGACCAAGATATCTCGCCACTTTGAGACTCCTACCTTAGACGCGACGCTTCTTGGGGGGACGGCAGCCGTTGTGGGGAATCGGCGTAACGTCCGTGATATTGGTGATCTTGTAGCCGGCGGCATTGAGCGCGCGGACCGCGGAGTCGCGACCCGGACCCGGGCCCTTGACCATCACCTCGAGATTCTTCAGCCCGTATTCCAGGGCCTTCGTGCCGGCACGCTCCGCGGCCACCTGGGCGGCGAACGGGGTGCTCTTGCGCGAGCCGCGGAAGCCGGAGCCGCCCGCGGTCGCCCAGGACAGGGTATTGCCCTGACGATCGGTAATGGTCACGATCGTGTTGTTGAAGGAGGCGTGGACATGCGCCACACCGTCAACAACCGTCTTCTTTACTTTCTTCCGGGTACGTGTCGTCTTCGTTGCCATGCCGGTATTCCTGGGAGTGCCTTTGCTGTTAGCGCTTGATGGGCTTGCGCGGGCCCTTGCGGGTGCGGGCGTTGGTCTTGGTCCGCTGACCGCGCAGCGGCAGACCGCGGCGGTGACGCAGCCCCCGATAGCAGCCGAGGTCCATGAGACGCTTGATGTTCATGGAGATCTCGCGGCGCAGGTCTCCTTCAACCACATACTTGGCGACCTCGTTGCGGATGGCATCGAGTTCCTGTTCGGTGAGCTCCTGGATCTTCACATCCGGCTTGATACCCACGTCCGCGCAGATCTTGCGGGCACGCGTGTCACCGACGCCGTAGATGGCGGTGAGGGCCACCCAAGCGTGTTTCTTAACCGGGATGTTGACGCCTGCTATACGGGCCATTCAAACCACTCCTAGTACTGACGCCTGAACGCTACTTGCGAAAAGCGCGAAATGATACCGTCAGATCACCATAAAATCAAGCACCGGCCGAGGCGTCCGCGTTTCGGACCCACGGCCGGCTGCCACCCTCTGCCGTTCGCCTGACGGCGACCGGCGACTTGTTCAGCCCTGGCGCTGCTTGTGCTTCGCGTCCTTGCAGATGACGCGAACCGTACCCTTGCGGCGGATAATCTTGCAGTGCCGGCAGATTTTCTTTACCGAAGCTTGTACTTTCATTTCAGACTCCAGAATGCTAACGCGCTACAGATGCCAGGCCGTCTCTCAGCGCAACAACCCGCCACGGCCCTTGAGATTGGCCTTTTTCATCAGCGAGTCGTACTGGTGCGACATCAGGTGCGCCTGCACCTGGGCCATGAAGTCCATGATCACCACCACGATGATCAGCAGGGACGTGCCGCCGAAGTAGAACGGAACGTTCCAGTACAGGATCAGGAACTCCGGCAGCAGCGACACGGCGGTGATGTAGACGGCGCCCGCCAGGGTCAGCCGGGTCATCACCCCATCGATGTAGCGCGCGGTCTGCTCGCCGGGCCGGATACCCGGGATGAAGGCACCGGACTTCTTCAGGTTGTCGGCCGTCTCCTTGGGATTGAAGACCAGCGCGGTATAGAAGAAGCAGAAGAAAATGATGGCCGCGGCATAGGACATCACGTACAGCGGCTGCCCCGGTGACATGGTGTTGGACAGGTCACGCAGCCAGCCCATGCCCTCCGCACTGCCGAACCAGCCCGCGATGGTCGCCGGGAACAGGATGATGCTGGAGGCGAAGATGGGCGGAATCACGCCGGCCATGTTCACCTTCAGGGGCAGGTGGCTGGTCTGCCCGGCATACATCTTCCGCCCCATCTGGCGCTTCGCGTAGTTCACCGTGATCCGGCGCTGGCCCCGCTCCATGAACACCACGAAGCCGGTCACGCCCATCGCCAGGGCGAACAGGACGAACAGGGTGATGATGTGCAGCTCGCCCGTGCGCGACAGCTCGACGGTGCCGCCGATGGCCGCCGGCAGACCGGCGACGATGCCCGCGAAGATGATGAGCGAGATGCCGTTGCCGATTCCGCGCTCGGTGATCTGCTCACCCAGCCACATGAGGAACATGGTGCCCGTGACCAGCGTGATGACCGCCGTGAAGCGGAACGCGAAGCCCGGATCGATCACCACCGGCAGGCCGCCCGCGCTCTGGCTCTCCAGCGCGATGGAGATGCCCAGCGCCTGGAAGGTGGCCAGGATCACGGTGCCGTAGCGGGTGTACTGGGTAATCTTCCGCCGCCCGGATTCGCCCTCCTTCTTCAGCTGCTCGAGCGTCGGCGAAACCACCGTCAGGAGCTGCATGATGATGGAGGCGGAGATGTAGGGCATCACCCCCAGGGCGAAGATCGTCAAGCGCTTGAGCGCACCGCCCGAGAACATGTTGAACATGTCCAGGATGGTTCCGCGCTGCTGATCGAACAGGGTGGCGAGCGCCACCGGATCGATCCCGGGCACGGGAATGTGCGCACCGACCCGGTAGACGAACAGAGCACCGAGGACGAACAGCAGTCGCCGCTTGAGCTCTGACAGCCGTCCCAGGCTGCCGATTGCTGACCCTGGAATGGACACTTAGGCCTCTTCCACCTTGCCGCCGGCGGCTTCGATGGCGGCACGGGCACCCTTGGTCACCGCGACGCCACGCAGGGTGACGGCCTTGCCCAGCTCACCGGAGAGGATCACCTTCGCAGTCTTGGTCTGCTGCGGCACGACACCGGCGCTGATCAGCGCCAGCAGGTCGATGACCTCGGCGTCAATGCCGTTCAGCTCGCCCAGGCGCACCTCGGCACGGGTCGCTGCGATGCGCGACTTGAAGCCGAACTTGGGCAGGCGGCGCTGCAGCGGCATCTGGCCGCCCTCGAAACCGGGCTTGACGGTGCCGCCGGCGCGGGATTTCTGGCCCTTGTGGCCGCGACCACCGGTCTTGCCCAGACCGGAACCGATACCGCGGCCGACGCGGCGACCCTCGGGACGCGATCCCGGTGCGGGCTTGAGGCTGTTCAGGCGCATGGTCATTCCTCGACTTTCAGCATGTAGGACACCTTGTTGATCATGCCGCGCACGGCCGGGGTGTCCTCCACTTCGACGGTGTGCTGGAGACGGCGCAGGCCCAGACCGGCCACGCAGGCCTTGTGGTCGGGCAGGCGGCCGCTGAGGCTCCGCACCAGGGTCACACGCAGGGTTTTCTTGTCAGTCATGGCGGTCACCCCAGAATCTCGTCCACGCTCTTGCCACGCTTGGCGGCAACCTGTTCCGGCGAGGACATGGAGGTCAGGGCCTTGAGCGTGGCGCGAACCACGTTCACCGGATTGGTCGAGCCGATGCACTTGGCCAGCACGTTGTGCACGCCGAGCATCTCGAACACGGCGCGCATGGCGCCGCCGGCGATGATGCCGGTACCCTCGGAAGCCGGCTGCATGAAGACCTTGGAGCCGGCGTGGCGGGCAGTGACCGGATACTGCAGGGTGTTGCCCTTCAGCTCCACGCTGACCATGTTCCGGCGCGCGTTCTCCATCGCCTTCTGGATGGCGGCAGGCACTTCACGGGCCTTGCCGCGACCGAAGCCGACGCGGCCATTGCCGTCGCCCACGACGGTCAGCGCGGTGAAGGAAAAGATGCGGCCGCCCTTGACCACCTTGGCCACGCGATTGACGTTGACCAGCTTTTCCTGGAGTCCGTCACTGTTCTTCTGTGAGTCGAAACTTGCCATTGCCTATCCCTTCAGAACTCGAGGCCGTTTTCACGGGCTGCGTCGGCCAGCGCCTTCACACGACCATGGTATTTGAAGCCGGAGCGATCGAAAGCGACCCGGGTGACGCCGGCCGCGCGGGCGCGCTCGGCGATGAGCCGGCCCACCACGGCGGCGGAGGCCGCATTGCCGGTGTAGGTCTCGCCGTTGCGCAGGTCCTTCTCCAGGGTCGAGGCGTTAGCCACCACCTCGGAACCGTTGGGCGCGATGAGCTGGGCATAGATGTGCCGCGGCGTGCGATGAATGCACAGGCGGTACTGGCCAAGCTCGCGAATCTTGTAGCGGGCGCGGCGGGTGCGGCGATTGCGGGATGTCTTCTTGTCCATAGCCTAGTCCTACTTCTTCTTCGCCTCTTTGAGCGAAATGGTCTCATCCGCGTAGCGGACACCCTTGCCCTTGTACGGTTCGGGGGAGCGGAAGGCGCGGATCTTCGCCGCCGCCTGCCCCACCGCCTGCCGATCGATACCCTTGACCAGAATCTCTGTCTGGCTCGGGGTCTCGAAGGTGATACCTTCGGGCGCCTCATAGCTGACCGGGTGAGAGAAGCCGAGGGTGAGGTTCAGGGTCTTGCCCTGCGCCTGGGCTCGATAGCCCACGCCCACCAGCTGCAGCTTGCGCTCGAAACCCTCGGTCACGCCCTTGACCATGTTGTTCACCAGGGCCCGGGTGGTGCCGGCGAAGGCCCAACCGTCCTTGCCGCCGTTGCGCGGCGAGAACTTGAGCTCTTCCCCGTCCCGCACCACTTCCACGCGGGGATGCACATCCCAGTTCAGGGAGCCCTTGGGACCCTTGACCGTGATGCTCTGACCGTTCAGGGTGACGTCGACCCCCTTGGGGACCGCCACCGGACTTTTTGCGACTCGCGACATTGCCTGGCTCCTCCCGTTACGATACGACGCAGAGGATCTCGCCGCCCTGGTGGGCGGCGCGAGCGGCACGATCGGTCATCACGCCCCGGGAGGTGGAGACGATCGCGACGCCGAGCCCGTTGTTCACCTTCGGGAGGTGAGCGGCGTCCTTGTAGATACGCAGGCCAGGGCGACTGACACGCTGCAGGCTTTCGATGACGGGCTTGCCCTGGAAGTACTTCAGGGCAACAGTCAGCACCGCCTTCACACCCTCTTCCGCCACGCTGTAGTCAGCGACGTAACCTTCTTCCTTCAGCACTTCGGCGATTGCCACCTTGAGCTTGGAGGAAGGCATGCTGACTTCCTTCTTAGCAGCGGCCTGGCCGTTGCGGATACGGGTCAGCATATCCGCGATGGGATCTTGCATGCTCATTGTCTGATTCCTGCTTCAGCAACTCTGTCCTGCGCGCCGGCACCCCCGGCGCGGGAAACCTACCAGCTGGCCTTCACGAGGCCAGGCACGTCACCGCGCATGGCTGCCTCACGGAGCTTGTTACGCCCCAGACCGAACTTGCGGTAGAAACCGTGAGGACGACCGGTGAGACGGCAGCGGTTGCGCAGCCGGGAGGGGGAAGCATTGCGCGGCAGCTTCTGCAGCTGCTGCTGCGCCTCCATCCGCTCCTCGATGCCCAGGCTGATGTTGTTGACGATCGCCTTCAGCTCCTGGCGTTTCGCCGCGTACTTCTGGACCAGGCGCTCGCGCTTGCGTTCGCGGTTGATCACGGATTTCTTGGCCATGGACCCCTGCCTCTCCTTAACTCTTGAACGGGAAGTTGAACGCCGCCAGCAGGGCGCGCCCCTCTTCGTCGGTCTTGGCGGTGGTGGTGATGGTGATATCCAGCCCCCGCAGAGCGTCGATCTTGTCGTAGTCGATCTCCGGGAAGATGATCTGCTCACGAACGCCCATGCTGTAGTTGCCGCGCCCGTCGAAGGACTTCGGGTTCAGACCGCGGAAGTCGCGCACACGGGGCAGCGCGATGGCCAGCAGACGGTCCAGGAACTCGTACATCCGCTCCCGCCGCAGGGTCACCTTGCAGCCGATGGGCCAGCCCTCGCGGATCTTGAATCCGGCGATGGACTTCCGGGCATTCGTGACGATCGGCTTCTGGCCGGTGATGCCCGCGAGGTCCGAGAGCGCGTTCTCGAGCACCTTCTTGTCGGCGACCGCCTCACCCATCCCCATGTTGAGGGTGATCTTGGTGATCCGGGGAATCGCCATCACGCTGGAGTAGTTGAACTGCTCCTGCAGCTTCGGGACCACCGTGCTCTTGTAATAATCCTGCAGTCTGGGCATGTTCATAACCTGCACTTAGACGTCAACGACTTCACCGTTGGACTTGTAGACGCGCACCTTCCGCCCGTCCTCCAGAGTCCGGATACCGACCCGATCGCCCTTGCCGCTCACCGGGTTGAAAAGCGCCACGTTGGAGACGTGCACGGACGCCTCCTTCTCCACGATGCCGCCGGCCTGGCCCCGCTGGGGGTTCGGGCGGGTATGACGCTTGATGATATTCACGTTCTCGACCACGACCCGGTCGTTGGGCAGCACGCGGACGATCTTTCCACGCTTGCCCTTGTCCTTTCCGGCCAGGACGACAACATCGTCACCTTTGCGAATCTTGCGCATGACTGTCTCCTGCCTCAGAGCACTTCCGGCGCCAGCGAAATAATCTTCATGAACCGCTCGCTGCGCAGCTCCCGGGTCACGGGCCCGAAGATACGGGTTCCGATGGGCTGGAGCTGGTTGTTCAGCAGCACTGCAGCGTTGCCATCGAAGCGGATGACCGAACCGTCGGCACGGCGCACGCCCTTGCGGGTCCGCACCACCACCGCGTTGTACACGTCACCCTTCTTTACCTTGCCGCGCGGAATGGCTTCCTTTACGGTAACCTTGACGATGTCGCCAATGCCGGCGTAGCGCCGGTGCGAACCACCCAGCACCTTGATACACATGACCCGACGGGCACCACTGTTATCCGCCACGTCGAGCATTGACTGCATCTGGATCATTGTTATCTCCGATACCCAGTTTGCGACCCCCTGGGGCCGCACGAGCAAAGACCGCGAATACTACCACGAAAATACGCCCGACCCAAGAGCCAGGCGCATCCCTGGAGCGGTCCTGGTAGTGCCGGTATATGGACCGCTCAGCCGGCCTTCTCGATAACCTGAACCAGGCGCCAGCACTTGGTCTTGGAGAGCGGACGACACTGCTCGACCATGACCACATCGCCCTCGCCGCACTGGTTCTGCTCGTCGTGAGCATGCAGCTTGGTGGAACGCTTGATGAACTTCCCGTAGAGGGGATGCTGCACCTTGCGCTCGACCAGCACGGTGATGGTCTTGTCGGCCTTGTTGCTGATGACCCGCCCGATCATGCCGCGGGTGGACTTGTTCTCTTCGCTCATTGTGCTGCACCTGCTTTCTGCTGCAGAACCGTCTTTACCCGGGCGATGTTGCGACGCACAGCCTTGAGCTGGTGCGTGGCGGACAGCTGACCGGTGCCCTTCTGCATACGCAGGTTGAACTGCTCGCGGAGGAGCTCGGTGAGCTCCTGGCGCAGTTCTTCTTGCGTCTTCTGCTTGAGTTCGCTTGCATTCAGTTTCATCACAGCACCGTCCGCGTCACAAAAGTGGTCTTGAACGGGAGCTTCGCGGCCGCCAGGCGGAACGCCTCGCGGGCGATCTCCTCGGATACGCCCTCCATCTCGTAGAGGACCTTACCCGGCTGGATCTGGGCCACCCAGTACTCCACGTTGCCCTTGCCGGAGCCCATGCGCACTTCGAGCGGCTTCTCGGTGATCGGCTTGTCCGGGAAGACCCGGATCCAGATCTTGCCGCCGCGCTTGATGTGGCGGGTCATGGCACGACGGGCAGCCTCGATCTGGCGCGCCGTGAGGCGACCGCGACCCTCGGCCTTGAGCCCGAACTCGCCGAAGCTCACGCGGTTGCCCGAGGTGGCGAGACCGCGGTTGCGGCCCTTGTGCTGCTTGCGGTATTTGGTACGTTTCGGCTGTAGCATCTGAGTTCCCCTTACTTGGCAGCAGCCTTGGGCGCAGCACCCTCGGCTTCGGCCTCGCCCCCGAGGATCTCACCCTTGAAGATCCACACCTTCACGCCGATGACACCGTAGGTGGTCTTCGCCTCGGCGAAGCCGTAGTCGATGTCGGCACGGAAGGTGTGCAGCGGCACGCGGCCCTCGCGGTACCACTCGCTGCGGGCGATCTCGGCCCCGCCGAGGCGGCCGCCCACGTTGATCTTGATGCCCTGGGCGCCGAGGCGCATGGCGTTGCCGACCGCGCGCTTCATGGCGCGGCGGAACATCACGCGGCGCTCGAGCTGCTGCGCGACGCTCTCGGCCACCAGCTGGGCATCGAGCTCGGGCTTGCGGATCTCCTCGATGCTGATGTGCACCGGCACGCCGATCTTCTCCGCCACTTCCCGGCGCAGCCGCTCGATGTCCTCACCCTTCTTGCCGATGACGATACCGGGGCGGGCGGTGTGGACGGTGATGCGGGCGTTCCGTGCGGGACGCTCGATCTGGATCCGGCTCACCGAGGCATGCGCGAGCTTCTTGCGCAGGAACTCCCGCACCGAGAGATCGGTGTAGAGCAGGTCCGCGTAGTTCTTGCTGTCGGCATACCACTTGGACGTCCAGTCCTTGACGATGCCGACCCGAATACCGATTGGATTAACTTTCTGACCCATGGCGCACTCGCTTACTTGTCTGAGACCGTCACGGTGATGTGGCTGGTCCGCTTCAGGATGCGGTTGGCACGGCCGCGGGCACGGGCGTGAAGCCGCTTGTGTGTCGGGCCCTCGTCAACCATGATGGCGGAGACCTTGAGCTCGTCCACGTCTGCGCCCTCGTTGTGTTCCGCGTTGGCAATGGCGGACTCGAGCGTCTTGCGCACGACACCGGCAGCCTTCTTGGTGCTGAAAGTCAGCACGTTGAGCGCCTTTTCCACGGGCAGTCCGCGGATCTGGTCGGCCACAAGGCGGGCCTTCTGGGCGGAGATGCGCGCGTAGCGATATTTTGAAAAAGCCTGCATGGCAAATCTCCTTAACGCTTCGCCTTCTTGTCCGCGGCGTGCCCCCTGAAGGTGCGCGTCGCCGCGAACTCGCCCAGCTTGTGTCCCACCATGTTCTCATTGACGTAGACGGGGACGTGCTGACGGCCGTTGTGGACAGCGATGGTCAGACCGACCATATCCGGAATGACCATGGAACGCCGGGACCAGGTCTTGATCGGGCGCTTGCTCTGGGAGGCGCGCGCCTCCTCCACCTTCTTCAGCAGAGGAAGGTCAATGAACGGTCCTTTCTTGATTGAACGTGGCACGTTACCAGCCCTCTCGTTTACTTGCGGTTACGACGGCGCACGATCAGATTGTCGGTACGCTTGTTCTTGCGCGTCTTGTGGCCCTTGGTGGGCACGCCCCAGGGGGAGACCGGATGGCGGCCACCGGAAGTCCGGCCTTCGCCACCGCCGTGCGGATGGTCGACCGGGTTCATGGCGACACCGCGCACGGTGGGACGGACACCACGCCAGCGCGCCGCACCGGCCTTGCCCAGGGAGCGCAGGCTGTGCTCGCCGTTGCCCACCTCGCCGATGGTGGCGCGGCAGTCGATGAGCACCTTGCGCATCTCGCCGGAACGCAGGCGCAGGGTGGCGTAGGCGCCTTCCCGGGCCACGAACTGGACACCGGCGCCGGCGCTGCGGGCGATCTGGGCGCCCCGCGAAGGCTGCAGCTCCACGCAATGCACGGTGGAGCCCACCGGGATGTTGCGCAGCGGCAGGCAGTTGCCGGGCTTGATGGGCGCCTCGGAACCGGACATCACCTCGTCGCCGACGCTCACGCCGCGCGGAGCGATGATGTAGCGACGCTCGCCATCGGCATATTTCAGCAGCGCGATGTTGGCGGACCGGTTCGGATCGTATTCCAGGCGTTCGACCAGGGCGGAGATACCGTCCTTGTTGCGCTTGAAATCGATAATGCGGTAGCGCTGCTTGTGGCCGCCGCCCTGGTGACGAACAGTCACGCGGCCGGCGTTGTTGCGGCCACCGTTCTTGCTCTTCTTGTCCAGCAGCGGCGCGTAAGGCGCGCCCTTGTGCAGATCCGGGTTCGTCACCTTGACCACAAAGCGACGCCCCGCTGATGTCGGCTTTACCTTTGAAATTGGCATGCCCGTAACCCCTTTACTCGCTGCCCACGAAGTCGATGTCGAAACCCGGCTTCAGGGACACATAAGCCTTCTTCCAGCCGCTACGGCGGCCCTGGCGCTGACCAAAGCGCTTGGTCTTGCCCTTCACGTTGGTCACCTGAACGCACTCGACCTCGACGCTGAAGAGCTTCTCCACCGCCGCCTTGACTTCGGGCTTGGTGGCGTCGCTGACGACGCGGAAGACGAACTGGCGGTCGCGCTCGGCGGCCATGGCGCTCTTCTCGGAGACATGCGGCGCGAGCAGCACCTTCATCAAGCGTTCCTGATTCATCCCAGCATCTCCTCAAACCGACGGACAGCACCCACCGTCATGAGCACCTTCTCGTGGGCGATGAGACTCACCGGGTCGGCCCGGTTGACCGAGCAGGCATTCACCTTCTCGAGGTTCCGGGAAGCCAGGTAGAGATTCTCGCCCGTGGTCTCGGTGACGATCAGGACATCGTTGAGCCCCATGCCCTTGAGCTTCTCCACCAGGATCTTGGTCTTCGGCGTATCAACGTCGAAGTCCTCAACCAGCACCAGGCGCTCCTGGCGGGCCAACTCGGAGAGGATGCTGCGCATGGCGCCGCGATACATCTTCTTGTTGACCTTCTGGCTGTGGTCCTGGGGACGGGCCGCGAAGGTGATGCCGCCGCCGCGCCAGATGGGACTGCGGCTGGAACCGGACCGTGCGCGGCCGGTGCCCTTCTGGCGCCAGGGCTTGGCGCCGCCACCGCTTACTTCGCTGCGGGTCTTCTGGGCGCGGGTGCCGGAACGGCCCCCGGCCAGATAGGCCACCACCACCTGGTGCACAAGCGATTCGTTGAATTCACGGCCGAAAGCGGCATCTGAAACCTCGACGCTGCCGGCACCCTGCAAATTCAGCTCCATGATTCAGACCCCTCTCAGCTACGCGCTTTCACTGCGGGACGGACCAGCACATCGCTGCCGATGGAACCGGGCACCGCACCCTTAATCAGGAGAAGGTTGCGCTCGCTGTCGACACGCACCACCTCGAGGCTCTGGGCCGTGCGGCGCACGTTGCCCATTTGACCGGCCATCTTCTTGCCCTTGAACACGCGGCCCGGGGTCTGGTTCTGACCGATGGAACCCGGCGCGCGATGGGACAGGGAGTTGCCGTGAGTGGCGTCCTGGGAGGAAAAGTTGTGGCGCTTGATAACGCCTGCGAAACCCTTGCCGATGGTGGTGCCGGTGACATCCACCATCTGGCCGGCCTCGAACAGGTCAACCTTCAGCTCGGAACCCACCTCGATGCCGTCACCCTCGCCGTCGGTGAGACGGAACTCCCACAGGCCGCGACCGGCTTCGACGCCGGCCTTCGCGAAATGCCCGGCCATGGGCTTGGTAACGCGGCTAGCGCGACGGGTGCCGGTGGTCACCTGCACGGCGCGGTAGCCGTCACCCTCGGCGTTTTTCACCTGGGTGACGCGATTGGGCTCCACTTCTACGACGGTGACGGGTACAGACGCGCCAGCGTCGGTGAAAACGCGGGTCATGCCGCGCTTGCGACCAACAAGTCCGATAGTCATCTTCTGAACCTCGTTATAGTTCCCGTGCCGATTTCGATTGACCGACACGCCGAATCGTTACCCGGTACGGGAAAAAAACAAGCCGACGCCCGCCGCTCAGCGGCGGGCGTCCGGTTCACACGCCCCCGGGTTCGGGTAAGCGCGGTATATTAATTCAATTTGAGCTGGACGTCCACACCCGCGGCGAGATCCAGCTTCATCAGGGCGTCCACCGTCTTTTCGGTGGGGTCCACGATGTCCATCAGCCGCTTGTGGGTGCGGATCTCATACTGATCCCGCGCGTCCTTGTTGACGTGGGGCGAGATCAGGATGGTGAACCGCTCCTTCTTGGTCGGCAGGGGGATGGGGCCCCGCACCTGGGCGCCGGTGCGCCGTGCGGTTTCCACGATCTCCCGGGCCGACTGATCGATCAGTCGGTGATCGAATGCCTTGAGACGGATGCGAATACGTTGATTGGCCATATTTCTCTTACTCGATGATCTTGGCGACCA
>NPIF01000230.1_pt1 | contig 99674 bp, 104 predicted proteins | sample 8637461 | NCBI WGS metagenome assembly NPIF01 (sample SAMN07420641, study PRJNA396082) | bioreactor metagenome | isolation source: sample BR12 brine-fed electro-methanogenic bioreactor BR | place: Japan: Kochi | collected 2016-12-09 | reverse complement strand
TCACTGGCTTGCTGAATAGTTACCAAATCTCTACATTTTTTCTCCTTCTTTTGGCCACGTCCCAGGATTTACGGATACCAGCCGGAATGTGGGGATTTTTTCTACAGCGTAGAGAATGGCGTCACTCAGGAGGCCCTTAACCGGTATGGAGCGACCCGACAATGAATCGCCCCATCGAATCATCGACCGCCACCCTCCGCCAGCTTGAAAAGGCCGGGCTGCGTGCGCCCAAAACCCTGACCTTCTCGATCACCGGCGCCTGCAATCTCGATTGCGTTCATTGCTGGGTCGAAGCGGGTGCTGCGCAAACGCTCGGCCATGTGCCCGATTCCCAACTTCACCGCGTGATCCGGGAGTTTTTCCGGCTCGGGGGCCAGGGCCTTCGCCTGACCGGCGGCGAGCCTCTGTGTCACCCCGGCTGCCTCGATGCCTTGCGCCTGGCGCGCAGGCTGGGATTCGAGCAACTGTTTCTGCAGACCAACGGCATGATGTTCGGCCGGGAACAGGTCGCGGGTTTGCAGGAAGTGGACTTTTCCGGCCTCTCGATTCAGGTCAGCCTCGACGGGGCGACGGCGGCCAGTCATGACCGGGTGCGCGGGGAAGGAGCCTTTCTGGCGGTCATGGATGGCTTGCGGCGCCTGGTTCGGGCGGACCTGGTCTCGCGGGTCACGCTGTTTTTCACCGAGATGCGCCATAACCTTCAGGAACTTCCGGAGGTTCTTGAGCTCGCCGCCGGGCTCAATATCGGCTCGGTGGTTAGCGGGTCGCTGGTGCGCTGCGGTCGGGCCGGGACGGATGCCGCGGTCGCTCCGGCCGACCCCGAGCAATATCTGGCGTTGATCGAGCGCTACCGGAGCGACCCCGGTTTTCGCTCCCTTTACCACCGCATCGGCAATATTGCCGCGTTGGAGTGGTACCGCTCGCCGGATGCCTCCTCCGAGTGTTGCACCTTTGTCGAGACCCCCTACCTGACTGCCGACGGCAAGCTCTTTCCCTGCATTCTCTGCCACGCAGACGATTATGCGGTTTCAGAGGTCTTCGCCAAACCCCTCGATCGGGCCTTGAGCGAGGGCGCTCCCCTGTGGTCCGCCCTGCTCGCCATCAGTCGCCAGCGAAAATCCGCGCTTGCCCAATGTGGAAACTGCCCGGAAAAACCGATCTGCGCCGGCGGTTGCCTGGGGCGGGCCTGGGGCAGCTTCCGCAATCTTCTGGCAGTCGAAGACCGCTGCGAGGTGCGGCAACTGGTGGGGCGGCACCGCCGGGACTCAGCCGGCAAAAAATAATCACGGTCCGGGCGGGCAGGGGAAGCTGTGGCTATTCTCCCCAGTGTGGACAAAGTCCCTATTCCGGCCGAAGCCGCCCCGGACGGCTCTTCTCTTCAAATTCTGATTCATAACTCCCCACCTTCCTCCTGGTCCTTTCCTGTTCAATCTCTGCCGATGTCCCATGTTTACACTGTTTTAAACCGTTGTTCTGTTTGGCACTCTCCTTGCTCATCAGGATGTCCAGCGTGATTGTTATGAGTTTTTGTCGCTGTTTTCGCCGGATTCGCGAGACAGCAATTGAATTCAGTTAAAACGAAGTTTTCTGGAACCGGAAGTTGTTGGATTAACGCATCGGTCACGGTGACCGGTCATCCATGCAGTCTCAATGACAACGAGGCTACACCACGAAAAAGGAGGAAGCACAGATGCCGCATTTCAAAGATGCCAAACGCAAGCTCTCCAACGAAAGACTCGAGTACCCGATCAAGATGCAGCACGCCTATCCGTCCGTCAACGTCGGGTGGGGCGCCCATACCATGGTCGGCAACGATGCCAAGGCGCTGGGCATGACCAACGCCCTGATCGTGACCACCGGCCTGAAGGGGACCGGGATCATCGAAACCATTCAGGGTGTGCTGAAGCACGCCGGCGTGGCCTCCGAAGTCTTCGACAAGGCAACCCCCAACCCCAAAGACTTTGAAGTCATGGAAGGTGCCAAGGTTCTGGCCTCGGGCAAATTCGACGGCCTGATCAGCATCGGCGGCGGCAGCACCACCGACTGCTGCAAGGCGATCAAGCTGGTCTACAGCCACGACGGGCAGGATGTGCGCTCCTTCGAGGGCGCCTTCAAGGCCACCAAGCCCAACAAGATCCCGCAACTCGCCATCAACACCACCTCGGGCACCGGCTCCGAGATTTCCTGCTTCTCGATCATCAACCACACCGAGAAGATGTACAAAATGGCCCTGTTCGATCCCAACTGCACCCCGAGCAAGGCGGTCAACGATCCGCTGCTCCATCAGTGCATGCCGGGCGATCTGGCCGCTTACACCGGCATGGACGCCCTGGCCCATGGGGTCGAAGCCATTGCTTCGCGCCTGTGCGTGCAGTCGGCGTGGGGCCCGGGTCTGTGGGCGATTACCCAGATCTTCGGCAACCTGCGCCAGTCGTCGGCCAACCGCAACAACGACAAAGCCATCGAGCAGATGGTCTGGGCCGAAATGGCCGCCGCCTACAGCTTCAACAGCGCCGGTCTCGGCATCATTCACAGCATGGCGCACGCCATGGGCGGCCTCTACGACTCGCCCCACGGCCTGTGCAACGCCATCGCCATGGTCGATGTCTGCCGCCTCAACCTGCCGGCCTGCCCCGAGCGCTTCGCCATGATGGCCCGCGCCGCCGGCATCAACACCGAAGGTATGTCGGACATGAAGGCCGGCGAGAAATTCATCGACCTGATCCAGGAGCTCAAGGACGATCTGGGCATCACCACCACCTTCGGCGATCTCGGCCTGAAGGAAAAAGACCTCGATGGCCTGTCCAAGTTCGCCGCGGCGGATATCTGCTCCGAAGGCAACCCCGTGGATATCGGCTTCGAAAACATGCGCGCCGTTTTCAAGGGCTGCATGTAAGGCAACACCGTTGTCTCTATTCTGGTAAACTGAAGGAGCAGGCCGCTGGTTCTGGGAAATTCCACTCCTGGCGCCGGCGGCCTTTTTCATTGCAGGCCGAATTGGGCAGAAAAATATGACCTGACAGGCTGTCAGCGACACGAGGTGGAAATGACGACCGAACAGAATGTCAAAGAACTCCTCCGTTCCGGGGGCTACATTGCCGACGAAGCGATCGCCACCGCGGTTTTTCTTGCCCTGCGGATGGAAAAACCGATCCTGATCGAAGGTCCGCCGGGTGTGGGCAAGACCGGGCTGGCGAAAACCCTCTCGGCGGTCATGGATTTTCCGCTGGTACGGCTCCAATGCTACGAGGGGATCGATGAAGGCAAGGCGCTCTACGACTGGGAATACGGCAAGCAACTCCTTTATACCCAGATGCTGCGCACCCAGCTCGACAACCAACTGAGCGCCGCCTCCGACCTGCGCGATGCGGTGGAGCGCCTGGCCAGCGAAGAGAGCCTGTTCTTCTCCCGGAATTTCCTGGTGCAGCGGCCGGTCCTGCGCAGCTTTTTGTCGGAAAAGCGCTCGGTGCTGCTGATCGACGAAATCGACCGCTCCGACGATGAATTCGAAGCGCTGCTGCTGGAATGCCTGAGCGATTTTCAGGTGTCGATCCCCGAGCTGGGGGTGATCGAAGCCAACCAAAAACCGCTGGCGATCCTCACCAGCAACGGCACCCGCATGATTTCCGACGCCCTGCGCCGCCGCTGTCTCTATCTCTATATCGATTACCCCGAGTTGGAACGCGAGGTCCAGATCGTGCGGGCCAGGTTTCCCGACATCTGCGACGAGTTGGCCCATCAGATGGTGGGTTTTTTGCGCAAGGCGCGCGAACTCAACTTGCGCAAACCCCCCAGCGTCTCGGAAACCCTCGACTGGGCCGAGGTTCTCTCGATTCTCCACGTATCCAAATTGACTCCGGAAGTGGTCGCCAATACCGTCGGCGTCATCTCCAAGCATCAAGCCGATCTGCAGCGGGTCGCCGAACTGGCGGTCGAGGAACTGGGCTGAGCATGGAATCGATCATCACCCGATTTGTCGCCGAGTTGAGGAAAGAGGGTCTGCGGGTCTCTCCGGGGGAAAGTCTCGATGCGGTTTGCGCCCTGGCCCATGGCGGCCTCGAAGGGCGCGGCTCGGTGCGCAGCCTGCTGCGCCTGACGCTGGTGAAGAACGTCCACGACATCCCGGCCTTCGACGTGGTTTTCGACCGTTTTTTCCGCAGCTATCCGGAAGGCATGGGGATCGAATCTCGGGAGTTGCTTGAGGAGGTCATCATCAGCATGGAAGGGGAGGCGATGCTCGGCACCAACCCTGAGATGGTCAACGAGAACATGTCGCTGGCCATGGTCGAGGCCGGGTTGAGCCCCGAAGATTTGAAAAACCTGCAACGGCTTAAGGAAATCGACCTCGACGAGCTCGACGGGTCGGAGATGGAGATCAGGCTCAAGGGCTACCGTGGGGCGATGCAGGCCCCCAGGCCCTCGATGCGCATGCCGCAGAATCCGGTGACCATGGCCTTCAAGCAGCCGAGCGGCCAGCAGCGCGACCTGACCTTCTCCCCGCAGGAAGTCGAGGCGATGCAGGATGCGGTTTCACGGATGATCCTGCGCCTGAAAAAGGATATCCGCCGGGTCAAGAACATGGAGAATCGCGGCAAGATCCACGTGATCCGCACGATTCAGAAGAATTACCGCAACGGCATGGTCCCGTTTCTCCTCGCCTTGCGCCGCCGTCGCAAGCAGAAGCCGCGCCTGGTGGTTCTGTGCGACGTCAGCTTTTCCGTCAGCCACGCCTCTCAGTTCATGCTGCTGTTGCTGCATACCCTGCACAACCGGTTGATGGATGTACGCAGCTTCATCTTCAATGCCGATCTGAAGGAAATCACCGAAATGCTCTCCAACGCGCCGATCAACACCATGATGGAGAAAATCGACAGCGGCGAGATCGTCGATCTGGATGAAAACAGCGATTACGGCAAAGTCTTGCTGAAATTCAAGGACAAATATCTCGAAAACCTGCGCGGGCGGCCGGCGGTGATTTTTCTCGGCGATGCCCGCAACAACTACAACAAGGCCAACGACTGGGTCCTCGAGCAGCTGCGCGAAAAAGCCGGCTACATGCTCTGGCTGACGCCGGAGGATCGCTCCTTGTGGAAGCGGGGCGATTGTTTGATCGACACCTATGGCGCTTACTGCGACAAAGTCGAGGTCGTCAAGAACGTCGAAGAACTGAACGCGATCGTCGAAGACCTGTTCCGCAACATCTATCTCGAGGATGAGCACCGCTCCAAGCGGTCCATCGACAAGGTCGAAGAGGATCAGGAATACGATTACCGCGATTATTACACCCGCGGCGGCGGCAGCCACTCGCCGGGTCTGGATGGCGAGGGCCGCAGCCACTGGTGACGCCCGTGAATGCAATCGAGATTGAACAGGAGCAGATCCCATGCGTTGCGACAGCAAAGACCACTCAAAACATATGTGCGCTCTCAAGGCCCAGGGCCTTGAGGACTGCATCGAGAGCCTTTCCGATAATCCGGTGATCGAGTGCCGGCATTGCGGGGCCAAGGCGAACAGCAGCAAAAACGTCTGCGCTGCCCATCTGGGCAAAACAGCCCCGAATATCGAAGGGGGCCACGGCCACGTCAGCCTCGATGAGGTCGGCAAGCCGCATGCGGGGGAGAAAAAGCGGGAAGGATAAATTGCCCCATCGTCTGGGGGGGGGAAATCCCTGCCTGATAGTCGATGGGCGCCAAGTGAACCGGAGGGCGCACATGGAGGCGATGGACGGCATCTGCGGGGGATATTGAGTTCCTGGTATCAAGGATGAATGACGCTCAACGGGTTGCCAAATTATTGCGCGCGGGTCTCCGCTATCGCCTGCTGAGATATCGTGGCAAGCCCCACCGGCTCGAGTCTATCAGCCTCGAAGTCACCCATCGCTGCATCTGCCGTTGCAGCATGTGCAACATCTGGAAAATACCCAACGACGTTGCCGATCTGAAACTTTCGCAGTGGCGAGATCTGCTGTCCTCTCCCGAACTTCGCGGCCTCCGGGAAATGGACCTGACCGGGGGAGAGCCCTTTCTGCGGCCGGACCTGGGCGAACTTCTCACGGAAATCCGCACGCTGCAGCCGACCTGCTTTCCCGCTCTGCGCACCCTGTCGGTGACCACCAACGGCATCCTGACCGACCGGGTTGTGAAGCTTGTGCAGCAGCACATCGGCCCATTGAAAGATCGCGGAATCGACCTGGTGCTGGCCTGCGGAATGGATGCCGCAGGAGAACTTCACGATCGCATTCGCCGTTATCCGGGCGCCTGGGAGCGGTTGCGCGAGACCCTGTCGGGGCTCCGAGAGATTCGCAAGGACCATGGCAATCTCATCCTTGGCATCAAGACCACCATTGTTCCGCAAAACGTGCGGGAACTCGATCGCATCGCCGACTTCGCCGATGCCAACGATCTGTTCACGATCATCTCCCCCTGCATCATCACCCCCAACCGCTTTGGCAACCTCGACCGGGAAACCGATCTGCGCTTCACTCCGGAAGATCTCGAAATCCTCGTCGATTTCTACCAGAGCCCCAGGTTTGCCTGGAGCGGCCACCGCGAGGCGCTGCTCGGCTACCTCAGGACGGGAAAGATTTCCAAACCTTGCACTGCGGGCTTCAACACCCTGTTCTGCCGGCATAACGGCGAGGTGTTCGGCTGCCCCATCCTGGCCCACCCCCTGGGCAACATCCGTGAGCAAACCCTGAAAGATATTTTCCGCGGGGCGGCGGCCGACCGGTTTCGTAAAAAAGTCGGCGCTTTTCCCGAATGCGCTCAATGCACCGAACCGGGAATGGAGCGCATTGCCTGGCCCCTTGAGGGGTTTACCCTGCTCCGATCTCTGGCCCGGACGGGGATCAACGACTTCAACCGTCTGGTCGAGCACATGGGGCTGGACAAATATCAATAGCCCCGGATTGCCGCCGGCAACGATCATCGCCCCAGCCACCCAAGGAGAACGTTATGACCCGAATTCTGCTTTCGCCCGGCCGCTACATCCAGGGAGCAGGCGCCGTCAAGGAAATCGGCGCTCATGCCGCGCGTCTGGGCGACAGCGCCCTGGCGATCGGTGGCAAGACCGCCTTGTCCATCTGCGGAGCCGACATCGAGACCAGTCTCGGCGAGAAAGGAATCGCCTGTCGCCGGGAACTCTTTCGCGGGGTCTCCTCCCGCCAGGAAATCGGCCGCCTGGCCGAGATTGCCGCTTCGCACAAGGCCAACATCATCATCGCGCTGGGGGGCGGCGCCTCGATCGATGCCGGCAAGGCGGTGTCCCACGAAATGAACCTACCGGTCATCGTCGTTCCCACCACCGCGGCAACGGACGCGCCCTGTTCGGCCCTGTCCGTGGTCTACACGGAGGAAGGGGTGTTCGAGAGTTATCTCTTCCTGCGCCGCAATCCCGACTGCGTTCTCGTGGATACGGCCGTCGTGGCCGGTTCGCCGGCAAAATTTCTCGTGGCCGGAATGGGGGATGCCGTGGCCGGCTTCTGGGAATCGGGCACCTGCGCCCGCAGCGGCAAACCCAATTCTTTCTCCGGAGGAAAGACCCCCACCCTGGCGGTGCCGGCCCTTTCGCGCCTGTGCTATGAAACTCTCCTGGAATGGGGGCGACCGGCGAAAATCGCGGTGGAGCGCAAAATGGTGACGCCTGCGGTGGATGCCATCGTCGAGGCCAACACTTTGCTCAGCGGACTCAGTTCCGAAAACGGCGGGCATGCCGGGGCTCACTCCATCCACAACGGCTTGACCGCGCTGCCGGCCACCCGGGAAAAGCTCCACGGGGAAAAAGTCGCCTTCGGCCTGCTCGCCCAACTCGTCATGGAGGGCCGCCCCATGAGCGATATGCGGGAAGTTCTCGATTTCTGCTGCAACGTCGGATTGCCGGTTTGTCTCGAAGATCTGAACCTGCCGCGCCCAACCGCTGAAGAGATCCGGAGCGTTGCGCAGATCGCGGTTACGGAAGGGGAAACCATCCACGCCACCTGGTTTCCCGTGACGACCGCCATGGTCGAAGCGGCCATCTGGACCGCCGATGCCCTCGGCGCCGATTACAAAAAAAAGAAAGAGGGGGCAACGCCAGGTGTTGATTGACGTCGTGGGCGAGGGCAGGGCAGGGTCGATGCCGGGCATGCCGCTATGAAGAACCGCCGGGACATTCCCCCCGAACAGGCCGCCCTGGAGGCGAAGGTCGAAGAGTTGCGCCGTTCCCGGGAGGAACTCGAAGCATCGCGCAATCAATACGCCCTGCTCTACGATTTTGCCCCGGTGGGGTATTTCACCTTCGACCGGGAGGGGGGCATCAAATCGGTCAATCTGACGGGGGCCCGGCTGCTGGGAGTCGATCGGTCCGAGCTGGTCGGCCGCAACTTCGCGCATTTCGTTGCCGACGAAGATGGTTTCGTCTTCGGCCATTTCATCCAAACGGTTTTCGCCGGCAAAATCAAGGAGACCTGCAGACTGCGGCTTGCCAAGGCGGGGCCCTTGCCCTTGTTCGTGCGGATCGAGGGTCTGGTGGCCGGTTCCGGCGAAGACTGCCTGGCGGTCCTGGTCGACATCACCGAGAAGAAACGCGCGGAACAGGCGCTTTCGGAGAGTGAATACAATCTGGCCAAAGCCCAGGCCATGACCCATGTGGGTTCCTGGAGTTTCAACCCCGCCACCGGAGAAGTGCGGGCGTCGGCCGAATTGTTGCGCATCATGCGCCTGAGGCCCGAAGAAACCACCCAGGAGGCGTTCGGAAGAGTGGTCCACCCGGAAGACCGGGATGAGGTCATCGACCACCTGCGCCAGGGCATCGACCATGGCCGGAGTTACGAAATCGAACATCGGCTGCAGTTCGACGACGGCACCTTGTGCTGGGTCTATACCATTGTCGAACCCGCCGTCAACAGTGCCGGCCATGTGGTGAAACTCTACGGGACCACCCAGGACATCACCCAGCGCAAACAGGCCGAAGTCGAATTGCGCAACAAGACCAATGAGTTGCAGACCATTTTCGACTCGATCGGAGACGGCATCACGGTTTACGACCATGGCGGCTCGATTCAGCATCACAATCTCATCAGCCCGCAGCTTTTTCCCCGGGAGACCGTCCCGGGCAAATCCTGTCGCGAGATCTTTCATCCCGAATCCCCCGCAAAGCCGCAGGAATGCCCGGTCGAACGAGCGCTCCGGGGCGAGCGCGTCGATACCTCCATGGTGTCCGAGCGTGACGGGGAGAAAACCCGCTATCTCGATATCACCGCGACCCCGATCCGGGACGCGCTGGGCGAGAAGAACCGGGCCCTGGTCTTTTTCCGCGATGTTTCGGAAAAGCGGCTGCAGGAAATGCATCTGATCCAGACCGAAAAAATGTCGAGCATCGGGGTGCTGGCCACCGGAACGGCCCATGAAATCAACAATCCCCTCACCTCGGTGGCGGGCTGCGCCGAGGCGTTGCTGCGCCGCTTCCGCGACGATCCGGAATTGAAAGAGGATTTACGGCTCGATGTCTTTCCCCATTACCTGGAGGTGATCGTCCGGGAGTCCTATCGCTGCAAGGGGATTATCGACCATCTGCTCAGCTTCGGCCGGAAATCGGATGGAACCGCCGTCAAGGTCGACCTGAACCGGGTCCTGCTGGAAATTCTCGAATTGCTCAGGTACCAACCGGGTTACCGTCAGGTCGAGGTGGTCACTCGCCTGAAACCGGATCTGCCCCGGGTCCTGGGCGATCCCTCCGGATTGCGCCAGGTCTTTATGAACCTGCTGATCAACGCCCATCAGGCCATCGAAGAGCGGGGTCGGATCGAGGTGACCACCGGCTTGGCCGACGGTGACAGGGTCTCGGTGGTGATTCGCGATAGCGGCTGCGGCATGGCGCAGGAGATTCTCGACCGCATCTGGGAGCCGTTCTTTACCACCAAAGATGTCGGCAAGGGGGTCGGTCTCGGCCTGGCCCTGAGCTACAACATCGTCAAGCGCCACGGCGGTGAAATTCTGCCGGAAAGCCGGGTGGGGGAAGGATCGCAGTTTATCGTGCTGCTGCCGGTCTCCCGGGGATAATCATTGACTCTTTTCAATCGTCAGGACCGACGAACCGCCGGTCAGCAGGAGGTCCTTCATGTACCGCCGGACTCGGTGCTTGTGCAACCGTTTCCTGCTGCCATACCGCGAGGCCAATAGCATCGCGCCAGAAGCAGCAGAAGCACCACGGCCGCAGCCACCATCACGGGGGATTCGGCGGCCGCGCCGACCTCGCTCACCCACTGCGTAATATCGAGCCCGCTCCAGGCATAGAGGCGGTTGGTGAGCCAACCGAGCACAAGGGAACATAGGGCGATGGAGACCAGGTAGAGCATGGTCGCTGCCCTGCCGAAATAGCGGGCGACCACCGTGATGGTTGCCGCGTTGGTGGCCGGTCCGGCGAGCAAAAAGACCAGGGCCGCGCCCGGGGAAAGTCCCTTAAGGACCAGAGCGGCAGCAACCGGGGTCGAGGCGCTGGCGCAGATGTAAAGGGGAATGCCGACGACCAGCATAATCAACAGGGACAACAGTTCGTTGCCGAGGTAGCGGGTGAAAAAATCGTCCGGCACCAGGTAGGAGATCACCCCGGCGATGGCGATGCCTAAAAGCAGCCACGAGCCGATGTCCTTGAGCAGATCACCGAAGGCATAGCCGATTCCCCCCTTCAATCGGTGACTCAAAGAAGGGCGTGGGGGCTTTTCGGCCTCGCTGTGGACGCCGGAACTGGAGCAGCCACAGCTGCTTTTTCGGGTTTCTTCCGGGGCGACTTTGTTTTCCTCTGGCAGTCGGTTGATCAAAAGACCGGTTACGGTCGCGGTAAAAAAAGCGGCCGCGGGCCGAACCACCGTCATGAGGGGATCGAGCAGGGCCCAGGTGATGGCGATGGAGTCGACTCCCGTTTCGGGCACCGAAACCAGGAATGCCGCCGAGGCCCCTTTGCTCGCCCCCTGCTTGCGCAAACCGATGGCCGCCGGGATCACCCCGCAGGAGCAAAGCGGCAGGGGAATGCCGAACAACGAGGCCTTGAGCACCGAGGCGGTGCTGTTCTTCCCCAGGTGCCGGGCCACCGTCTCCTCAGGCAGCAGAGCCTTGAGCAAGCCGGCGGCGAAAAAACCGAACAGCACATAAGGGGCCGACTCGACAAGAATTTCCCAGCATTCGGCAAGAATGCCCAGAACGGTTTCGAGCATGCATCTTTCTCCTTGGCTACCCTCTTTTGACGATGATCGCCGCGGCCATGTCGGCATCAACCGCATACTGGCTGTAATCGACCGAAAAAACAAAGGAGGGGAAGTTGGCGTTCAACTCGATGGCGTTGCCGGGAAGCACGCCCATGGCCATCAGCTTCTGCAGCTTTTTCGAATCGCCCGCCTTGATGTAGGCAATCGTCCCGGTCTCCCCCGGTTTCAGGCTGGCCAGGGGGGCAACGAATTTCTCTTTCGTCTCGCGGGCCTTGCGGCAGCAGTCCCCGGGAGGAATCGGCTTGCCGTGGGGACAGGTTTCGGGGTGCCCCAGAAGCCGGCAGATTTTTTCTTCGATCCCTTTTTTGACGATATGCTCCACCTGGCAGGCGGCCTTTTCCATGTCCTCCTGGTCGGTTTCGATGATGTCGTGGAACAGGCACTCCGAAAGGCGGTGCCGGCGGATGGCCCGCTCGGCTTCTTTCTTTCCCGTCGGGGTAAAACGGACGGTTTCCCCCGACCGCTCCACCATCCCCTCCTGGGCCAGCTGATCGAGGGGGATCTCCAGTTTCTGGCTCAGCTGATTTTCCGTGTTCATCTGTGGGCGGGAATCCTCCACCAGGCACTCCCACAGAACCTCCAGGGCCTCTTCAATCCGTTCACTTGCTTTCATCGGTTTTTCTCCCGAATTTCTTCTTTAAATTTCGAAATGTTTCGACAAAGTCCGGCTCCCGGGGAGATTCGTATCCGCAGTAAGGGCATTTGACCTTCTGGCAGCCGCCGAAGGACGAGCAGCTCCGGCACTCCTTCTTGGCCTCCCTTGCGGCAAACTCCTTCCGGCAGAAGGGGCAGATCACAACTGAACTCCGGTGAGATTCAGCAGGGCATTCACCAGGCCGCCGACCGCAAAGGCGAAGGGAAAGATGAACAGGGCGATGGCACAGGCCATCTTGAGTCCGCGCTCCTTCTTCATCATCAAAAACTGAGCGATGCAGGGGATAAACAGGGTCAGGGTGATCACCGCCACCGCCAGCTGATTGCCGTTGAGCGCCCCGGCCTGCTGCAGGTCGAAAAGGCCGGCGGCGCCGTAATCGCGGCGGAAGAAGCCGAACAGAAAGGCCACCGCCGCCTCTTTCGGCAGGCCGATCCAGCCCATCACATAAGACAGCCAGGAGACGACGACATCGAAGGTCGCGGTGATCTTGCCCAGCCAGATCAGCACGCTGGCCAGGATGAACAGCGGCAGGATCTCGACGAAATACCACTGCATCCGGGTGTAGGTCTTCATGAAGACCGCCCCCGGACGGGGCATGCGCAGCGGGGGAACCTCCATGTAGAAGTTCGGCCGGTCGCCGGGCATCAGCCGGGCGGTGAGAAAGCCGATGAAGAGAAAGATGAACAGCATGAAGCCGAGCCAGACTCCCATGGCGGCCGGTTTTTCCGCGACCATGCCGAGAATCACCCCGAGCTGGGCGCTGCAGGGGATCGCCAGGGCCAGCAGCAGGGTGGCGATAATCCGCTCCCGTTTGGTTTCCAGGGTCCGGGTGACCATGGTGGCCATGGTATCGCAGCCAAAGCCGAGAGTCATGGGGATGACCGCCCGTCCGTTAAGGCCGATCTTTTTGAAGATCCGGTCGACCAGCAGCGCCAGGCGCGGCAGGTAGCCGGTATCCTCGATGATCGAAAAGGCGATGAAGAAGGTGCCGACGATCGGCAGAATGATGGCGATGGCATAGCGGATGCCCAGGGTGACGATGCCGTAGTCCATGCCCAACAGCTCCCGGATCGGTTGCCAGGGGACGTAGCCCATCAGGAAGTTGTTGATCCAGGGATTGATGTATTCGCCGAACAGGTCGGCCTCAAGAAAATCGACGATGGTGCCGGCTCCGAACTCCCCGACGAACTTGTAGAGGCCGAAGTAAAGAACCAGAAGCAGGATGGGGACCCCCGTCAGCGGTCGCATAGTCCAGCTGCTGAGGCGGCTGGCGAAGGATTTGCCCTTGTTGGCCGGCGGTGCGAAGGCTTCTTCGCAAATACTGACCGCGCTCTGGTGGAGCATCATCGGCACCGCGTAGCTGGCGGGCTCCTCCAGCTTTTCTTCCAGCTCCGCCAGCGTGGCGTCGAGAAAATCGGTCGAGCGCCCCTCCAGGGTGCGCTCCTCTTCGGCAATGGCCGCATCGCCCTGGATCAGCAGCAGGGCCAGGGCCCGCTGCGACAGGCCACGGCCGGCCGGCATGATCGGCGCAAGGGCATTCAGTGCGCCGTCGATGGCCTCGCCGTAATAGATCTCCGGGGTCTCTTGCGGGTGGCGGTAGGAGACGATTTTCTCCTTCAGAGTATCGACCCCCTTTCCGGAAAGGGCCGAGATGGCCACCACCGGAATGCCCAGCTTCTGCTCCAGCAATGCGGTATCGATGCGGATGCCGAGGCGCTCGGCCTCATCGATCATGTTGAGCACCAGCACCACCGGCAGGTCGGCCTCGACCAGCTGCAGGGTGAGGGAGAGCATCCGCTTGAGGTTCTTGGCGTCGAGAACATGCAGAACCACATCGGCCTCCCCGGCCCGCAGGATGTCCCGGGTGACTCGCTCCTCTTCGGTGATCGGCAACAGGGAATACATCCCCGGCGTATCTTCGACCTTGAACTCTTCGGTGCCGATCCGGCACTTGCCCCGGGAAACCTCAACCGTGGTCCCCGGGTAGTTGGACACCACCACGTAAGAGCCGGTCAGCCGGTTGAACAGGGCGCTCTTGCCCACATTGGGATTGCCCACCATGACGATCTTTTTGAGCCCGCTCTCTTCGCAGGCCTGGCCGCCCTGACAGCCGCAACCACTCTTCTGACCCATTGCTACCTCCAAGTAGGATTGCTGTATTTTGTCTTGAACGTGTGACGACACATTCATGTGTTTGCATAAAAAAAGAGGACTACCCTTCCTCCAGGTGCCGGATGCCTTCCTCAAAGAGGTTGCGGACATGCTCGTCGTCCAGGGAGTAATAGACCATCTTGCCGTCTTTTCTCGACCTGACCAAACGGGCGGTGCGCAGGATGCGCAGTTGATGGGAGACGGCCGAGGAGGTCATCTGGACGACTGCGGAAATGTCGCAAACACACAGCTCCTCCTCGGAGAGAGCATGAAGAATGCGCACCCGGGTCGGCTCGCTGAGCACCTTGAAGGTTTCGGCCAGCTCCACGATGGTCTGCTCGTCGTGCATTCGGGCCCGGGCCCGGGCGACCCGCTCGTCGTCCACGTAATTGATCTGGCAGATATCTTTTGACATGTTGTCCGTTTATGTGAATAATCGTTCAAACGTTTCGGGCTTTTTACCTTTATCGCCCTATCTCTGTCAAGAAGAATTTGAAAAGGCTTTTCATCGCGAATCCATGATCCCCCCATCGCACCGATCAAAAAGACTCTCCCTGCCCGCCCTGGGGCTCATTCTGGCCGCAATCATCCTGGCTCTGATCCTCGGCGTGGTCACCTGGCGCAATCTGGACCGCGAAGAGCGCCTGATGGAGAGCTTCCTGCGGGAGGAAGGCCTGACCCTCATCCGCGCCTTCGAGGCGGGGGCCCGTACCTCCATGATGATGAACTGGGAAGGCAACTCCCTGGCGACCCTGGTGCGGGAGACGGCACGAACCGATTCTGTCGCCTATGTCGTCGTTGCCGATGCCTCCGGACGGCTGCTGACGGCGGCGGGAGAGAGGCGTAGCGGCGACGATATCCTCCCGGTTGCGCAAGTTCTGGCGCAGGAGCAGCCCCGCACCCGCCGGACAGAGGATGGCGCCGGCCGGGCCGTGTTCGAGGTCGCCAGGGAATTCAACCCGGTTTTGCCGGAAGGGGCCGGCCGTGAGGGGATGATGGGACGCTGGCAGAGATGGTGCGGAATGGGCTGCGCGCCGGGCGAGCAGGTTGGGCGCCGGGCGGTTTTCGTGGGGCTTTACACCGGCGAGTTCGAAGCGGCCCAAGACGAAGACGTCCGCCAGAGCCTGCTCATGGGCGCTCTGCTGCTGCTTCTGGGGTCGACCGGATTTTATTTCCTCTTTCTCTCCCAGCAAACCCGGGTGGCCGAAACCACCCTGGCCAACATGGAGCTTTACACCCGCAACGTCATCGACAGCATGCCCGCCGGGCTGATCACCCTGGACAACCAGGGGCGCATCGTCTCCCTCAACGACAAGGCCCGGGGGATCTTCGGCCAACAGGGAGAGGCCACCGAGGGCAGACCCCTGGAGACTCTGACCGGAACGGAGCGCTGCGAGATTGCGCCGCTGATCCGGGAGGGCCGCGAATTCGTGGAGCGGCCGATGGAGTGCCGCCGGCCCAGCGGCGAGAGCATCCCGGTCAAGGTGAGCGCCTCACGCCTGACGGGCCGGGGGGGAGAGCCGCTGGGAACCGTGCTGGTTGTCCGGGACATGCGCGAGATCCGGGCCATGGAAGAGGCGCTGGAGCGCTCCCGGCGACACGCCGCCCTCGGGCGCATGGCGGCCGGCATCGCCCACGAGATCCGCAATCCACTGGGGACCCTGCGCGGCTTCGCCCAGTATTTTGCCAAACTGGGAGAAAAGGACCCCCACGCCAAAGAATACGCCGAACTGATGGTCGGCGAGGTCGATCGGCTCAATCGCACCATCTCCGCCCTGCTGCAGTTCGCCCGGCCGCGCGAGCCCGAACCGGCGGACGTCGACCTGGGCGATCTGCTGCGGCGCACCGCCCGGCTGCTGCAGGAGGACCTGGCGGCGCGCAAGTTGACCTTTGTGCTCGACCTGCCCGCCGAGGGGGTCAGCTTCACGGCCGACTCCGACCTGCTGACCCAGGTGCTGATCAACCTGCTCCAGAACGCCCAGGCCGCCACCGAAGCCGGAGGGACAATCCGCCTCGGGGCAAGAGAGCAGGATGCGGAGATCCGCTTCTGGGTGGAGGACACCGGCAAAGGGATGGCCCCGGAGGAGCGGTCGCGCATGTTCGACCCCTTTTTCACCACCCGCAAGACCGGGACCGGACTGGGACTGGCGATGGTCCACCAGATCGTGGAGCAGCACGGCGGCCGCATCGAGGTGGAGAGCGCGCCGGAGAAGGGTACCCGGGTCGAAGTCATTCTTCCGCAAGAGAGGACCGATGGAAAAAGCTAAAGCCGTGATTCTCGTGGTCGACGACGACACCGCCCACCGCACCATGCTCAAGGCCCACCTGGGCGGCGAGGGGTACGAGATCGTCGAGGCCGATGACGGGGACGTGGCCATTCATCTGGCCCGGGAGCGCGAGATCGATCTGGTCCTGCTCGATCTGAAGATGAAGCGGGTGGGAGGGATGGAAGCCCTTGCGGCGATCCAGGAGGCGAAACCGGCCCTGCCGGTCATCCTCATCACCGCCTTCTCCTCAGTGGAAAATGCCGTGGAAGCGATGAAGAAGGGCGCCTTCGACTACGTCACCAAACCGGTGGACGTTGCGGAGCTGGCCCTGACGGTGGAGCGGGCCCTCGACTTCGAGCGTCTGCAGCAGGAAAACGCCGTCCTCAAGGAGCGGCTCGGCGAAAAGTTCGACTTCGGCAACCTCATCGGCGCCAGCCGACCGATGCGCGAACTCTTCGAGACCCTGGCCTTGGTCGCCCCGTCGGACGCCACCGTGCTGATCACCGGCGAGTCGGGGACCGGCAAGGAACTGGTCGCAGGCGCCGTCCATCACAACAGCCCCCGCTCAGGCGGCCCCTTCGTCAAGGTCAACTGCGCGGCGCTGCACGAGAACCTGCTGGAGAGCGAGCTGTTCGGCCACGAAAAGGGGGCCTTCACCGGCGCCGCCGAGCAGCGCAAGGGGCGCTTCGAGCTGGCCGATAAGGGGACCCTGTTTCTCGACGAGATCGGCGACATGAGCCCCACCACCCAGGCCAAGATTCTGCGCGTGCTGCAGGAGGGGGAGTTCGAGCGGCTCGGCGGCACCAGAACGATCAAGGTCGACGTGCGCCTGCTCGCCGCCACCCACAAGGACCTGCAGCAGATGGTGGACGAGGGCAGCTTCCGCCAGGACCTTTTCTTCCGACTCAGTGTCGTTCCCCTCGAACTGCCCCCCCTTCGGGAGCGGGCTGAGGATATCCCGACACTGGCCGGTCATTTCCTGGCAAAGTACAGCGCCAAAAACCGCAAAGACATCCGCGGCCTGCACCCCGAAGCCCTGGACGCCCTGCTCGCCTACCCCTGGCCCGGCAACATCCGCGAGCTGGAAAACACCCTGGAGCGGGCGGTCATCCTCTGCCTCGGCGAGCAGATCGGCCTGCGCGAGCTTCCCGTTGCCGTGCGCGCGGCGACCGAAAGCAATGAGCGCCCCTTCGCCCTGCGCCCCGGACATACCCTCAAAGAGATGGAAAAGGACCTCATCCGTGCCACCCTCGCCCAGACCGACGGCAACCGCACCCGCGCCGCCGAGATTCTCGGCATCAGCCGCCAGACCCTGCAGAACAAGCTCAAGGAATACGGGCTGGGGTGACTGCAGGCCCGGGGCAGGCAAGTCAAAGCGGGCCAGAGCAACGAAGTGTCGATAGCCGGTGGTTTGCTGTGACGCCTATCTTTCAATAAACGCAACATCCCCCTGGATCACTTCAAACAGGCGAGGCTTGGCCAGGGAATAATAGGACATTCGCCCGTCGTTGCGGTGGCCGAGGAGCCCCCGCTGGCGCAGTAGTTTCAACTGCTGGCTGGTTGCCGGCATAGAAAGCCCGAGGATGTGGGCCACGTCGCAGACGCACAGCTCCCCCTTGCCCAGGGCGAAGATAATTCGCAAGCGGGTGGGATTGCCGAGGAGCTTGTAAAACTCGGCAAGGTCCTGCAGCTCGTCCTCGGCGATCATGGCGTCTGTTATGTCATTGACCAGCTCTTCGTTAAAGCAGACGACCTTGCAGGTCTCTTCGCCGGCATTGGCTTTAGGTTGTGTTTTCATCATTCTCCCAACCTCTGGAGTTCTTTCCCTTCCAGGATATACCCCTTTGGAGAGGAAACCATCTCGCCTGTCACGACCAGCTCCTCCTTCACCTTTGGCGGGGCTCCCGCATAGCGGACCGGTACGAACTTGGAAGCACAGGTCACTACCCCGCAGGCTCGGAATTCCCGGCTGTCGATCATGAGAAAAACGGAATCGGAAGGATTGACGTTGGCAACGACCCCTCGGACCTGGATCGCGCCTTTATAGGCGGACGGGTCGGAAGCCACGCTGTTGACATCCAGTGCCCCTGCCGGGCCCGAGGTCCCGGGCCGGCTCCCCATGCCCAGGGCCAGCCCCGCGCCCAGCAGTACTACGAAAATACCGACGATGCCCCATTTCCTTAAGACGTTCATGTTTTTTATCCTTTGCGTTCGTTGGTGTGTCAATGTCCTTTAGTCGACCGCCAGTTGCCCGTCGCGGATGCAAAACGTCTGCTGCGCCATGGCAGCGACGGTCTCCGAGTGGGTGACGATGACCACGGTTTTCCCCTGGTCGTTGATCTTGCGGATGTGCTCCAGCAGTTCCTCTTCCGAGCGGCTGTCTAGGTTGCCGCTCGGCTCATCCATCAGCAGAATCTCTGGGTCGTTGGCCAGCGCCCGGGCGATGGCCACCCGTTGCCGCTGACCGCCGGAGAGCTGATTCGGCTTGGCCTGCAGTTTATCTGCGAGGCCCACCAGCTTGAGCAGTTCTGCGGCCCGCTCTTCCTGCTCCTTTTTCGATATTCCTGCCAGCATCATCGCCACCTGGACGTTTTCCAGCGCGGTCAGTACGGGGAGCAGGTTGAAGAACTGGAACACGAAGCCGATCTTTCTGGATCGGATCTCCGCCAGCCGATTGGCATCGACGGACGTCAGCTCGACATCATCGAGATAAACTTTCCCAGAGGTGGGCCGGTCGAGCCCGCCGATCAGATGGAGCAAGGTGCTCTTGCCGTGGCCCGACGGTCCCATGATACAGGAGAGACTGCCTTGGGGTATTTCCAGACCCACCTCTTGGAGGGCGACCGTCCGGTAGCCGGTGTCGTAGATCTTGGAGAGTTTTTCGGTACGGATGATGGCGTTACTCATAGCTGATGGCCTCCACGGGGCTGAGTTTGCAGGCCTGCCGCGCCGGGTAGACTCCGGCCAGGGCAGAAACCAATATCGAGAAGATCAGGGCTTTCAGCGTGATCCCCGCGCTGAAGATCTGAACGCTCTGCTCGCTACCCAGAAAGGCGGTAAATTCATTCTGGCCGATATACGGGGCGGCGAAGTAGGAGAAGACAAAACCGACTACTACCCCGGCGACTCCGCCCAAAAGGCCATAGAAAGCCGATTCGTACAGGAACAGGGAGAAGATGGTTCTTTTCTTGGAGCCGATGGCCTGGAGAATGCCGATCTCCCGCCGGCGCTCGTAAATGGCGGTCATCATGGTGTTGACGATGCCGAAAAAGGCGGCCAGGATGGCGACTGCCGCGATCAACTGCAGCGCGCTGCCCACGGTGCCGACGATGGCCAGCACCGACTTCAAGAGCTGCTTGTCGGAAACCACGGCGACATTGGCCACGTTCTGGATTTCCAGGATGTATTGGTCGATTCGGGTGATGTCGTCCACCGTCACCGAAACGAACGATACTTTGTCGCCGACACCGTAGAGCTTCTGCGCGGTGGGAAGATCCATATAGACGGCCAGGTCATCCCGGTTGCCGACTTCCTCCAAGACCCCGCTGATCGAGAATTCCTGCCCCCGGACCGAAATCGCGTCCCCAAGTTTCAGCTCGAATTGTTTGGCAATGCCGAAACCGATCACGATATTGGCGTCATCCAGCAGGTAGCGTCCTTGACCGATCTCCCAGTTCTTGAACTGCTTCATCCTGGTCGGCAAAATTCCGACCAGCGGGACCGGCTGGTTTTTGAGGGCGGTGCGCTGGGTCAGATAGGGGATGGCGGTCAGGCCCTCGATGGCGGCAATTTTTTCCACATCCGCGTTGGGGATGGCTTCGGGCAAGGTCTCCCCGGTGAGGACGGAGATCTGTTCGTAGGCGCACCATCCCCGGGGAGTGACCACCAGGTGGGCCCCCAGGATGTCCGCCTGCTTGCGGATCTCCGTTTCCAGCCCCGTGCCCAGCGACAGCAAGGTCACCAGAGAGGCGATGCCCACGGCGATGGCGGAGAGGGTAAAGAAAAAGCGGCTCTTGCGGCGGATGATGTTTTTCCAGGTCAGCTTGAAATGGTTCAAGGTGCTTCCTCCTCTGTGGCTGTTTGCAGCTTTTGCGGTACCGATAACCTATTCTAAACATTTTCACGTTTTCGAAAATAATTATCTTTTTATTTTCCCGCGCTGTCAAGCGCTTTGCTTCCTTGGAGTTGTCAAAAAATTTGACAAAAGGCACGAATCCGGGATGGCAAGCCGTCTAAAAATTTTCCGGTCAACTGCCTGCACGAATACCCGAGAAGGAACATTTCTTATTATATTTCAGCCCCTTGGAAGCCAATCCTGGGTCCTGGCATCCTCCTTGCCATTATAGTTTGGCAACAATTCACATATTGAGGAGGTTTTCATGAAAAAGATGATTCTGCTGCTGGTGGTTCTGGTCGGTGCGGCCTTGACCCTCTCGGGTTGCGGCCATTGGGGACACTGGGATGGGCACACCCATGGGCAGGGCCGATCGCACAGCCATTATGCCGGCTGCGGCCACCCGGGATATTGAACGGGAACAGCCATGTTTTGCGAACCTGGTTGGGGCGGCGGATGGTTTTTCGGCGGATGGATCGTTCCAGGGCTGTTCATGCTGGCCCTGCTCGGCGGAGTTGCCTGGCTCCTGAGCCGGCGACCTCCAGCGAGCGGGCTCGCACCCAAGGCTTGCCCCCGCTGCGGAGGATCGGTGCGGGAGGTCTACTTTCGTTGCCCGCACTGCGGGGATGCTCTCAAGCGCAATTGCCCCGGTTGCAGCCGGGTGGTGGACCAGGACTGGGATTTCTGTCCCTTTTGCAGCGTGGCGCTGAAGGCCGGAGGGAAACAACCAACAACCACAACGACAATGGATCAACAAACCCCATGAATCGGAAAGGAGAACGCCATGAAGAACAATCGTAAACTAATCGCAACAACGGCAGTTTTGGCTATGGTGGCCATGACGACCCCCGCCTTCGCCTGGATGGACGGCTGGTCAGGCTACGGCATGGGATCGGCAACCGGCACGCAGGCCCTGACCGCCGAGCAGCAGAAAAAGGTCGATGAGATCCAGGGCAAGTATCAGCCGCAACTGCAGGAGTTGCAGCAGAAACTCAACGCCAAGCAGGACGAGCTGATCGCGGCCCGCAGCGACGACGCCACGACAGTGGGCCGGCTCAACGCTCTTGAGAGCGAGCTGAACAATCTGGAACGTGCCTACTGGACCAAGCTGGACCAGGCCAATCTGGAAGTGAGCCGGATCACCGGCGGCGGATACGGTTCCTGGTTCGCCTGTGACTACCGGGGTTGCGATCATGACAACGGTCGTCATGGCATGATGCGGGACGATTACATGATGAGCGGTCGCAGCATGTCCGACGGTCATTACGGTTCTTGTTGCCGGTAACTGTTTTGCTGATACTGCCCTATAACGCCGAAATGGAGCTGCAACGATGAAAAACAGACGGTTCAACACCCTCTTTGGCTTGTTGCTGGCCGGTTTGTTTCTGCTGATTTCTGCCGGTCCGGGCATCGCCGTCGATGACCGGGAGGCGCTTCAGGGGATGACCGCGGCCAAGGTGGTGTTCGATATCAAAAAGGACGATCCGCAACAGTTGTTGCGGGCCCTGACCGCGATCAGAAAGACCCACGAGAGACTGATCCGACAGGATGTGCAGCCAGAATTCGTCGTGACCTTTCGGGGGCCTGCGGTGGTCTGTCTGGCCGACATGAAAGAGGACCCGGACGCAGATGAGTATAAGGAAGAGGTCCTGGATAAGATTTCATGGAACATCATCGAGTTGCAAAAAGCCGGTGTTCAGATGGAAATCTGCTCCCTGGCCCTTAGCTTGGTCGGCATGGAAGACACCGAGCTGCTGCCCGGCATCAGGAAAGTCGGCAACAGTCTGGTCTCCCTGATCGCCTACCAGAACAAAGGGTATGCCATGGTGGCCATTTGAGCACGAGAGGTTAGGTTTTGGGTGGAGCGTCCGGATTCTATGTTATCCGGACGCTCCACCGTATCATCAACCGGAAGGAGATGAGTGAAATGGGTTACGTTTTCAGAAAAACAGTTGCCGGATCTTTCGATCAGGCGATCGCCAGGGTCTCAGAAGAGCTCGGGAAAGAAGGGTTCGGCATCCTGACCGAGATCGATGTTCAGACGACCCTGAAGAAAAAGCTTGACGTCGATTTCAGGAAATACCGCATTCTCGGCGCCTGTAATCCGACCTTCGCCCACCGGGCGCTGCAGGCCGAGGCGCACATCGGCGTCATGCTCCCCTGCAACCTGATCGTTCAGGAGTATGATGACGGCCGTGTCGAGGTTGCGGCAGTCGATCCCATCGCCACGATGCAGGCGATCGACAATGCCGAGCTGGCCGATATCGCGATCCAGGTCCGGGGTAAACTGCGGCAGGTGATCGACAGCTTATGAAAAAGCCCGAATGCAAGCCTGTCTGTCTCTCGGCTTACGGCCGGGGAAGTAAAGGAATCTAGACCATGACGAGATTTTGGAACGAGAGCTGGCTGTGCGGCCCCGGCAGTTACTTTCACGGACCCTGGGGCATGCTCGTCAACCTGATCTTCTGGGTGGCGATAATTTTTCTGGCCGTCTGGTTGTTTCAGGCCCTGTTCAGAAAAAACAGAACCGCGCCATCGTCCTCTGCGCCGCTGGAGGTGCTGAAGCACCGCTATGCAGCCGGAGAAATCGACCGCGAGGAGTTCGAGCGGATGAAGCGGGAGCTGCAGAAGTGAGCGGCTGCGCCCTTACCCGAGAGGTTTCCCGTCTGTTGCTGACAAAGAGATAACGACAATATGAAACTTGCCTTAACAAACTTCAGTCTCAAGCGCCCCTGGACGGTGATCATCCTGGTGCTGATGATTACCGGGATGCTGGCATCCCAGTTCCCCAAGGTTCAGTTTGACAACGATCCGGAAAATATGCTTTCCGCCGACGAACCGGTGCGGATCTTTCATCACCAGGTCAAGGAAAAGTTCGATCTCTACGACTTCGTGGTCGTCGGGGTTGTCAATGAAGAGCATCCCGACGGAGTTTTCAATGTCGAAACTCTGGGCCGCGTGTATGACCTGACGCAGGAACTGCTGACGTTGCGGCAGACTGAGGACGGCCTGCCCGCCGTTCTTGCTCCGGCCGCCGACGGCAAGGGGGACGCGCCGAAAATTCTCGACCTCTCCCCCGCCGGCGCCTGGCAGCGCGTTCTGGGAGCGGCCTTTCAGCATAACCCGAATGAACTGTTCGATGCTCAGGGACGCAGTGTCATCATCGGCAGGGAGCTGATCGCTCCGAGCGTGGTCGACAACCTCAAGCAGGCCGAGCTCGGCTCGCTGAAGCTCGAATATCTGATGGAAAACCCGCCCGCCACCCGGGCCGAAGCGCTCACCATTCGCGACGATGCGATGAGCAACCCGCTCTACCGCGGCACCCTGGTGGCGGAGGATGAACGGGCGCTGGCCCTCTATATCCCCATCACCGAAAAACGCTTCAGCTACAACGTCGCCAATCTGGTCCGGACCCTGACCGCCGACTGGCCGGAAAGCGAGCAGGTGTATATCACCGGCCTGCCGGTCGCCGAGGACACCTTCGGGGTGGAGATGCTGGTGCAGATGGCGACCTCGGCGCCCCTGGCGATGCTGGTCATCTTTTTGCTGCTGCTGTTTTTCTTCCGGCGCGTTTCCCTGATTATCGCGCCGATGCTGGTGGCGATGATCAGCGTCATCTGCACCATGGGGCTGCTCATCGGGCTCGGCTTCGACGTTCACATCATGAGTTCGATGATCGCCATCTTCCTGATGCCGATCGCCGTCGCCGACTCGGTTCACATCCTGAGCGAGTTTTTCGATACCTATCCCCGTTTTCAGGACAAAGGCAAAACGGTGCGCCATGTCATCGGTCACCTCTTTGCCCCGATGCTCTTCACCAGCCTCACCACCATTGCCGGGTTCGCCTCTCTGGGGACCACGCCGATTCCCCCGGTGCAGATTTTCGGCCTGCATGTCGCCTTCGGGGTGGCAGTGGCCTGGCTGCTCTCCATGACCCTGATTCCGGCCTACATCATGCTCGCGGTCCCCGAGAAATCGCTGGTCGCGCTGACAACCGGAAAGCGGAGCGAACAAGGGCGGGGCGGAGCGCTGACCCGGATGCTCGAGTGGCTCGGCGGCTTCGGCTTCCAGCGCTGGAAGCTGATCCTCGGGGTGACCCTGGCGGTTATCGGGCTTTCCGCCTACGGCATCAGCAAGGTTCAGGTCAATGACAACCCGGTCAAGTGGTTCACGCAGGACCACGATATCCGGGTCGCCGATCGTGTCCTCAATGAGCATTTCGGCGGCACTTACACGGCCTACCTCACGCTTTCCGAAGCAGGAGCGCAAACCGGCGGTTTCGCGGAGCAGGCCGGGATACTGGCCGAAAAGGTCCGGGAGCGCTTCTCCGCGATCCTCCCCGAAGCAACCCAGCGTTTCGAAGAAAAGCTCAAAGGTCTGGCCCAGGCAGGCGCCGACCGGGCCTGGGAGCAACTGGCCGCCGCGGCGCAAACGTTGGACGCTGAAGCGAGCGCTTCCTGGAACAGTCTGGCGGACAGCATCAATTATCTCGATCCGGCCGGTCTGAGCCATCGGGACCTGCTGCAGGCGATCGCCGGCATCGAAGGGGCCGCCGCAGCCGACCGCCAGACCCTGACGGCCCGCCTCCAGGGAGCAGAAGACTTGCGCGGCGCGGCGCTTCTGGAGCGGGCTCTGGCCATCTGCGACGAGTTCACCGCCCAGTCGTTCCAGGAGTTCGTTTTCGCCATGCAGGCCGAGCTTTCCGCCCCGCTGTTCAAGCAGCCGGAAACCCTGCGCTACCTCGAAGAGCTGCAGGCCCACCTGCTGGAAAACCCGGTGGTCGGCAAGACCTCCTCGGCGGTCGACGCCCTGAAAAAGGCGGCCTACGAGCTCAGTTTCCAGGCGCCCGTCCCCGGGGCAACGGAACAGGATCTGGCGCTGCTTACCGAGGCCAACCGAAGCAACTTTGCGGTTCCCGCCAGCGCCGCGGGCACAGGCCAGGTCTTTGTCCAGCTTGAGGGGATGAAGAAAAAGGACAGCCTGTTCCACCTGGTGACCCGCGACTACCGTGAGGCCAATGTCTGGGTGCAGCTCAAAAGCGGCGACAACAAGGAGATGGAGGCGGTGGTGGCCGACGTGAAGGATTACCTGGCCGACAACCCGCCGCCGGCGCCTTTGAAGGCGGAATGGGCTGGCCTGACCTATCTCAACGTGGTCTGGCAGGACAAGATGGTGAAAGGGATGCTGACATCGCTGGCCGGCAGTTTTCTGGTGGTGCTGGTGATGATGATGGTGCTGTTCCGCTCGCCGGTTTTCGGACTGCTGGCGATGATCCCGCTGTCGGTCACCATCGCCTTCATCTACGGATTGATCGGGCTGGTCGGCAAGGACTACGACATGCCGGTGGCGGTGCTTTCCGCTTTAACCCTGGGGCTGAGCGTCGACTTCGCCATCCATTTTCTGCAGCGGGCGCGGGAGATGGTCAGAAGCCTCGGCAGCTGGCAGGCGGCCGGCCGGGAGATGTTCAAGGAACCGGCCATGGCCATCAGCCGCAACGCCATCACCATCTCGGTCGGTTTCACCCCGCTGCTGGTGGCGCCGCTGGTCCCCTACAAGACCGTCGGCTTCTTCCTGGCGACCATTATGGGCGTCTCCTGGCTGGCGACCCTGTTTATTCTGCCGGCCCTGCTGACCCCACTGAGAAAGATCCTCTTCCGCCAGACCGAGGCAAGGCTGCCGGGGGCGGCTGTCCCTCAGCAACATGACCGAACTTCACCAACAGAGGAGTAACTGATGCAACCCTTCAACCGGATTATCGCCTTGAGTTTTTGCGGGCTGCTGCTGGCGGTCACCGCCGCGGCGCAGGAGTTCAGCGTCGACGAGATCATTCAAAAGGCTAACCTGGCTTCTTACTACGCCGGCCAGGACGGCCGCGCCGAGGTCAAAATGACCATCACCGACGCCGGAGGCGGCACCCGGATTCGCGAATTCACCATGCTGCGCAAGGATGTCGACGGCGAGAACCAGAAGTTCTACGTCTATTTCAAGGCTCCGGCCGATGTGCGCAAAATGGCCTACCTGGTCTGGAAGAACGTCGGCGGCGAAGACGACCGCTGGCTGTGGCTGCCGGCCCTGAACCTGAAAAAACGGATCGCCCCGGGCGACAAGCGGACCAGCTTTGTCGGCTCCGACTTCTACTACGAGGACGTGTCCGGCCGCGGCATCGACGAGGATCATCATGAGCTGCTCGAAATCACCGAAAGCCAGTATGTGATTAAAAATACCCCCAAAAATCCCGGCGAGGTGGAGTTCGCCTATTACAAGGTCTGGATCGACAAGCAGACCTTCCTGCCCCGCCTGGCCGAGTACTACGATAACCAGGGCCAGCTCTATCGCAAGGTGGAGGCGACCCGGGTCGAAACCATCCAGGGGCACCCGACCGTGGTCGAAGCAGTGGCCAGCGATCTCAAGGCCGGGACCCGCACCACCAATGAGTTCACCGCTGTCAGCTATGACCTGGGGTTTGACGAGCAGATCTTCACCGAGCGGTTTCTCCGTCGCCCGCCGCGGGAAGTGACCAGGTAAGCCCATGGTCTTCAAGCCCTTTTTTCTGCTCCTGCTGGCCGGGGGCCTCCTGTTCGGCGGGCCTGCGGCGGCTCAAGGCGAGGAAGAGTCTCCCCTGGAGGCCCTCGGCATCGAGCTGCACGGGTTTCTCGACGCCCGCTACGGCCGGCGGATCCAGAGCGATCCCTATCAGCGTCACACCAGCCTCGGCGAGGCCCGTCTGCAGCTCGATGCCAGCCGCATGGGCAATCGGCTGAGCTGGCAGCTGCGCAGCGATTTTCTCTACGACGAGCTGCCCGGCAACCGCAACCTCGATCTGGAAGACGGCAGCGGACCCGTCGATCTGCGGGAGGCGAACCTGCTCTTCTCTCCGTTCGAGTTCATGGACGCCAAACCGGGCCGACAGATCCTGACCTGGGGCACGGGCGACCTGGTCTTCATCAACGACCTGTTTCCCAAGGACTGGCAGTCCTTTTTCATCGGCCGCGACGAGGAATACCTCAAGGCCCCTTCGGATGCTCTGTTGGTGAGCCTGTTTCCGGCCTTTGCCAACATCGACCTGGTTTACACGCCCCGTTTCGACGCCGACCGGTTCATCAGCGGGGAACGGCTCTCCTATTTCAGTCCCATGCTCGGTCGGCGGGCCGGCCGGGACGCCATCATCGAGGCCGATAGACCGGACGCCTGGTTCGACGAGGACGAGCTGGCGGTGCGGATTTCCAAGAACCTGGCTGGCTATGAACTCGCCCTCTACGGCTACGACGGCTTCTGGAAGAGCCCGGTCGGCATGGACCCGGTCGCCGGCAAGGCCATCTTTCCCAAACTCGCCGTCTACGGCGCCAGCCTGCGCGGAGGATTGGGCAAGGGGCTGTTCCATGGCGAGACCGGTTATTACGATTCCAAGCAGGACCGCGACGGCAACGACCCATCGCTACCCAACAGCGAATGGCGGCTGCTGCTGGGCTATGAACGGGAGCTGGCCCGGAATTTTTCCGGCGGGCTGCAGTATTACCTGGAATATATGGAGGATCACGAGGAGTACCTGGCCAACCTGCCGGCCGGGCAAAAAGGGCGGGACGAAGATCGCCATGTGCTCACCCTGCGCCTGACCAGACTGGCCTTCAATCAGAACCTGACCCTGTCGCTCTTCACCTTCTGGTCCCCGTCGGACGCGGATCTTTATGCCCGGCCGATCGTCAAGTACAAACTGACCGACGCCTGGCTGCTGACCGTCGGCGGCAACCTTTTTACCGGCCGCAGGGACCACACCTTCTTCGGCCAGTACGAGAAAAACAGCAACGTCTACGCGGGAGTCCGCTACAGCTTCTGAAGCGGACTCCCGCACCGAACCAGAAATTGGTACAAAGGAGAAAAAACTCATGACCGTCAACCGTTATCTGCGTATGATCGCCGGTTTCTTCATCCTGCTCAGCGTCCTGCTGGCCCAACTCCATTCCCCCTACTGGCTGTTCTTCACCGCCTTTGTCGGCCTCAATCTGTTCCAGAGCGCTTTTTCCAACTGGTGCCCGATGATGACCTTCCTGCGCAAGCTGGGAGTGAAGGAGGGCTAGGAGGATTTGCGGTGGGTTACAGAGATTGGCCGTACCCCGCGCAAGCCGATTTTGGTTTTACCCGAGAGCCGGTAACTCTACCCCCTGAACTGAAAGGAAAAACTCCGTGTCCCGAATTTACACCGACAACTCACTCTCCGTCGGCCGCACCCCCCTGGTGCGCCTGAATCGTATTGCCCCCGAAGGCGCCACCGTCCTCGGTAAGATCGAGGGGCGCAACCCGGCCTACTCGGTCAAATGCCGCATCGGCGCCTCGATGATCTGGGACGCCGAACAGAAGGGGCTGCTCGGCCCTGGCAAGGAGATCATTGAGCCGACCAGTGGCAACACCGGCATCGCCCTGGCCTTTGTCGCGGCGGCACGCGGCATTCCGCTGACCCTGACCATGCCCGAGACCATGAGCATCGAGCGCCGCAAGGTGCTCAAGGCCTTCGGCGCCAACCTGATTCTCACCCCCGGCGCCAAGGGGATGGGCGGCGCGGTCGCCGAGGCTGAGGAGTTGGCCGCCTCCGATCCGGGCCGTTACCTGCTGCTGCACCAGTTCAAAAACCCGGCCAATCCGGCGATCCACGAGCAGACCACCGGCCCCGAGATCTGGGATGATACCGACGGCGAGATCGACGTGCTGATCTCCGGCGTCGGCACCGGCGGCACCATCACCGGCGTCTCCCGCTATATCAAGCAGACCAAGGGCAAGCAGATCCTCTCGGTGGCGGTGGAGCCCGCCGACAGTCCGATCATCAGCCAGAAACTGGCCGGCCAGCACCTGCATCCCGGGCCGCACAAGATCCAGGGGATCGGTGCCGGTTTCATCCCCGAGACCCTCGACCTGACGATGGTCGACCGCGTCGAGCTGGTCAGTAACGACGAGGCGATCGACTTCGCCCGGCGCCTGGCCAAAGAGGAAGGAATCCTCTCCGGCATCTCCTGCGGCGCAGCGGCGGCGGTGGCGGTCCGCCTGGCCGCGCAGCCCGAGTTCAAGGACAAAAAGATCGTGGTCGTCCTGCCCGACTCAGGCGAGCGCTATCTTTCGAGCGTACTGTTCGAAGGGGTTGTCTGAGTCTTTCCTTGATCTAGATGATAAGAGTCGGCGGCCCAGCCGCCGACTCTTTGTGTGCCGCGATCAGTTGGGATGAACTTGAAAGACCCGAAGAAGTTGCAGAGCAGAAGTCCGGATCGCTTTACTGAAAATCGATGAAAGCCCCATCGAACTGCTCGAGCCGACCTCACCCGACTCGCTAGTGGCCAAGTTCTTTAAAAACTGTCATCACATGGCTTACGAAGTTGCCGATATTGAGCAGGCGCAGTCTAGCCGAGCGGAAACAAAAAGAAGTAAGATTGTTCGATGGAAGCGCCATGGTGCCCACGGTTGCCTGATCGCCTTGTTGCATCCCAGGACCAGCGGACAAAGAATCTATTAGCTGTTTTCACACGAGATTATGGCTTGTGAAAAATAGACTTTGACCAGCTTTTTGAGGCAGAAAGCCTTTTATTAGGCTCCCTCAGGGTCTGGGAATTTACAAAACCCGTCAATGGAGACAATGAATGCTAAAGAAAACATTGCTTGCTGTCGCACTGACTTTCGCAATGCTTGCCCTTATCCCCCTGTCAGCTGCTGCGCTGCAAAAAGGGGAAACCCTCCCGGAACTAAAGGGCAAAACAATCGAGGGCACCGACTTTGACCTCAGCGCATTCAAGGGAGAACCGATCCTGCTGAAGATCGGCACGACCTGGTGCGGGACTTGCCGCATGCAAACCAAGGCGATCAGCGGCATCCGCGATTATCTAAAAGAGAACAAGGTCCGCTTTGTCGAAGTTTTCCTGCAGGAAAACGAAAAGACGGTCCGCAAGTACTTTACCAAAGACGGTTATGAGCTGCCTGAAACTGTCGTGCTGGATGAAGGCGCTATCCACAAAAGTATGAATGTTTACCTGGTTCCCAGAGTGATCCTGATTGACAAAAACTATAAAGTCTACCGGGATGGTGATGCGATCTCTTCGAAAGACCTGAAGAAGATGCTCGAAGCTATGCTGGCGATCGATAATGCTCCGGCGATAGAATAGGCAAATCATGCCGCATAAGCAATCCTCGGATGTTTGAAGTCGTTCCGAACTTAATGCGGTCGCTTCTGTTGAGTTTTCATAACTGAACGGGTCTTCTTGGTCAGCCCCTGTATTCGGTCCTGGCGGGCAGATTGGAGCGGATATGCTGCTTGAGGTTCCCGTTCGAGGGAAAAGACAGCGCAAGCAGCAGCCCGGAAAGGGCTGCTGCTGAGGTTGTGCGGTCAGGCAGAAAACGGGACATCAGCCAAGGGTCCTAGTCGACGGAAGCTGGCAGGTTGCCTGGATCCGGCCGGAGGTGATGCCGGCAATGTAGGTCAGGCAGGATGGGGGCAAGGGTAGCACGCAGGGCGCGACTACTACATGTTACCCTTTGACCAGCCCCTTGAAATAGGCGATCGTTTTCGGGCTGGCCCAGTCAATGGCGCCAATCACTTTTTTGTCGACTGTGCCGTCTTTGCGGATGATGAAGGACTCGGGGAACCTGTAAACGCCGTATTGTTGCTGCACGGTCCCCGTGTCATCATAGAGGACGGTGAAATCATGCGGATTATTCTTTAAAAATGCCGGAACAACAGATCGGCCATTCTCCTCGGTGTTGACCGCCAGCATGACAAAATCTTCGCCCGCCATGATTTTGTTGAGCTTTTCCATCGAAGGCATCTCTTCTTTACAGGGTGGGCACCAGGTCGCCCAGAAGTTGACCATGACAATCTTGCCGCGCAATGCAGACAACGTGACCTTGTTGCCTTTGGTGTCCTCCAATGTAAAGTCTGGGGCCGCATCGCCGGCAACCACTGCGGTGGTTGATGGCATGTTCGAATAAATGTAGGCGCCACCGCCTATGGCCACGAGTAAAACAATCAGGAGCAAATAACGCATGAGTTCACCTTTCTGCAGATAAATAGAAAACGACGAAAAACGACTTACCCAGTTCAATCACTTTCAACCGCCTGGTCGATAATTGCGAGCAGTGCCTCCAGCGGTTTATAGCCTGGGGCGATCTGTCCATTCGGCAGAATCAGGGTCGGGGTACTCTGGATACCAAGGGATTTTGCAACGGCCAGGTTTTGTTCGATGAACTTGCTTTCGCAGCTTGCTTCGGGGATCTCCTTCTTGGCAAAGGCGGCTTCGAGTTGCTCCATCGACCCGTTGCAGGCGATTGTTTCCGCAACTTTTTTCGAGCTCGGCTTGATCGGCATCAGCTTGATCTGAAACAGCAGGTCGGATCTTTTTGCAACGGCTTCTTTCATGACTTCGTGCAGCTTGACGCAATAGGGGCAGTGGGGATCGGTGAAGACGATGATCTTCTTTGCCGCCTCCGGGTTGCCGAGAAGCAGCGCATCATCGGTGGGAATGCGGGATAGATCAACCGGGTTGAGTTTTCGGTAGCTTTCTTCGGTCAGGTTCTTCCTGTCCTTCAGCCGTATGATGTTGCCACTGACCAGGTAGGACTTGGAGTAGTCGAGATATAGCGGCACATTCTGGTTCTTTACTTTCATGCCGATCTCCCAGAACCCGGGGATCGCGGCTTGTGCTACAGACAACAATTCACCTTGAAAACCGGTAAAAATCTCTTTTGCCTCAGCCTTTGTCAACTTATGGCAGCTGTGACAGTCTGCCTCATCTAAGCTCATTTGTTTGAATGCACCTGCCGGCGAAACGAACAGAAAAAGACCGACCAAAAGATAAACCGTAATTCGCATTGTTCTCCTCCACATTCCGTTGAGTTGTTAAATTTGCATTAGTCGTTGGATTTCGATGGGGATATGCGCCGGTCATTCTTCACAATCCTCGACATCCGTAAAGGCCGAGCAACCAGCGTCGGGCGTCGTTCCCACCGGGCTCCCCCAAAGATTTTCTATCGGCAGGGAGAGGCCATCATCCAGATTGTCGATTTCTATGATGCTCGGCGAAACGATCAGCGGGACCTTTGTCGCACCGGCCCTGGCCAGAGCCATCTTGTTGCGGAACAGGAGAAACTTCTCCCGGGCAGTGAGATTTGCCGGCTGGTCCGATTCCTGCTCGAAAAGCCCGAGGATACCTGCAGCGTTGACGGTACCATCCGCTTGCCGGAGAAGCCTGGCGAGTCTGGCTTTATCTGCGGCGTTTTTGGCGACCGGATAAAAAGCCGTCCCGGCTGCGGCCTGCGGATCGTTGAGGATCTTCCTGGCGGCCTCCTCGCAGGCCGGGCAGGTCGGGGAAAAATAGACCTTGACCGACGACTCGGCGGACCCGTAGATCGGCCAGGGCGAAAAGGCGACTTCCTTGACCACCGCAAGGCCGACGAAGATGAAGAACACCGACCAGAGCAGACCGACAACCGTCAACAGCTTCCGCCCCGGCACCTTCAGGCCGAGCACGGCAAAGAGCGCGCACAGCCCGATCAGCAGGGCCGCCACCTGGCAGCTGGAGCAGGGCCAGAGCAGATACTGATAGACGAGAAACAGGGTGTCGAAGAACAGGGCCAGTCCGACGGCGATCGCCAGCAGCAGGCCGGCTCCCCGCCGGGGATACCAGAGCGCTAAAAGAAAGATCCCGAGAAACCCGGCAAACCCGTACCAGTAGAAGGAAATCCCGAACAGGCCGTAGCCCGCATAGATTTCGCAGCCCTGGGTGCCGCAGAACAGTTCTGCCCCGGCGGCATTCAGCAGGCAATAGAGTCCGCCCAAAAAACTGCATACCAGCAGATAAATTTTCGCCCGACCCGCTATATCAACTTTCAAGATTTCTCCTTTTTTCTTTTGGCCGCTCTCAGGACATGGATTGATACAGCCAGCCGAGCAGTATGGATACACTCAGGCTGACACCGAGGAAAACAACCAGGACACGTTTCTTAAACATGCCTGCCAGGGCGATGATCGTTGGCAAACTTGAAACCGGCCCGGCCAGGAATAATGTCAGAGCCGCACCTGGATCGATCCCCCGCTGCAGCAGTCCGGCCATGATCGGGATTATCGGGATCTGATTGACCGGCAGAGGCAGGCCAATCAGAGCCGTCAGGACAAGTGACAGGAAGCTTTTCTGGCCGACCAACGCAGTGATCCACGATACCGGAATCAGCGTAACGATGATCGCTTCCAGCACGATCGCCAGCAGGAGGAATTTACCGACGAACAGACCGGCATCAAGGGTGCGGTCAAAGATAAAGTGCAATTTACTGGAACGCGGCACGATGGTCATCGATTTAACGTGGATACCGGCTTCAGCACCGATCTCCCTCGCTGGAGCCAAAGTCCCGTCAGGGTTGTATTTTGGCTTGAGACGCACCAGGTTGCCGGCCAGATAACCCTGGTAAATCAGCAGCTGGGTAATAAGTCCGACGCTCAGGCCGAGAACCGCCGCACCAACAATCTTAAGCACGGCCCATTCCACCCCGAGCCCGCGCCAGGTCAGCACCAGGGCATCGGGGCCCATCACCGGTGAGGTCGCCAACAGTGCCAGCAACGGCGCCAGCGGCGTTTTGATTATCGCCAGAGAAATCACCACTGGCAGGATGCCGCATGCACAAAGCGGCGAGACCATGCCGACCCCGACCGCGACCACAATTCCCCAGGAACCGGCTCGATTGATATAGTCGCGGATACGCAGATCGAGCTTGTAGCCTTTGATAACACCAACCAGCCCGATCGACAAGAGGAAGAACCACCACATATTGGCGATTTCCTCCCAGATCACGGTCAGCATCTGCAGCAAGATCGAATCAGGCATAGTAGCTATCCGGTGATCCTTTGTAGCAAGATCAAATTATCTTCCTTGCAGGGGAAGTCTTTATCGTCAATCAAAGGGAGAGCTGATTAGCACGAATCTTCCGCCGAGCCACAGATTGACATATTGTGACACGGTGGGATGATAAATTCATGGCATTTCTCCCGAGGAGATATGCCGTGAAAATGAATCGAATCCAGACAACATTGACCGAAGGGACGATTTTTCCCTCGACAAAATTACCGCTAATCAAATGGCTCCAAGCATGTATTTTCTGAGCCAAACGAAAAATATCGTCTCGCTCCTGGAGCTGCGCCGCTTGACAGGCCTGGGCTAATCGCTCACTGGTTCCGGCAACGACCGTGGTCTTTGATGGCCTTTGGTGTTTCCAGTCGGTTACCCAGGCCGAATGCGTCCAACAACGCGAATTTGTCGATCCGAGCCGAAAGAGCACGGACATGGAAAGCTTTTCCTGGGTCAATACCATTCTGGCCAACCTGAAGAATGCGATAAACGGGACGTACCATGCCTTCGACTTTGAGAAATATGCCACCGTTATCTCGGTGAGTTTATATCGTTTCAATCGCCGCTTCGATCTTGCAACCTTGCTCCCCGCATGATCGTTGCTCCGGTCAACACAGGTAAACGGTCCGAGCGCTGGTCACGCTTAGCGGAAGATCAGTACTAATCAGGTCCACTAATGTATCTCAGACGGATTTTCTCTTCACTCTGGTGATGTGTAACCACGTCAACCGCCCAAGTCGCGGTAACGCAGCAAACGCAAGGCGTTGAACACCACCACCAGGGTCGAGCCCTCATGGACGATGACCGCCGGGCCGATACCCGCCAGGCCGGTAAGTGTTGCCGGAATCAACAGCGCCACAATGCCGAGGGACAGCCATAAGTTCTGGCGGATGATGCGCCGGGCGGCGCGTGACAGGCCCACCGCGAACGGCAGTTTTGACAGGTCGTCAGCCATCAGAGCAACATCCGCTGTCTCCAGTGCCACGTCGGTGCCGGCACCGCCCATGGCGATACCCACCGTGGCGCGCGCCAGCGCCGGGGCGTCGTTGACACCATCGCCGATCATGGCCACCTGACCTTCGCGCCGCAGCAATTCATCGATTGCGGCGACCTTGTCCTCGGGCAACAGGCTGGCGCGCACTTCGTCCAGGCCGACGGTCCGGCCGATGGCCTGCCCCACCCGCTCGTTGTCGCCGGTGAGCATGATGGTCTTGCGGATGCCCAGGCGATGCAGCTGCCCCAGCATGTCGGCCACGCCCTCGCGCGGCGTGTCGGCCAGGGCCAGCACGCCCAGGAAACGATCACCGGCCTGCACCACCATGGTAGTCTTGCCCTCGGCCTCCAGGCGGGTAACCGTGGCGCGCACAGAGTCGGGAATCGTCGCGCCGTCAAACAGTTTCAGGTTGCCGATACTGACGATCCCGCCGTCGAGTTGCGCACGCACGCCCTTACCGGTCACGGACTCCAGATCACCGGCCTCTGACCAGCGCAGACCCCGCGCCTGCGCGGCGGCGACGATGGCCCGGGCCAGGGGATGACCGCTGCGGCTCTCCACCGCCGCGGCGGTAGCGAGCAGTGTGGCTTCATCGCCCTCGAAGGCCACCACGTCGGTCACCGCCGGTTCGCCGCGGGTGATGGTGCCGGTCTTGTCGAAGGCGATCGCGCGCAGGGTGCCGAGGTTCTCCAGGTGCGCGCCGCCTTTCACCAGCACACCCCCGCGCGCCGCGCGCGCCACCCCCGACAGCACCGCCGCCGGCGTGGCGATGGCCAGCGCGCAGGGTGAAGCGGCCACCAGCACTGCCATGGCGCGGTAGAAGGATTCGGCGAACGGAAAACCAAGCAGCGGCGGTATGACAATGAGCGAGGCCGCACCGACCAGCACCACAGGTACGAAGATGCGTTCGAAGCGCTCGGTGAAACGCTGGGTCGGCGAGCGCTGTGCGCCCGCTTCGGCGACCAGTTTCACCATCCGGCTCAGGGTGCTTTCGCGGGCCAGGCGGGTGACCCGGATCTCCAGGGTCGCCTCGCCGTTGACGGTGCCGGCGAACACCGCATCGCCCGCCTGCTTGTCCACGGGCATGGACTCGCCGGTAATGGGCGCCTGGTCGACGGCGGAGGCGCCGGCCAGCACCTCGCCGTCGGCGGGGATGCGCTGGCCGGGCTTGACGATGACCCGCTCATCACGCGCCAGCGCCTCCACCGGCACTTCCACTTCCCCGCCGTCGCGGCGCACGAGCGCCATTTTCGGCGCCAGCTCCGCCAGCGCCTCGATGGCGCGGCGCGCACGATCCATGGCGGTATGTTCCAGTGCATGGCCCAGGCTGAACAGGAACAACAACAGAGCGCCTTCGGCCCAGGCGCCGAGCGCAGCGGCGCCTGCGGCGGCGACGATCATCAGGGTGTCGATGTCGAAACGGCCCTGGCGCAAGCTCTGCCAGGCGTCGCGCAGCGCGAAGAAGCCGCCTGTGATATAGGCGCCGACGAACAGAGCCAGGGACAGAGCGGCGGGTGCCGCCGTAAATTCCAGCAACCAGCCGACCAGCAGCAACAGCCCGGCAGCCAGGCTCAGAAGCAGCTCGCGGTGCTCGGCCCACCAACCCGGTGCCTGACCTTCTTCAATCACGCCATAGCTAAGCGCCCGGATGCGTTCCCGCACGGCATCGAGCGAGGTCTTTTCGGTATCGAACTCCAGCCGCAGCCGCTCCGCGCCGTAACTGACGCTCGCCTCCAGCACGCCGTCCATGCGCCCCAGAGCATGCTCAATCACGGTCGCGCAGGTGGGACAATCCATGCCGTCGATGCGCAGGCTTTCATGCCGGTAACGGTCGGCGATCCGGGCGCCAGCCGCCTGCACCAGGCTCCTGACCTGACTGCCGCTGAACCGCTCGGGATCGTAGTGCAGGCACAGACGCGCGGTGTCATCCTCGCGCACCAGGTGCGCCTTCCCCAATCCTTCGGCCTCCAGTAATTCGGTCAGGCGCCCGATGCAGGCGTCGCGTTCGTCCGGCAAACTAGGCAGCAGCAGATCCAGGTCCAAGGTCAATTTGTCACGCATGCGAACCTCCCGTGCTTTCCACTTGTCTCTCGTCGTTGCAATCAATCAAGTCAGGCATTGGCCATGCTGCGCTGGGAAAGATAGGCTTGCGCTTCCCGCACATCCAGCTCCCGGGTGCTGTTGCCGGCGCGCAGCAGAAACCGAGCAACTCGCCCATCAAGGTAATAGACGGGTTGCAGACTCTTCTCGATGATGACTCGGCATACCGTTTTGTCCCCCACGTCATGAAATTGGCAATGCGTCAATGGACAAGCATTACCGCCCAAACCGTTTTTTATGGCATCCATCAAAGCACGCTCGAAGCCATCGCGATTTGCGTGTTTAAGGGTTTGAAAATCTGGTTCGATCCCAACGATATTGCCGCAGTCCTCAACGCCGATCAGCAATGTGCCGCCTTCGTGATTGAGAAATCCGGCAATCGTCTTCACTACAACCTGCTCCAGCACACGGCTGGCGCGCTGCTCCCGGATGTCCCAGCGCAAGGAGGTTTTGAATTCCAGGTGCTCTCCTTCGCCGCGCGCGATCAGCAGGGGCAATTCCTCGGCAAGTTCATGGTCCAGATAACGCACGATGCGTCGCTGCCCCACTAACTTGATATGGTAAATTCCGAACACCAACCCCAGCGCCCCACCCAGTGCGGCGAATACCAAACTCATCGGTAGCAATTCGACTTTATATGCCGTGGTGAACCGATCGATGAAAAAACTCCATCCACTATTGCCGGGCAAGTTAAGCGGCTCACTGAACTCGTACCAAAACACCAACGTCGTCAAAGGATGCAATACCATCACGCCAATGAGCGCACCGAACAGCATGTGGAGCAGCACAGGCCGATGTTCGCGGTAAATTGTCTTGATCAAAACATATCCCCCTTTGATGCGCAGGTTCGTGAATTGCAGGCGGACTATTGGCCGGTGGCCGAGGTAAAACCAAGCAGCCATTAGCGGTCCATCCGGGTTGTTAACCGCAGCTCTACCCGTCCGACTGATCGGCGCGTGAGCGTGAGATCAACAGCTTCCCGGCCGCGCCGGAAGCGATGCTGTTCCGCCTCGGTGGCAGCCGTAATGACCTCCTGGGTGTACCCGGCGGCAGCGAAGCCCTGGGTGTAATATTTCAATACCGCCTCGAATGAGGCGCGGCCGCTATAGCGCGCCTCGATCGTTTTCGCGTCGCGCACGAAATAGGTGCGCACCAGGCCGGGAAAACGTGGCACCGGGCCGATATCGACGCCGCTGACATCATTGGCCGGAAGCGTCTCGCTTTCTCCCGGCAGCCACCGATCAAGCTGCTGCTTCACGCTCGGCGCCCACTGTTCCACCTCCTTCTTGAGTCCCGGCGCCGCCTGTTCGAACTGGGTGAGGGCGTCGCCGGCCAGACGTTTTCCCGCCTCGCTCATCGCCGGTGCCTCCGCCCACAGCCAGGTCAACAGCGCCATGCCGGCCCAGAACAAAAGTGCGACGAAACCGAGCGCCACCGCGGCGAGCATCAGCCAGGTGCGCGTGCGAATCGTACGCAACTTCGATGCGGCCTGCTCCAACAGGATGAATTTGTTTAAATCGTTCATACGTCACACTCCAAAAAAAACAACCATCCAAACGCCACGCCGACGTTCACAGAAAGCCCCGGGCAGTGCCCCAAATCGACCATAGGGGCACACCTTTGAATCCGTGCTGGCGCGGTTATCGGGCGTCACCGGCGTATGATCGCCGAAAACAAGTCGGCCCCGGTAAGCAGCTCATACAGGACAATAGCGAGGACAACATACCAGATAAGAATGGCGATAAATGTGGCACCGGCCGCCATGTCCTTGATGTGTTTTATCCTCACGTCATGGTTCGGTTGTACGTAATCGCACACGGATTCGATGGCGGTATTGAGCACCTCCGCCACCAGCATCAGGCCGGTCACAGACAGCACGAACAGAAAATGAAACAGTGTCTCGAACAGCCCGGCCAGCGCAAGAAACATCACTGACAGGACCAGCTTGTAGCGCACACTGAAGTCCTTGAGCACCGCGTGCGAGACACCCGAGAGGGCAGTGCGTATCTTGCGTACGGGATGGTACCCCGTGCCGGCGCGGCGCGAGTCTGTTTCGCTCATTACCGCTTTACCCTGCAACCGCACGGCTTTCACTCACCCGGCCGGAGCGCCTGGCCGCAATCGGGACAAAACTTGGCGCCGGGAGGCGCTTGCACGCCACATGCCGAACATTGCGTCGCTTGCAACGAAGCACCGCACTGTGCGCAGAAACGCGCGCCCGGCGCGTTACGGGTGTTGCACTTTGCGCAAACCACCCCCGGCGCTGACGTCGCATCATAACCATCGTCTCCGGGGTAACCCCCATGGTGGCCATAACGGCGTTTACCGTGATGGCCGTAATTGCCACCCCCCATCCAGCCCCGAACCAAGTGTTTAAAAAATGACATGTTTGCCTCCCATCTGAAGTTTAGAGTTTCGTGATCTTTGAAAATTTTCCGAAGCAGAAAAAACAGTCAAAAATGATGCGCTCGCAAATTCGAGTTGTCATGCCTGAATACCTCTATCGGGCATCCATGATTTCAACAGGTTATAATCTGGATTCCCGCTTAAAATCACTGCGGAAGTGCCGCCGCGATCGCTTCGGAGTTGTCGGTTCCCCAATAATTGTCCGTCACCCACAGGCCCTGCCGAAATCGAGTATCACGCGCAGCCCCGGGGCGTTGTTCTCAAGGCGGATATCAGCCTTATGCAGCGCAACCACGGCGGCGACTAAACTCATGCCGAGGCCGTTGCCGGAGGTTGAGCGACTTGCTTCGAGACGGAAGAATCTCTGGAAGACCTGAGCACGGGATTCTTCGGGTATCCCCGGGCCGTTGTCCGCCACGACGATCTGCGCTCCCCTGGCCCCATGCTGCAGACCGATTTCAATTCTCCCTCCTTCCGGAGTGTATTTGATGGCATTGTCCAACAGGTTGGCCAGAGCCTGGAAAAGCAGGTCGCGGTCCCCGCGCAGATGCCCTTCGTCGTGGGTATGCAGGGACATCAGCTGACCTTTCTCTTCCGCCAGAGGTTCGTATAATTCGATCACATCGCGGAGGATCGGTTCCAGGGTCAATTCGCTGAAGCCTGCCTGGAGACTTCCCGCTTCAACCCGGCCGATGCGCAGCAGCGCGCTGAAGGTCGAAAGCAGGCTGTCCGCATCGGCGATCGTCTGCTCGAGAATCTCGCTGTCGGCGACCGTCGCGGCTTGGGAGCCGCGCAAAAGCTCCAGGCGGCTGCGCAGGTGGGTGAGCGGCGTTCTGAGATCATGGGCGATATTGTCGGAAATCTGCTGCATTCCGCGCATCAGGGCCTCGATTTTGTCGAGCATCTCGTTGAGGCTCTCGATCAGATTGTCAAAATCATCGCCGGTATTGCGCGTCGGGATACGTCTGGAAAAATCCCCACTCATGATCTCGCGGCAGGTAACATTGATGACTTCAATGCGGTGCATTGTGCTCCGGCTCATCGCAAAACCTCCGACCAGCGCCAGCAGGGCCGTGATGGCCAATCCCCACATCAGGGAGGTTCCGATCTGTTTCTGGACCTTCTCGAGGTCGTGCACGTCGCGGCCGACAAGCAGATAATACCCTTCCTCCAATCGGAACAGTCGTGCCCGTACCGGATGGACCTCGTTATTATTTTCATCCCGGGTTCTCAGGCTGAAGCTTACCCAGCCCTCCGGAGGGGCTTGAATGTCGGGCCAGTGCTCCAAATTCCCCACCAGAGGGCTGAAGTCCGGACCGGCCAGCAGATACAGACTGTAAGAACCTGGCTTGCGCTCCATTCGCTCCAAGATCAGAGCCTTGAGACCAGGAAGCCCTGCGTCCTGATATCTCTCAGCCAACCCTGAGATATCGGCTTCGATGGTGGCATCGTTTTGTCGAACCATGTACCGTGCGGTGGACCAATAAAGGAACCCGAGCAGAACCAGCACCGAAATACTGAAAACGGCTATATAGAGAAGGGCCAGACGAAAGGTGGCGGTACGAAACAGCTTAACTGGAGATACGAAGGACATATCCGGCACCACGAACCGTATGTAGCAGAGGCGGGTGAAAGCTTTGGTCGATCTTGCGCCGCAAGCGGCTGACATGAACATCTATCACATTGGTCTGCGGATCAAAATGATAATCCCATACATGCTCCAGCAGCATGGTGCGGGTCACAACCTGTCCGGAATGGCGCATCAGATATTCGAGCAATCGGAATTCCCGCGGCTGGAGTTCAATCAGGGAGCCGGCGCGCTTTACCGTGCGCGATAAAAGATCCATTTCCAGATCACCGACCCGCAGTTCGGTCTGCACGGCTTCGCCATCGGTCCTCCTGACCAGCACCTCAAGCCGTGCGAGCAGCTCCGAAAAGGCGAAGGGTTTGACGAGATAGTCGTCGGCCCCCTCCCGTAGACCCTCGACCCGGTTATCGACCTCGCCCAACGCGCTGAGGATCAGTATCGGTGTATTGTTGCCCGAAGCGCGCAAGGTTTTGATAAGTGTCAGCCCGTCAAGAAGCGGAAGCATGCGATCTACGACCATGACGTCATACACATGCTCCATGGCTAGAAACAATCCCTCCCTGCCTTCTGTCGCAAGATTGACGGAATGGCCGCTTTCCGTGAGCCCATTGGTCATGAAGGACGCCGCATCCGCATCATCTTCGATCAGGAGAATTCGCATGCTGTTCAGTGCTCTCTACGCTTAAAAAGGCGCGCCTTCGGTTGCAGTCAAAAAATCGGCACCGTGACAATCGCAGACACGACAATAGCAACATATCTTCTCCGGACAGGCGGGTTCAACAAATATCATACCGCCCTCGTTGATGCTTCTCGTCGGGTTGTTTTTCGACGTTTCGTCCAGAGGGGATTACAGGGCCGAATAGACAAGCATTCCCCACGTTGACGGTATGTCCGGCGGCGGCCAGCATGCTGGCCAATTCAAGGGCCAGTCGCATATCGCCAACTTCAGCCACCTGCAAGCGTGCATAGGCACTTGTGACCCCACGTTCCTTCACCCAGGAGATGAGGGCCTCGCCCCTCATTTGACGGGACAGGACGGCTTCCTGTATGCCAAAGCCGTCACCCGAGACGGAAACGTCTATACTATTTGGACGGATGTCAACCAACAGTTCCTGCGTATTCATCGTATCTTCTCCTTGGCAAAGAGGACAATCTCAGACTCACTGCCTGCCAGTCTGACCGGACCATTCCTTTTTCTCAGCCCCGGATGTTTGCTGTCTTTACTTTACGAATAACTGATCTGTTTATTTTCCTGTGATAACAGGCCATTCCGGCTCCCCTTCAGCATTTTCCCGGGGCGCAGCAGCGGTTCCGTAAAACCCCTTCTTTCCGCTCCCAGGTAAAATCCTCTCGAATAGCTCCGGATCGGGTCACGACCGATGGCGACCCAGCCTGTAGCTCGGTGGAAACCGGAAATCCGGTTTTCGGCTATAAGACGGTCGAGTTGGGAAACTTTCACCATATCGTATTTTCCATCCGGATATTTGATGCGAATCAGCATGACGACCTCCCAATCCCTTGAAAGATTTCAAAGGCGAAATCAGTTGCCAGAAATTGTCCCTTGGCCACAATCTCCGTTTCGACTCGGTAAAACCCATCATGCGCGGCCTCGAATTCGAAGTGATAGCCGGCCTTCACCAGGGTTCCTATGTCCATTTTGTGAACGTTATGCGGACAAATAAGCGTAAATACCACACCGGCATCCCTGACCGGCTCGCCATCCGGATCCAGGATGAGCAACATCAGTCGCCAGTCGTTCCTTCGGGAGCTGGAATCGTCCAACCGATGGAGGCTACGAAATTCGCCAACCGGGCCGGTCTCTCCGTCGGAATCTTTCAGCAGGAAAGCGAGACGATATCCTTCCTGCGTGGAAAGGTGAATTTTCCGATAAATTCCTGAAGCAATCCTGCGATTTTCCGTATCGATTCGGTCAGTTGACAATAACGTGCCAAACGTTTGGGATTTAAAACAGGAGCACTTATCTTGAATAACCGTCTGAGACATGGCAATTTCCTTTCTGGCGCGCCTTGTTCTTGACTCATTTTTTTGAAAACTCAACGTCCGAGCCCCGAAATTCGGTTACAAGATGCTGATATCTTGGTAACCAGACGATAATTTGCTTGCCGACAATGGTTTCTGTGACTGGCTTCTATTCTACCCAATCACTTCTTACCCCAGCATTTCCCCAAAGTGACATTTTGGTAATGATTGAGGTTAAAGCCGGTCAGAACCATCGCCCAGTCAGCCGAACGGCAGAAATGGGTCGATAAGGAGCATCGGAAACACCATTCGGAGCCCATGGGCTGCGGCAGAAGCTTAGTTTCAAATCGCTCGATCTGGCCGCTACTCAGAACAGCAACGGCCAGAACAGGACCGCACTGGACGTTATGCTCCTTGAATTTTAAGGCGGTCAGGTTGCTTTCTTGGAAGGAACGAAAAAAGCCCGTGACCCTTTTGTTTTGCTCCCACAGTTCAAGGAGTCCAGGAGACCCCGGCCGGGGAGATGGGAGTGTCGGCGAAGGGGGCATAGAGAACCTTGCCCAGATAGTCATCCTCCCGGCCGTCGAAAAGGCCCGCCGCGATCGCTTCGGGATTGTCGGTGCCCCAGTAATTGCCCGCCATCGAAACATCGTCCGGGACCTCCTCGCCGAGCACAACGGCATAGCGGCGGTTGCCGGCGATGTTGTTCCCCTCGATGCGATAATCGCGGGGATAGGAGGTGATGAAGATGCCCTTGTCATTGTCGGTGATGACGTTGTTGTGAATCACCGGGGCGCCGAAATGGAAACGGATGGCGGTGCCGTTGCCGCGCAACAGGTTGTTGCGGATCAGGAACTCGGTGGTGTTGAAGCGCAGCCCGAACAGATTGTTTTCGATCCGCGATTCTTCGATGATGGCTTTGGAATTGTGGCTGTGAATGGCGCTGTTGGCCTGGGTGATGCGGACATAACGCAAGCGAACCTCCGGGCTCTCGCGCAGGTTGATCCCGCCCCAACTCCCGGCCGGCGCGGCCGGATCGACGAAACGGAAGGTGATGGGGGCCGCGGCGGTTCCTTCGGCGATGAGGGTTCCCCGGACGATCAGTTCGCTGCCGGGGAAGTTGGGGCGCTCGGTGAAAAGGTCCTGCCCCGGCGTGGGGGGCAGGAAAACCACCTCGGTACCGGGGGCGATGATCAGTCGGGCCGTCTCCTCCACCACCAGATCCCCGCCGACGAAAACCGTCCCGTGCCAGCGGAGATCGCCGGACACCGTCCCCGTCACGGGGGAAGAGCTGCCGGGGGCAGTGGCGGCGCAGGAGACCGGGAAAAAGAGGAGAAGAATCAGGGCTGCAAGTTTCCACGGTAAAACGAATTTTCTCATGTCCCTGATCTTCCTCAGCCGGTGGCCGGCAGCCAGCGATAGAGATAACCCGTCAGCTTTCCGTAAAAGTCCAGAAAGAGCATCGCTCCGACCACCATCAGCATGACGCCGGTGGCGATCTCCACCAGCCGGATATGTTTACGAAATCGTTTGAAAGCAGAGAGAAAGCTGTGAAAGAGCATGGCGGAAACCAGGAAGGGGATGCCCAGTCCCGCCGAATAGACGCTCAGCAAAACCACCCCCTGCCCGACGCTGCCGCTGGTTCCGGCGGCCAAGGCCAGAATGGCGCCCAGAATCGGACCGATACAGGGGGTCCAGCCCGCGGCAAAGGCCACCCCGACCAGGAAGGTTCCCACAAACCCCTTGGGCTTGTTGGGAATCTTGACCCGCTTTTCCCCGAGCAGGACGCCGAAATGGAACAGGCCACTCATATGAACGCCAAACAGGAAAATAAGGATTCCGCCGCCTTTCTGCACCCATCCGAGGCCCTCGCGGAAGTACTGCTGAAAGGCGTGGGAGGCCAGCCCGGCGAGTGCGCCCAGAGCGACGAAGACGACGGAAAAACCCAGGATGAAAGCGAGGGTATGGTACAGGACGGTCAATCGCGTCCTGGCGCCGGGGTGGGCTTCCTGGAGTTGGCCGAAGGTCAGTCCGGTAATGTAGGTAACGTAAGAAGGGATCAGCGGCAGCACGCAGGGGGATGAAAACGAGAGCGCCCCTGCGGAAAACGCGATCCAGAAGGTCAGGTCGGTGCCGGTCGCCATGGTCAGGCTCCTTAGTCAGTCTGCCGCTGGATGCTGGCCTGGACGGGAATGCGCAGATCAGATTTAAGCGTGCCTTGGGCCGGAATGACAACATACCCGCTGAAACGGTTCTGGCCGGGCCTTGAGGTCAGCTGGATTTCCATGACTGTACTTTGCCCTGCGGGCAATGTTCCTTCAGACAGCTTCACAACCAGATCGGGAGAACTGGTCTGCACGTTGTCCAGGCGCAGATCGCCATCGGATTGGTTTTTCAGGGTCGCTTGGGCAACTGCGGTTTTCCCCGTTGTGACCGCCCCCAGGTTGATCTGGGCCGGCACCACGGAAAGCGCCTCCCTGACGATCCCTTTGACATGCAGTTGCATGACCGGCTGCGTCGGGTCGTTGCTATAGAGGGAAATGGTCTTGGTCACCGCACCGCGGAAGCGGGTGCTGTCAAAATTCGCCTGGAGTTCGCCGCTCTCGCCCGGAGCCAGCGTCTTGGCCGACAACAGCGCAGCGGTGCAGCCGCAGGAACTTTTCACTTTTTCGATGTTCAGCGGTTCATCGCCCTGGTTGCTGAAACTGAAGGTGTGACGAACCTTTTCGCCTTGGGGAACCTCCCCGAAATCGAAGGCCGGTTGCACGACCACAATTTTGGCCGCCGCCCAGACGTTACCGGCCAGCAGGCCCGCAAGCAGGATGAGTCCGACAGTAAATAGACGTAACATGATCATCTCCTTTCACTTCATGTAAGTTTCATGGTTCTGGTGATTGCTGTTCGGCTGGAGTGCGATATGCACTCCATAACAGGCAGAGTACGCCGAGCGTGATGCCGCAATCGGCAAGGTTGAACGCCGGCCAATGCCAGCTTCGCCAGTAAAAGTCCAGGGAGTCGACGACATAACCACGCGTGAGACGGTCGAAGCCATTACCGAGCGCACCGCCCAGAATCAGGCTGTAGCCGAGCGCCTCGATCCTGCGGCGCGGTCTGCGCAGCATCACGGCCAAACCGATCGACACACCGAGCGTTATCACGATAAAAAAGTAACGCTGCCAGCCACCCGCATCGGCGAGAAAGCTGAACGCCGCGCCGGTGTTCCGGACGTGCACCAGGTTGAAAAAGCCGGTCAGAGGAATGCTTTGGCCGTAAAACATCAACGTAGAGACGGCGAGCTTGGTGAGCTGGTCGGCCGCCGCCACGCTCATCGCCACAGCCCACCAGCGCCAGGCAACAGCAGCGCTGGAGCGCGGGGTTTCAACAGACATCATCGTTCTCCGCGTTCAGGTTCATTTGCGCAGCAGGCGCAGACCGTTGAACACTACCAGCAGGCTCGCCCCCATGTCGGCAAAGACCGCCATCCACATGGTCGCATGTCCGGCGAAGGTCAGGCCGATGAACACCGCCTTGATTCCCAGCGCCAGGGTGATGTTCTGGGTGAGAATCTGCGCAGTGGTCCGCGACAGACGCAAAAATGCCGGCAGCTTGCGCAGGTCGTCGTCCATCAGCGCTACGTCGGCGGTTTCGATGGCGGTGTCGGTGCCGGCGGCGCCCATGGCGAAGCCGATATCGGCGCGCGCCAGCGCCGGGGCATCATTGATGCCGTCACCCACCATGCCGATCGTACCCGCTTGATCGAGCAGCGACTCGACGGTCTTCAGCTTGTCCTCCGGCAACTGATTGCCGCGCGCCTCATCGATGCCGACCTGACCGGCTATCGCTTCGGCGGTATGGGGATTGTCGCCGGTCAGCATCAGCGTCCTGACGCCCAGGGCATGCAGCTCGGCGATGGCCTGTCGGCTACTCTCCTTGACGGTGTCCGCCACCGCGAACAGCCCCAACACCTCATTTTCGGTTCCCAGCATCACCGCCGTCTTGCCCTGGCGCTCCAGCTTGTCGAGCCGTTCTTCCAGTTGTGGTGTCAGCAGCCCGAGTTCGCCGATCAGCCGGTGATTGCCCAGATGATAAAGCTGACCGTCAATCGTTCCGCGTACGCCGCGGCCGGGGATGGCGGCGAAGTCGGCCACGTCCGCCGGGTCCGGGTCGGCTTGCCGCGTAGCGCGGGCGATGGCCTGGGAGACCGGATGATCGGAACGGCTCGCCAGACTGATTGCCAATCGGCGCACCCGCTGCGCCTCCCCGCCAAGAGTCTCGAAATCGGTCTGCTCGGGCCTGCCGTGGGTAATGGTGCCGGTCTTGTCCAGCGCCAGCACAGCGAGCTTGCGGCCGCCTTCGAGATAGACTCCGCCTTTGATAAGAATCCCCTTGCGCGCCGCTGAGGCCAGGCCGCTGACGATGGTCACCGGGGTGGAGATCACCAGTGCGCAGGGACAGGCCACCACCAGCAGGACCAACGCTTTATAAATCGCGTCGATCCACGCCGCACCGAAGGCGAGCGGCGGGATCAGGGCCGTGCCCAGGGCGACGGCGAAGACCGCCGGGGTGTAAACCTTGGCGAACCGATCAACGAAGCGCTGGGTGGGGGCGCGGCTACCCTGCGCGGCTTCCACGGCGTGAATGATCCGGGCCAGCGTGGTGTTCGTGGCGAGCGCCGTCACCCGGTATTCGAAAGAGCCCGATTCGTTGATGGTGCCGGCGAAGACCGGGGCGCCCTCGGCTTTTTCCACCGGCAGGCTTTCACCGGTGATCGGCGCCTGATTGACGGTCGAGCTGCCCGAGACGATCTCCCCGTCCAGCGCGATCCGTTCGCCCGGCTTGACCCGCACCAGCGCGTCGAGGGCGACGCTTTTCGCCGGGAGATCCGCCCAGCTGCCGTCGGGCTGACGCACGGTCGCCGTCTCCGGAGCCAGGTCCATCAGCCCGCGAATGGCATTGCGCGCCCGGTCCAGCGATTTCGCTTCGATGATCTCCGCCAGCGCGAACAGAAACATGACCATCGCCGCTTCCGGCCACTGGCCGATCAGCATGGCGCCGGTCACCGCAATCGACATCAGCGCGTTCATGTTCAGGTTGCGGTTGCGCAGGGCAATAATGCCCTTCTTGTAGGTTGGCAGGCCGCCGGAGAAAATCGCCAGCAACGCCAGCGCGGCCACCGTCCAATGGAAGCCGCCGCTCCACCAGTACACCACCTCGGAAGCGGTGGCCGAAACGCCCGAGACGGCCATCGGCCACCAGTTGGTTTTGGCCGGTTCGGCCGGCGCCGACACCTCGCCGGATTCCGAGCCGCTCTGGACCTGCGCTTCAAGGCCGAGCGCCTTCAGTGCCGCCAGTATTGAGGGCAGCGCCTCGGGCGCATGTTGCAGCGTCAGGGTGCGCTGGACCAGATTGAAATCAAGCCCCGCGACGCCGGACATCCCGGTCAGCTTGCCGCGAATCAGGGCCTCCTCGGTGGGACAATCCATGTTGGCGATGCCCAGCACTGTGGTCCGGCTCTCCGCTGCCCCGTTGCGCTGCGCCTGCATGCCGATGGCGGCCAGTGCCGCCTCCAGCGGTTCCGGCGACGGCAGCCGGTGGGTCACGGCGAGGGTGCGTTGCAGCAGGTTGAATTCCAGCTCCGCCACCCCGGGCAGGCGCGCAAGCTTGTCGCGGATCAGCGCCTCCTCGGTGGGACAGTCCATATTCTCGATCTGGTAAATCGTACGGTTTAAGTCCGTGCTCCGCGGTTCGGGGGAGGGCGCCGAACCGGTGGTGCAGCTACAGCTTTTGGACACGCATTCGCTCATGAATAACTCCCTTTGGTGGCGGACCCTGGCACGTTTGGCAAATTATTTTCAGAAAAAAACGACAACTTCACGTCGCTGCAATGAAAACTATCCTGATATTACTGCCGGGGCGTATCAATGGTCAGCTGGGTTGTGAGATATTCCAGTTCCCCACGGACCTTTACGGCCTCGCTGCCGATGGGATTGAGGGCCATGAATTTCTGCCATACCTCAGCGGCCTTGGCAAAGTCCTGCAAATCGTAGCGGTAAAGAAGGCCCAGGTTATACAGGCTGTGCTGATGGCTCGGATTGATCTCAACAGCCTTGATGAAGTTGTCTTTTGCCTTGTCGAACCAGCCCAACTGACGGAACATGACACCCTGTTCGGTCAATATGCTCGGATCGTTGCCATCCAACTCCAGGGCTTTACCGTAAGCTTCAATCGCCGGGAGTGTTTGAGCCGATTCACAGTAATAATGACCCAGCTGAACCCAGGCGTTTCGGTTGTTCGGCTCTTTGGCCAGAACCTCTTGCAACAACTCGATATTGTTCTGGACATTAACCGGCGATGCACCGGCGGGGGCAGACGCCGAGGAAACACCCCTATTCGTGGTGTTGGTAAAAACAACCCCGACGAAAACGCCGAAGGCCAGGGCGACAACGGTAAAAAAAATAGTCTTGTTTCTCATATTCTTCTCCGGGTTAAGAAAAATCAGCGATTCCCTTAAAGTCGTTTTCTTCTGTTCGACTTGTTTATTTAGCACCCTGAAGTTACTATAGGGTCAAGCTCGATGTTATTTGAAAGGAGTCTTGCCCGTGAAACCGAAAATGAAAATCGGCGAACTGGCCAGGCGCACCGCGTGCCGGGTGGAAACGATCCGCTTCTACGAAAAGGAGGGGATCTTGCCGCCACCGCCGCGCAGCAGCGGCAACTACCGCCTGTACGGCAAGCCGCATATCGAACGCCTGCTTTTCATCCGCCGCTGCCGCTCGCTCGACATAACGTTGGACGAGATCAAGCAACTGCTGCAGATCCGCGATACGCCGCGGGATGATTGTTCCGTGGTCAGCGCGCTCCTTGATGAACATATCCGTCAGATCGGCGTGCGCATCGCCGACCTCGAGGATCTGAGGAGTCAGCTCGATTCTCTCAGCCTGCGTTGCAGCGGAGCCCGCACTGCAGAGCAGTGCGGGATTCTGCAGGAACTCGGCAGTGAGGAGTTCCGCACCGAATGATGGAGCGGCACAGCAGATATTTCACAGCGGCGATAATACACTTCAGCCGCCGGCACTTTGCTTCTCTGCCGTCACCTTCCTGGCCAGTTCGGCTTCAATCATCTGTTTAAAACCGGCCATACTGCGCTGCTGCAGACGCCGCCCGTTGATGAAGACCGTCGGGGTTCCGCGCACACCAACCTTCTGCCCTTCCTGCAGATCCGCATTGATTATCTGTTGCAGAGCCGGGTCGTTACGCTCCTGATCAAACCGCGCCATATCGAGACCAACCTGCTCGGCCAGTTCGCGGATTTTCTGCGGAGTCAGCTTGTTGTAATTTTCGAACAGCAGATCGTGTAACGGCCAGAATTTCCCCTGCCGCTCTGCAGCAAGCGCCGCTGCGGAGGCAGCGCGGGCATTTTTGTGCATTTTCAGCGGGAAATTCTTAAAAACCAGTCTGGCCTTGTCGGGATAGGCTTCCAGGACCTGCTTGAGCAGGGGAACGGCCTTGGCGCAGTAGGGACATTCAAAATCATCAAAAATGACGATCTCCACCGGGGCATCGGGCGCGCCCAACGAGGGCGCCCCGGCGGTCTTGAGCGACACCACCGGCTGCAGCGCCAGCAGGGACATCTCTTGCCGCCCAGCCGACTGCAGAATCAGCCGATCGGCCCCTTGGGGAGAGATCCCGGTCACCTCGGGGCCAACCTCAAAGGTCCCCTGTTTTTGCCCATCGGCAGAATAAAGCAGCACCGTCCCGGTTGTCGTCAGCACATAGATGCGCTGGCCGTCGGCCGAGGCGACCACCTGACGCGGCGTCTCTCCAAGAGCGACCGATCGGAGCAGACGCACATCGACTGAATCCGCCAGCAAGCTGGTGGCGCTAAGCAACAGGATCAGGACGGCGAGCAGGCTTTTCTTCATGACGTTTCCTTTTCAAAATGAACTTGAAGTGTACATAGCGTTGTTCGACGGTTCTTAGAACTCTTGATAAGGCGGCATGTTGGCCCGCCGGGCCATCTCCCGAAGCGGATCGTAGTCGGCGTCGCTGAGCTGCTCGAAGCCGTCCACCCAGGCCGCCTTGAGCACCTTGACCTGTTCGCCGTCGATCTCCACCGTATCTTCCGGGGTCAGTTCCATGAGCGCCTGGCGGAACTTTTTCACCAGCTCCGGGTCGGTATCCCCGGCCGATCCGAAGGTACAGTAGGGAATGATCGGGCTCTGAGCCAGAATATTGAAGTCATCAGCAGAGATCTTCCCCTCCCGGGCCATGATCTCCAGGTCCAGCGCCGGTGCGGCGGCAACGTCGTACTCGCCAAAATAGACACCGTAGATGACCTTCTCGTGCTTGAAAGAGCCCTTCGGGATGGCGTAATAACCGAGATCCTCCTCCGGCTCGAATCCGGCCCGCAGCATCAGGTCGTACTGAGCCAGGTAGCCGGTCGGGGCCAGTTGGGGGCCGAACACCATCCGTTTGCCGCGGATATCCTCCAGCTTGGTGATACCGCTGCCTTTACGGGAGATGATGGTGCCGGCGGTGCGGGCGCCGAAGTTCCCCCGCTGATCAGCGGCCACAAGCTGCAGACCGTGATCTTTCTTGAGCATGACGTAGAGCAGGGAGTTGGTATGGGTGAAGGCGAACTTCTCCATGCCGAAGCGCTCGTCGAATTCCTGGGTGTCCACCGGCACCGCCTCCAGCGGCACACCGAGTTTCTTTTCCAGGTAGCGGGTCAGGGGGAGAAAGCGCTGCAGCGTCTCCTCCTCGCTGTTGCAGTTCATGTAGCCGATGCGCAGCGCCGGCCCATCGGAGACCTGTTCACAGCCGGTCAGCAGCAGAGTGGCGAACAGCAACAGCGACAGATGGCGTAAATACCTAAACCTTTTCATCTTGAAATCCTCCCGTTAATGATCGGCAGCCCGGAAGGCTCCCCATGTAATGGTACTCCCACAGTCACCGCCCCGGTCTCCGGACGATCCCCGCCGTCCCGGATCAGGGCTGAAATATTCTCCATATCACCCGTACCCCACCAGTTGCCGGGTGCAGCGACGGTCGTCGCGCCATCGTTCTGCAGGGCGTACACACCGTTTTCGGTCAGAGCGTTGCCGACGATCTCACCGGTAAAACCGAGGGTGCGGATTCCCGCCCGGCCGTTGCCGACGATGCGGTTGCCGCGAACCACGCCTGCGGAGTCCTCCAGATACAGGCCGTGTTCACTGTTGTCCGCCAGCAAGTTGTTCTCTACCGTAACTTTGGAGCGCTGCAGGTAGAGTCCCTTGCGGTTGCCGGTGATGCGGCTGTTCGAAACGATCAGGGTCGAATCACGCAGGTTCACCCCGTTGATCAGATTGTCCTCAATACGGCTGTTGTTCATAGTCAATTCGTTATATACGCCGCGCAGCCCCCAGTAACTGCCGGAAATTGTCGAATCGTCGAGCCGGACCGTGGAATTGCGAAACTGCAGCCCGTTGAGGTTGTCCTCGATGCGGCAGCGCTCCAGGCTTACCGTCGACTCCTGAAACTGCAGTCCGCGCAGATTGCGGCGAAAAGCCGAATCGCGGACGGCGGCCCGGGCGAAATGGGCGTGAAAACCGCGGTAACCGTATTCGACGATGCAGTGGTCCATGACGTTTTCCTCTTCGGACATCATCATGTTGATCGCCCCCCAGGCTCCCGGCCTGGGCTCGCCGGCGGCGGTAAAGCGGATCGGTGCCTCGGCGCTGCCGACGGCCTTGAGAATCCCCTGGATGAACATTTCGTTCTCGCCGATGCCGTCCCCGTTGGTGTCGCGGAAGGTAAAGCGCACCAGGGTGCCGGGACGAATCGCAAGGGTCACGCCGGGGGCGACGGTAAGTGTGCCGTCGATCAAGACCTCGCCCTCCCAGACGGTGTCCTGCCAGATGGTCTGCTCGCCGCTGTAGGTCAGCGCCGCAGCAACCGGCGAGACGGCGCAAAGGAGCGCCAGCAGGGCCAGCATGAGAGTCCAGGGCCTCATTCGCCACCTCCCGTGCGGAGTTGTCGGAAGTCTTCGCGGTTGCCGACCAGGCGACCGACCTGCGTGGCCAGCTTCGGGTCGTGGGCGAGCAGACCGATGTCGTTGCTGCTGATCAGGTTGTCGGTCAGGCGAGGGCGGCTGCTGCGGTCGATGAACAACCCCTCCTCCTGATTCCCGGAAATGCGGTTGAGAAGTAGTTCGGGGCGGGAGCCCCACCAGCAGAAAACCCCGCCCTCCCCATCCTCGATCCGATTCCCGATCAGCTTTGGGGCCGCCTGCTGGAGGACGATGCCGTAGCGGCAGCCGCGAATCAGGCTGTCGCGGATCAGCGGCGAGGAGCCGATGCAGAGGATACCGGTCTCCGCTCCGTGGATACGGGCGTTGCGCACCACTGAATCGGTCGAGCGGTCGAAGGCGATGCCCGCCCAGGCGATGCTCTGCCCTTCGGGAAGCTCCAGAGGCAGGAAGGTCACCGGTTGCTCCTGCGTTCCCTCGATACGCAGGGTGCCCCGTATCAGCAGTTCGGTTTCGGGGGAGAGCCACTCCGGGTCGATCTTGGTGCTTGGATTGGGCTGGACATAGACGATGGCTCCGGGACGCAGGGTCAGGGTGCGGCCGACCGGCACCAGCAGGTCCGCCGCCAGCACCACCTCTCCGTCGATCACTCTGTCCTCCTGCAGAACGCCTGAGATCTGCGGCAGGGCGTCCGGTTGTGCGGGGATTTGCGGCAGCGCCGGTGGCGAAGCCGGAGCGCAGGCGATCACCAGCCCCACGGCGGCGAGGAGGATCATCCAACGCAATCGCTTCATTTTTCCGGCAACAGGCTTTCGCCCGGACCTGGCGGCTCGGTCAGGACGTGTTGCGGCGCCCGGGCAGCGACAGCTGTCGGAGATGTCTTCTCTCATCGCTCATGCCTCCTGCGCGCTATGCGTCATTTCTGCAAGCCAACCTGTTCCAACGACCGGCTTGACAGAGGGGATAATCAAATAATATCGGGACGATCACCCCGTGCCCGTTTGCGGTAAAAAGAATAAAGCGTCAAGAGTACCCCGCAGCCCATGGCCAGAGAACCGGCGAAGGCCAGCTTCGCCCCCGGGTCGTAGTTGATGGTCAGAATGCTGTAGGGAAGATAGCGCCCCCCACGGACGGTCTGCCCGTAAGACATGGGGATCGCCACCAGCCCTTCCCAGAGCAGCGGCTGATTGCTGCGGGTTTCCACCCGCTTGAGCAGTTCATCGCCGCGATACAGAGCCAGGGTGTTGAGCATCTCCATAGGGCGGCCGCTCGGGGCCAGCACCGGTTTGAACGCCTCCAACTTCAGGGTGACACCCAGCTGCGGCAGCGGCTTGCTCTGCCCCACCAGCAGGGCGTTGTTCTCGTTGCGAAAGCCGTTCAGACTGCCCCACCAGAAAGCGACTAGGATTAAAACAAAGCCGAGATGAATCAGGTACTCGCCGCACTTGCGCCAGCGGGCACGAAAATAACAGCACCAGTCGATAAAGCAGCACAGGGAGTTCAGGGCCAGCAGCGTCACCAGGATGCCGCCGGCCGCGATCCACCAGGTCATGCCCGGAGCCTGCGCCAGCCCACGCTCCAGCCAGGGGCCGAGCGGCAAACTGTCGAGCTCGCCGAAGGTGCGCGGATTGAAGGGGATCAGCAGCGATCCGCCGATCGCCAGCAGGGTGGCGCTAGAAGCGAGGACGATGGTCAGCTTCAGGGAGCAGAGCAGCTTCCAGGCTTTACTGTTGAGAACGCGGTCTTTCATCGCGGGAGGCTCCGTCAGCTGAGAGGATGATTGCTGCTCATCAGCAGCCCGATGCCGAGGTAGGTAAAGAGCACCACGCCGAAACCTAAGATCGACAAAATGGCGTAGCCGGTGCCCTGCCAGCGGCGGATGAACTTGGCGTGGCACATGCCGGCGTAGAACAGCCAGACCAGCGCCGACCAGACCCCCTTGATGTTCCAGGAGAAGTAGTGCCCCCAGGCAACAAAGGCCCAGATGCTGCCGAAGATCATGCACAGGGTGAACAGGCTGAAGCCGAGAAAGACCGCCTCTTCGTTCAGCTTGCGCAGCAGTTGCAGGTCGGGGAGCAGCCCGCTCTGCAGACGCTTCTGCAGCAGATAGAGCACGCCCATGGAGAAGGCCATGGCGAAAAAGGCGTAGCCAGCGAAGGAGAGGGAGACGTGCAGGGTGAACAGGGGCGTATCGAGCGCCGGAATCAGCGGCGGCAGCTCGGCGCTGCGCTTAAGCACGCTGCCGAAAAGCAGCAGGTTGCAGAAGATCACAAACAGTCCGGCGGCGGCAATCCGGTAGCGCAGCTCAAAATAGAGATAGGTGCCGGCGAGTGCCCAACTGAAGAAGAACTGGGTGCCGAACAGGTTGGTCACCGGCAGGTAGCCGCCCTGCCACCAGCGCAACCCCAGGCAGAGGGTCTGCAAAACAAAGGCGATCAGCACCAGCAGAAATGCGCTGCGCCACACCCAGGTCCGGCGCAGCGGCAGATGCAGCAGATAGAGCAGCGCCGCCAGCAGGTAACCGCCGAAGGCGCCATATAGTAAGGCCGTTTGTGTAATCATCAACTCTGAGTCGCCAATTTAGCCGTGACCGTATTTCATGTGGTCGATCATGGTGCGGACCTTGTCGGCTCCCTGGCCGGTCGGATTGAGTTCCAGGTAGCGGTTCCAGGCCTCTTCCGCCTTCTCCTTCTCACCCAGGTCCTGACTGTAGACGACGCCCATATTGAACAGGGAATTGAGATGCTGAGGATTAAGTTCGTTTGCCTTGATGAAGTTGCTGATCGCCTTATCGAACCAGCCGACCCGGCGGTACATGATCCCTTGGTCGGTCAGCACGTCCGGATCGTTGCCGTCCATCTCCAATGCCTTGTCGTAGGCCTCGATCGCCTGCATCGGGTTGCCGGAGTCGAAGTAGTTATGCCCCAGCTGAACCCAGGCCTGCCGGTTGTCCGGTTCTTTGGCAAGGATCGCTTGCAGGGTCTTGATCTGCTGCTGATAATCGACAGAAGGTGCCGAAGCCGGATTATAGGCCTGCTGGCCGGCAGCTTTATCGTTCTTGGCATTGGTAAAGATCACCCCGCCCAACACCCCGGCCACCAGGGCGATGATAACAAGCAAGATGGTTTCCTTTTTCATAAGCCCTTCCTTAAAGAGTAAAACTGCTCCGTTTCAAAATAACTTTGCCGGCGGACGACCCTGTTCATGACCTGTTCGCCGGCAGTATGGCAAACCGCTGTGCCTGCTGGAGGAAGATTATTGCTTTGCCGCCGGTGCGCCTGGAGAAGCACCGCCGGGCTCTTTCATGATTCGCTCGATCCGGGCGATTTCCTGCTCGGCGGTGGCGACCAGCTGCGCCTCCGGATTGCCGGCCAGAAAGGTGCGCAGCAGCTCCAGCGCCTTGGCGTTCTCTCCCTTGTGCCGGCTGTAGATCAGCGCCATGTTGAGCAGAGGGGCGCTGTGCTCGGGCTGGCTTTCATAGGCGCGGCGGTAGGTTTCCAGAGCCTTGTCGTACTGCCCGATCTGTTGGTAGAGACCGGCTAGGTCGTTCAGGGCGTGGACATGCCCTGGTTCAAGTTCGACCGCCCGCTGAAAGAGCCGGAAAGCCTCCATCGCACGGCGGGTGTCGAGATAGGCGTCTCCCAGCGCCACCATGGCTTCGACGTCCGTGGGCGCGGTCTGGAGGCGCGCCTCGAGTTGGGCGATGCGCGTCTCGATCGCCGCCGCATCCGGGGCCTGGGCCCGGCGCGGAGGCCCGGCCGCGGGTCCGGCGGCCAAATTGACCAGAGTCATGACGGCGATGCCGGCCGCCACCGCCCAGAAAAAGCCGAGAACGGCCCCCTCCCTGCGACTGACAGCGGCGCTCACGATTGCACCTCCTGCCGCCGAAGCTGGGCGGTGAGCTCCTCCAGCCGTCGGGCGGTCTGCCGCTGCCGGCCCGAAAGCCAGGTCAGGTAGCCGGCGATGCCCGCCCAGATGATCAGGTAGGCCAAAATCAGATAGGTTGCACGTTCCATGTCGAATCTCCTTATCGTTGCAATTGCTGCTGCAGATCGAGCACAGCGTTTTCCTGCCGCTGTATGCCACAGCGCAGGCGGAACAGGGCCGCCCAGAGGATCAGCATCGCCGCCAGGCTGACCGCCAGGGTGATGAGCATGGCCGGCTCCAGGGCGATCCCTTCGCTGCGGATGACGGTGGGGTGAATGCTGCGCCACAGGCGCGCCGAGAGAAAAACCACCGGCACATCGACAAAGCCGACGATAGCCATCACGGCACAGAAGACGGCGCGCTTCTCTTCCTGCTCCACGGCGCTGCGCAGAATCAGGCAGGCGGCAAAGATGAACCAGAGGATCAACGAGGTGGTCAGGCGCGGATCCCAGGTCCACCAGGTGTTCCAGATGGGCCGCCCCCAGATCGCGCCGGTCAGAAGCACCAGGGAGGTAAAGAGCACGCCGATCTCGACAGCGGCTGCGCCACGCTCGTCCCAGATCCGCTGTCGCCGGATCAAGTAGAGAATGCCGGCGATGCAGGCGACGAAAAACGACAGGAATGCCGCCGCGGCCAGCCCCAGGTGAAAATAGAAAATCTTCTGCACTACCCCCATGGTCCGCTCCAGCGGGGCATAGAAAAAAACCGTGGCGGCGGCGCCGGGAACTGCGAAAAGGGCGAGAACGGCAAAGGGATCGTAACGTTTCAGCACGGGTCAGACCTCCCGGACGGCATGGGCGAAGAGCAGATAGCCGACTGCCGCATAGATCAGGCCGAAAGCGGCCATCGGTTCGAGCTGGTCAATAATTGCGCTCAGGGGCCGGCCCGCAAAGGCATCGCCGGTCGCCTTGACCGCCAGGGCGACCAGCGGCAGGCAGAGCGGATAGAGCAGGATCGGCAGCAGCACCTCATTGCGGCGGGTGCCGGCCGACAGGGCCGACAGCAGGGTACCGGCGGCGGAGAAGCCGATGTTGACCAGCATCAGCAACACCAGCAGGATCGGCAGGTTGGGCTGCAGGCCGGCGCCGAACAGGGCAAAGAAGACCGGAACCAGCACCAACTCGCTGCAGCTCATCAGGGTGAAGTTGACCAGCGCCTTGGCGGCGAAGATCGCCCCCGGCGATAGGGGACTGACCAACAGCGCGGCGACACAGCCGTTCTCCTTCTCGCGGGCGAAAACCCGCCCCAGACCGAGAACCGAAGAAAAGAGGATGGCCACCCAGAGGATGCCGGCGGCCGGCTCGGCCTCGATGCGCTCACCGATGCCGGCCGCCAGGTTAAGGATCACCATGATCAGCGCACCAAAAAAGGCCATGGCGATCAGGGACTCTTTCTTGCGCACCTCTAGCCGAAGGTCCTTGCGGTAGAGGAGCAGGATCTGCCGTGCCAGGGTCACGCCGCCTCCAGATGCCGGAAGTAGAGCTGCTCGAAGGCCTCGGGGTCGATCTGATCGCGGCGCTGCAGGTAGACCAGTTCCCCTTGGGCCAGGATCCCCACGACCGTGGCAAGCTCCAGTCCGCGGCGCAGGTTGTGGGTGACCATGACGATGGTACGTTGGATTTCGTGCAGCAGGCGCAACTGCCGGGTGAGGCGGCTGGCGGCGTGCTCGTCGAGGCCGGTGTACGGTTCGTCGAGCAGCAGCAGGCTCGGATCGTTGACCAAAGCCCGGGCGATGGTCAGGCGTTGCTGCATCCCGCGGGAAAATTCCCGCACTGGGCTGTGCGCCCGGTGGGCGAGATCGACCCGTTCCAACAGTTCGCCGGCCCGGGCGCCGGGATCGGAAACGCCGTAGAGTGCCGCGTAGAATTCCAGGTTCTCCCGGGCGCTCAGATCGTCGTAGAGAAACGACTGGTGGGAGACCAGCCCGAGCCGGGCGCGGAAGGCCTCCGGGTGCTCTTCCAGATCGTAACCCGCCGCCCGCACCGAACCGGCCGTAGAGGGCAACAGGGTGGCCAGGATCTTGAGCAGGGTCGACTTGCCGGCGCCGTTGGGCCCGAAGAGGCAGAGAAAATCTCCCGCCTCGAGGGTCAGGCTGACCCCCTTCAGGGCCGCCAGCCCGCCGTAGCTCTTGCGCAGTTCCTCGACCTGAAGAAAGGGTTCAGCCATGGGGATCTTTCGGCTCTTCCCCCGCCTGGTCGAGCTCGTCGAGAGCCGCAATGGCCGCTGCCGCCTGACGGGTGTAAAGCTCCTTGAGCTGCCGGCAATCAGCCTCGCTGACCTTGCCGATGCTGCGCTCGAAGTCGATGTCGCGCAGGGCCTGCAGGTGGTTGTGCTTCTCCTGCTCCAGGGCGGCGCGCCGGCGGATGGTTTCTTCGCCGTCGACCGTCAGGGGCTGATGGTCCTTCAGTAGCGGCGCGCAGGTATAGGCCAGCAGGGCTAAGGCCAGGACAATGAAGATGACGCCGGTCATGGGCTATTCCTCCTTCTCGAGCCGCGCCAGTTCCTGCGCGACCCGCTCTCTAGCGGTTGCATCGATGGCTGGCGCGCTGTCGCCTGCTGTCGTGGCTTCCGATTCAGCCTCCCTTCCGCTGCGGCGGGCCCAGCGCATGACCAGGAAAAGAGCGACGGCGGCTCCGGCTCCCAGGCCGATATAGGGCGCAACGTAGGCCGTCAGGGCGAACCCCTTCTTGGGCGGCGTGGAGATGATGGCCTCGCCGTAGCGGGCGACGAAATGATCGAGAATCTCCTGCTTGGTTTTCCCTTCGCCGATCATCCGGTGGATGGTGTCCTTCATCTCCTGGGCGCCGCCGCAGTTGCACACGGCCAGTTGATCCTGCGGACAGGCATAGCACATCAGGTGATTGCTGACTTCGGCCTCGGTGAGGGCTGCGGCCCGGCCGGGCAGGGCCAGGACCAGCAAAAGCAGCAGAAAGGGCAGGAGTGCAAGCCGGTTGCGAACAGGCGCATTCATGACGCGATTCTCCTTTTGCGGTCTGGAACGATGGCGACGATACCGCCCACGACCATCAGGGCTCCGCCGATCCAGCCCCAGACCAGCAGCGGGTTGACGGCGGTCTTAAGCGTGATCTCCTGGTTCCGGCCGATTCCCGGCATGGTGACGTACAGGTCGTCGCGCAAGGTCGTGCGCAGGGCGACTTCGGTTGTCGGCTGCTCTGCGTTGATATAGACCCGACGCTGCGCTTCCAGGGTGCCGAGGGGCTCCCCCCCGTTGAAGATGCTCAGCTGCGCGCCGTAGACGGTGCGGTTGAACTTCTGGTAGACGTTGAAATCGTCGTAGCGCAGTTCATAGCGCCCCACCTGCAGGGTCTCGCCGCGCTTCAGGGTTCCCTGGGCTTCCTGCTTGAAGGCCGTGGAGCCGGTAATGCCGATCACCATCAACACCAGTCCGAAATGGACCAAGTGGCCTCCGTAGCGGCGCCGCAGGCGCCACAGCAACTTCGGTCCGGCGCTCCAGGACGCTTCGCCGGATTGCCTGTCGCGCGTGCGCAGGGCGGCGACGAACTCCAGGATGATGGTCCCGGCGACAAAGGCGCAGAGGGTGAATGCGACCAGCGCGTAGGGATGACGGATGCCGAAGGCCAGCAGCAGAACCAGAACCACCAGGCCGAAGATCGCCGGACGCAGGAAGTTGCGGCGCAGGTTGGTCGCTGAGGCCTTGCGCCAGCCGATCAGCGGACAGATGCCGGTAATCAGCAGCAACAGCAAGAACAGCGGCGTATTGACCATGTTGAAAAAGGCCGGCCCGACGGTCACCTGGTTGCCGGTGAAAGCTTCCGAGATGATGGGAAAGACCGTCCCGAACAGGGTGGCGAAGGCCAGCGCCAGCAGGATAACGTTGTTGAACAGAAAGGTGCTCTCGCGCGAAAGGTACGATTCGAGGACATTGGGCGTCTTCAGGTCGTTGTAGCTCTCGGCGATGAGGTAGATGCCGCCGACCAGGGTGACGATAACGAACCCCAGGAAGTAGCCTCCCAATCCGGTGGCCCCGAAATCGTGCACCGACTGCAGTACGCCGCTGCGCACCAGGTAGGTGCCGAAGATGCAGAGGGTGAAGGTGAGCAGGATCAGCACCATGTTCCAGACCTTCATGATCCCCCGCCGCTCCTGGATGATGGCGGTATGTATGAAGGCGGTGGAGGCCAGCCAGGGGATGAAGGAGGCGTTCTCCACCGGGTCCCAGGCCCAGAAACCGCCCCAGCCGAGTTCAACGTAGGCCCACTGGCCGCCGAGGATGATACCGATGGTGAGAAAAATCCAGGACAGCACGTTCCAGACCCGCGCCTTGCGGATCCAGCCGGCGTCGCTGCGCCCGGTGACCATGGCGGCCACGGCGTAGGCGAAGGGGACGGTGAAGCCGACGTAGCCGAGGAAAAGAGTCGGCGGATGGAAGACCATGCCCGGGTTCTGCAGCATCGGGTTGAGCCCCTGACCGTCGGCGGGCGTGAAATTCAGCAGTTCGAAGGGGTTGGTGACGGCGCACAGCAGAAAGAGAAAGAAGCTCAGTGTGCCGGCCAGCACCAGGTAGACGTAACAGGTGGTGCGCGGATCGTCGTCGCGGCGGCTGGAGAAGACCACCAGGGCGGCGCAGAAACTCAGGGTCCACGCCCAGAAAAGCAATGAGCCTTTCTGACCGGCCCAGAAGGCGGTCATCTTGTAGAAGACCGGCAGGGCGCGGTCGGAGTAGGAGGCGACGTATTCGACCTGGAAATTGTCGGTCAGAAACAGCCCGGCCAGAGCGATCGACGCCAGGGTGGTGAAGCCCGCCGCGGTCAGCAGGGACCGGGCGCCGCTGCGGGCCAGACGGGCATCGTTGCGCATTATCCCGAGCAGGGTGAAGACCAGCGCCAGCAGGCTGAAGGCCAGGGCGGCGAATTGGGAAAGGTTGCCGAAAACGACCAAGGTGTCCTCCTGTTATTTGTTGCCTTCTTCCGATGAGTACTTGGACGGGCACTTGACGAGCAAGTTGTTGGCGGCGAAGAGATTGTCGCCACGCCGATAGACTCCCTCGGCCAGCACTTCCACGTCCGGCTCGAAGGCGTCGGGCTTGGGGCCGGCATAGCTGACGCGGATGGTCGCGGCCGGAGTCTGTTGATCGCGTAGATCGAAAACCAGCTGCAACGCCTGCTGGTCGTAAGCGATGCTGTCGGCGACCACGTCACCGCCGACCCGCACCGTTTCTCCCGCACCGAGGCCGAGACCGGTCGGCGAGTCCTTCAGCTCGGCCACGGTCAGATAGTAGGCGCTGGTGGTGGAAATACCGCGGACGATGAGAAAACCGACAGCAAGGCCGATGATCAGCACGCCGACAAGAATTTTCCTGTTCGATCGTTTCATTGCTTATCCTGCCCCCGGGTAAATGGTTGGGTGCTCGGGAGTCTCCCGGACCCTGGTTGCCATCAACGGGCTATTGGTCGCCTTCGAGGTTCATTAGCAGTAGATGTGCCGAAACGGATCGGTCTGAGCGTTTTGCTTGCAAGTGCTGGGAATGTTTTAACTATTTGTCAGGAAGGGCGGTGCAGGGATGATCTCGACAAGAGATCGGTGGAAGAGCTCCATGGGACTGAAAGGGGCAGGTGCGACAAATTGTCGCACCTGCATCGAGGGTCAAGGGGATTCGTCGCCGAGTTTGCGTTGAATGGTCTTGCGGTTGATACCGAGAATCTCGGCTGCTTGGACCTTGTTGCCGCCGCAACGGCGCAGTACGTGCCGGATATAGTCGCGCTCCACCTCGGCCAGAGGTCTGGCATCGGGCCACGCGAACGACTCGGCGGGACGCAGGTCACGGAGGATTTCCGGGGGCAGGTCGGCCAGACGCACGGCCCCCTTGTCGCAGAGATAACAGCAGCGCTCGACCACGTTCTGCAACTCCCGCACGTTCCCGGGCCAGGAATAGTCCATGAGGGCCCGAAGCGCCTCGGGTTCGAAGTCGATCCTCCCGCCGCGGCAGGGGTGGCGGGCGACGAACTCCTGCAGCAGGGCGGGGATATCTTCCCGCCGCCGGCGCAGGGGAGGAATTTCGATGCTGAACGTGGCGATTCGGTAGTAGATGTCCTCCCGAAAGCGCCCCTCGCGGGCCTCCTCCAACAGCTTGCGGTTGGTGGCGGCGAGTACCCGCACGTCAAAGCTCTGCAGACGGGTGCCGCCGACCGGCCGTATCTGCCGCTCCTGCAGCGCCCGCAGCAACTTGGCTTGCAGTGACGGGGACATCTCGCCGATCTCGTCGAGAAACAGGGTCCCGCCGTGGGCCTCAAGGAACAGCCCCGTCTTGTCCTGGGTGGCGCCGGTAAAGGCGCCGCGGGCGTGGCCGAACAGCTCGCTTTCGAGCAGCCCCTCCGGAAGCGCGGCGCAGTTGACGGCGACAAAGGGGCCGCCACGGCGCGGCGAAGCCCGGTGGATGGAGCGAGCGACCAGTTCCTTGCCGGTGCCGGTCTCCCCCTCGATCAGCACCCCCCCCTCGGCAGGGGCCATCTTGTCGATCAGGGTCAGCACTCGGGCCATGGCGGCGCTGCGCCCCACCAGTTCGCGGTGCGCCGCGATCGGGGCCAGGCGCTCTTCCAGCTCCGCAACCCGGCGCCGCATGGCAAGTTCCCGCTCGGCCCGCTTGACGGCGATCAGCAGTTGCTCAGTCTTGAACGGCTTGATCAGGTAGTCGTAGGCGCCGCGATCGATCAGCTGCACGGTGTCGTTGATGTCACCGAAGGCGGTGATGAGGATCACGAACGGAGTGAATCCTTTCTCCGCTTTGACCTGTTCGAGCAGGGTGACGCCATCCATGGCAGGCATGCGGATGTCGCTGATGATCAGCTCGAAAGACTGTCGGGAAAGGGCGGCGAGGGCTTGTGCGCCGTCGCCGGCGGCAGACACTGCATAGCCCCGCTCGCGAAGAACATCGCGAAGAAAGTCGCGCATCTCCTCCTGATCCTCGACGACGAGAATGCGCAGCGGCTGCTGGTCGGTCACTGGGCCACCTCCTGGCGCAGGGCCGGAAAGGTCATGACGAACCGGGCGCCGCCGCCGGGGCGGTCCTCCACCCGGATATTTCCCTGATGGTCCTCCACGATGTTGGCCGCAATGTAGAGGCCGAGGCCGGTCCCCTCGCCGACATCCTTTGAAGTAAAGAAGGGCTCGAACACCCTTTCGCGCAGCTCCGCCGGGATTCCCGGTCCATTGTCCTCCAGGACGATCTGCATCTCTTCCCCCGCCATGACCGAAGTCACCCGAATCCGTCCCCGCCCGCCCATGGCCTGAATGGCGTTGAGCATCAGGTTGACGAAAAGCTGGCGCATGGCATTGCTGTCCGCGGTCATGCAAGGCACGGCCAGATCCAGCTCCAGATCGACGGCGAAACCGCCCCTGGGAAAGCGCATCCGGCAGAGGTTCAGGGTCTCGCGAACCAAAGCCTTCAGATCAACCTCCTCCCAACACTTGACATCCTTGCGGGAGAAGGCGAGCAGGCGTTCGATCAGTTCGACGATCTGTTCGCTCTGGCGGATGATCGATTCCAGCCCCTTGCGGCCGGGATCGCTTTGCGCCATACGGCTGAGCAACTGCTCGGCCCGGCCGCTGATGACGTTGAGAGGCGTGCCGATCTCATGCGCCAGCCCCGAGGTGAGCTGGCCCAAGGAGGCAAGCTTGTCGGCATGGCGCAGACCGCGCTCCAGTTCCAGCTTCTGCCGATAAAACTCCTCCCGGGTGCGGTGCTGCTCTTCAAGGCCGGATGCCATCCGGTTCAACTCATCCCCCAACTGGTCGAGGTCGACCACGCCGCTCGGCTCGATCCGCAGTGCAAGATCGCCGCCGCCGAGCCGGCGGGCGGCTCCGATCAGCCGGTGCAGCGGCTGGCTGATGCTCCAGCGGGCGATGAGAATGATCACCGCGCCGAGCCCGGCAGTGAGCGCCACCGTAAAAAACAGGAAGCGACGGGTGGTATCGGCCAGAGCCTGGTTGACCTGTCGCAACGGCAGAACCACCTCCAGTGCCCCCTGTTGAGAATCACCGACGCCCCGGACCGGTACGATGATGGAAAAGTACTGCTCCCGGCCGCCTTCGAGGAACTCCTCGCGTCCGCCTTCATCGAGGGCAGCCAGGTCAATCCGTTTATGCGGCAAGGGCAACGGGTTGCACTGGGCGCAAGCGATGCCGATCGGGGCACCGTCGCGGGCGTAGAAACGCAGCATGGGCGGTGTCGACCAGTTGCGCGGGGCGATATCGGCAAGGAGTCTGTCAAGATCGACTGCGGGAGCGCCTGGATGGTAAAAACGCAGCACCGCCGCCAGTGAGCGAGCCATGAGACGCGCCTCGGAGCGGACCCCGGAGAGCAGATGATCCCGTTCGTCCTGTATGGAAACGTATCCGAGAATCACAGAAGCGGTGGCGATGAGAGTGAATAGATAGAGAAATATCCGGGTGGCGATGCGCATGCGGACAGCCTAACAATTTTCAAGAAGTCTTTGAACTTAGAATATTTATGGTAATGATTTTCAGGTGAAAAGTCAGCCCAAAGATCATTTGCGCTTTGCCTCCTTGGAGTTGTCAAAAAATTTGACAAAAGGCACGAATTCGGGATGGCAAACCGTCTAAAAAATTTTCGGTCAACTGCCTGCACGAATATCCGATAAGGAATATTTCTTATTATATTTCAGAAACTTGGAAGAAAATCCCGGGTTCTGGCATCCTCCTTGCCATCATAGTTTGGCAACAATTCACATATTGAGGAGGTTTCCATGAAAAAGATGCTGCGGCTGGTGGTTCTGGTCGGTGCGACCTTAACCCTCTCGGGCTGCGGCCACCCGGGATATTGAAAGAGAACGGCCATGATTTGCGGACCTGGTTGGGGCGGCGGCTGGTTTTTCGGTGGATGGATCGTTCCGGGGTTGTTCCTGCTCGCCCTGCTCGGCGGAGCTGCCTGGCTCCTGAGCCGGCGACCCCCAGCGAGCGAGCTCGCATCTAAGGCTTGCCCCCGCTGCGGAGGTTCGGTGCAGGAGGTCTATTTTCGCTGCCCGCACTGCGGGGATGCTCTCAAGCGCAATTGTCCCGGTTGCAGCCGGGTGGTGGACCAGGCCTGGGACTTCTGTCCCTTTTGCAGCGAAGCCCTGAAGGCCGAAGCGAAACACCCGACAACCACAATGACAACGGATCAACAAACCCCATGAATCGGAAAGGAGAACGCCATGAAGAACAATCGTAAATGGATTGCAGCAACAGCCGTTCTGACGCTGATCGCTCTCGCCGCGGCACCGGCCTTCGCCCGGTGGATGGGCGGGGGAATGGACGGACGCGGCACGTGGGGCGGCGGGATGTGCCGGATGATGGACGTCACCCCGCAGCCGGTCGACCCGGCCGCGCTGCCCGAGCCTGAATCGGCCGGTGCAGGGGTTTTGAAGACCAAATGCACCCAGTGTCATGGTCTGGTCTCGCCGAAACAGCATGCGTCCCAGGACTGGCCCTACATCGTCGACCGGATGGACCGGCGCATGCGGATGATGTCCCGCGGGGGGATGGGGATGATGCGAAATACCATTACGCCCCTGTCCGGGGAGGAGAAGAACGCCCTGATCCGGTATCTGCAAACGAACGCCTTTCAGGCACTGGACCCGGGAGCCCTGCCCGAAGGTGGAAAACCGGGCGCGCAATCCTTCGCCCAGGTCTGCTCGCGCTGCCATGCCCTGCCGAATCCGAATGCCCATAGCCCCCAGGAATGGCAGGCGGTGGTCGAACGCATGGGCACGAACATGGAAAACATGGGCTTCGGACCTCTGGCGCCAGAACGAAAAGCCGAGATCCTGAGCTATCTCAAAGAACAATCGCGCCCATAAAGGGAAGGCAGGGTGCGGCCTGTACCGAAATGGCAGGCCGCATCCTTTTTGATACCCTTTCCCTTTCGCGGCTTTTACCCCAATACTCCTGTCGCCTGCGGCGGTCCGTCGGCACCCCGGCCTCACCGGCTCTGATCGGCAAAATACCTTGCAACCACCGCGGTATGCATCGGGAAACCAAGCTCTATCGGTTGTTCGATCAGAACGACCTCCTGGGTTTCCGCCGAGGTGAAGGGATTGAGAACATCGTCGGACTGTTTTTCGGCCAGACCGAAGATGACCAGGGTGTGATCCAGTCCGTTCTGCACGTCATAGAGGCGAATTTTACTTTCGCCGATGTCGATCCCGGTTTCCTCGAGAAGCTCCCGCCGACCTCCCTCCTGCCAGGTTTCACCGAGATCGACATAGCCTCCCGGCAGGGTCAGGGTCCCCTTCCGGGGTTCGGTATTCCTGCGGATGACGACCAGGCCGCCGGCCAGGGGGAGAAGGACAACCACCACCGGCAGGGGATTGAGATAACTGGTGTTTGCGCAGACCCGGCATAATCTCGGCCAGGATTGCCCGCGGTCAAAGGCGGTTCCGCAGAAAGAACAATGAGAATCTTTTTCCCACATCTTGACAACCTTCGGGGCCTTTCGCCCGGCGCGCCCCGGGCACGAAAATCACTCAATAAATAATAGCCAGCCATTACAGAAAAACATCGATCTATTTTTTTGTGTAGAAAAAAGCAACAGTGCGGAGAAAGACAACACTATCGAAACATGCTGGGCTTACAGCGTCCATCAAAAGTGTTTACATTTTCCCCAGTCCTGCCAATAGCCAAATATTCAGATATCGCAAAAATGTTCCCAGAGCCCTATATACCGTTGTTTTATTGATTGGCATCTGCGTTGCAATCATAATGACGACAAGGCAATGCATCGCGCATTGATCCCCAAAAATTCAGTTAAGCAAAGGAGATTGCCATGGACGTCGAAAAGCAGAACACCGAAACCCCCACCGAAGAACTCGAAATTCTGGAAGAGATTCAGGTCGAAGAGTTGGCCATCGACGGCATCTGCGGAGTGTACTGAGATGGCGACGGCAGGCATCCGGCTGCATCCCGCCTGCCGCGTGAGGCAAGAAGGGTTCGGCCTCCTGTTTTACGATTCCAGGGGGCCGCGCCTTCTCTTCGCCGAAACCGGCAGTCTTCTTCCCGCCGATTTCTTCACCACCCCCCGCAACAAGGATGAATTGCCCGCGGGGTTGTCGGAACGGCAGCAGCAGTCGCTGCGAAAATTTCTGACGCAACTTCTCGACAAAGGATTCCTTCGTGAGCAACCGATTTGTTGAAGCCGGGCTGCGCGCGCCGGTCAATCTGACCTGGGAGGTCACCCTGGCGTGCAACCTGCGCTGCGAGCACTGCCTGTCCTCGTCGGGCACGCCCGCCGCGGACGAACTCGCGACCGCCGAAGCCCTCGACCTGGTCGAGCAGATGCATCGCACCGGGGTTTTTCAGATCAATTTCGGCGGCGGCGAGCCGTTCATGCGTCCCGACTTCGAAACGATTCTTCAGGCCTGTCACGACCGGGGAATCATGACCTGCATCTCGACCAATGGGACGCTGCTCGATGCCGATCTGGTCGAGCGGCTTTCCCGCACCCGCCTGGTCGCGATTCAGGTGAGCCTCGACGGGGCGAAAAAAGAAACCTGTGAGGCCATTCGCGGGGCGGGCACCTATGACGATGCCCTGCGAGCCCTGCGGCTGCTGGCCGCAAGTTCCATTCCGACCAGCATCAACACGGTGCTCACCGCGCAGAATTGCGACGAGATCCCCGCCCTCTACGACCTTGCCGATGAACTGGGCGTGACCCTGCGGGTCAGCCGCTTTCGCCCCTCGGGGCGCGGCAGCGACAACTGGGAAGCCTTGCGCCCTTCGCCGCAGCAGCTTCTCGGCTTTTCCGATTGGCTCGAAAGCCGCGGCGACGTGCGCACCGGCGACAGCTTCTTCTCGCTGACCGCTCAGGAGCGCCAAGGGCTGGGGCTGAATCTGTGCGGAGCGGCCAAGCTGACCTGCTGCGTCGGCCCCACCGGCAATGTCTATCCCTGCGCCTTCATGCAACTCGACCAGTTCAAGGCCGGGTCGCTGCGACACAGCGATTTTCAATCGATCTGGGATAGCTCGGAGATCTTTCATTCCCTGCGCGGTCTGCGCATCCATTCCTGCGAGGACTGCAAGCGTTTCGACCAGTGCCATGGTGGCTGCCCGGCGGTGGCCTACCATCTCAAGAACGACATCGAGGAGGGCGATCCCGAGTGCCTCGAGCGCTGCGTCACCTCGATCGCCGACGAGACGGCGGCCGTTGCCTGACCAAAGAATCAACCTCAAAAGCCTTCACCACAGAGAACACAGAGGCCACAGAGAAAACGTCAAAAACTAAAGAACAAAAACGAGACTTTGTTTTTCTCCGTGACCTCTCTGGTGCAGAAAAGTTTTTGACCTTCAGGAGACCCGATCATGATGTTCCAATACCTTTTTTCGCCCATCAAGCTGGGCCAGGTCGAGTTGAAAAACCGCATCTCTTTTCAGCCTCATCTGACCAACTTTGCTGAAAAGTGCCTGCCCAGCGAACGTCACGTGCACTACTGGGGCGAGCGGGCGAAAGGGGGCGCGGGCCTGATCATCACCGAAGAGATGAGTGTGCATCCCACCGATACGGCCTACGAAAAGCTGGTCGAGGCGTTTCATCCCGAAGTCATCCCCGGCTTTCACAAGATCACCGACAAGGTGCATCAGTACGGCGCGAAAATTTTCTGCCAGCTCAATCACAACGGTCAGCAGTGCGACGGCAGCATCTCGCGGCTGCCGGTGTGGGCCCCGAGCCCGATGCCCGATGTGCTGTTTCGCGAAACGCCCAAGGAGATGGAACCGGAAGATATCGAGGAAGTCTGCCGCTACTTCGCCAAGAGCGCCGTGCATGTGCGCGAAGGGGGCTTCGACGGGGTCGAGCTGCAATTCGGGCATTCGAGCCTCGCCCGCCAGTTTCTCTCGCCGCTGACCAATTTCCGCCGGGACGAATTCGGCGGCAGCCTCGAGAACCGCATGCGCGCGCCGCTGATGTTCATCGACGCGGTGCGCAAGGCGGTGGGCAACGACTTCACCGTGGGCATCCGCATGTGTGCCGACGAGATGATTCCGGGCGGTCTCGACCTGGCTCAGGTACAGGAAATCGGAGGGCTGTTCGAAGCCTCGGGTCTGATCGACTTCATGGATCTCTCCATCGCGACTTTCTACAACCTCTACCTGGTCGAAGGCTCCATGCACACGCCGCTCGGCTACACCATTCCCCTGGCGGCGGGGATGCGCGAAAAAATCAAGCTGCCGGTTTTCTGCACCGGGCGTATCAACGACCCGGTCATGGCCGAGAAGGTTCTGGCCAACGGCCAATCGGACATGATCGGCATGTGCCGCGCCCTGATCTGTGATCCCTTCCTGCCGAAAAAAGCCCAGGAAGGGCGGCTCGAAGACATCCGCTACTGCGTCGGCGACAACCAGGGCTGCATCGGACGCATGGGGATCAACCGCTCCTTGGGCTGCATTCAGAATCCGGCCGTCGGCCTGGAAAAAGAGTGGGGCGAGGGGACCCTGGAGCCGGCGCCGGTCAAAAAGAAGGTGATGGTGGTCGGTGGCGGCCCGGCGGGGATGTGGGCGGCCAAGATGGCCGGTCGCCGCGGCCATCAGGTCGATCTCTACGACCGTAACGAAAATCTGGGCGGCCAGGTGCTGACCGCGATGAAGGGGGCCGGGCGCGACGAGTTCGGGGTCATCATCCGCAACGAAAAGGACCAGGTCGACAAGGCCGGGGTCAACCTGCACCTGCAGACCGAAATGAGCGCCGAAGAGATTCTCAAAGAAAATCCCGACGTGGTGGTGATCGCCACCGGCAGCCTGCCCAAGGAGAACCCGGTGGGCGGCGCCGACGGGCCGGCGGTGGTCAATGTCTGGCAGGTTCTCGACGAAAAGCCCGAACTCGGTGAGAAGGTCTGCCTCATCGACTACGACGGACATCATCGGGCCACCGCCACCGCGGAGCTGCTCGCCGATCACGGCAAGCAGGTGCACATCATCACCTCGAGTCTCTTCATCGGCGCCGAACTCGGCCCCACTCAGGATCTCTACCTGACCCGCCAGCGACTTCTCACCAAGGGCGTGACCTTCACTCCCGACATCGCGGTGATGGAGATCAGCGGCGAGGCCGGCAGCAAAGAGGTCAAGGGGTTCAATGTCTACTCCAACCAATGGGACAGCTGGGGCCCCTACGACTCCATCGTCCTCGCCATGGGGCAGCAGGCGGAGGCAAGCCTCTATTTCGCCCTCAAGGGCAAGGTTAAGGAGCTCTACCGGATCGGCGATTGCGTGGCCCCGCGCAAGGTCGACATGGCGATCTGGGAAGGACAAAAAGTCGGGAGGTCGATCTGATGGCATACGGGAAATCTCCGGTAAAATTCTCCCCGGGGCCGATCCTTGCCGTTGTCGACCTGCCCGGCGGCGAGCTCGAAGAAGCCGGCAAGGGGATTCTCTCCGAGGGGTCGCGATTGGCGAAGAAACTCGCCGTGGACTGGGACGCTGTCTGCTTTTCGGGTTTCGCACCCGAGGCGCTGAACGATTTCGGCAGCTACGGCGTCACCCGTGCTCTGGTGCTCGATCAGGGCGAGGCCGTCGCCGCATCGCCCGAGCTGCAGGCTGCGACTCTGGCCGGCGCGGCCCGCGAGCGCGGGGCGGGAGTGATTCTGCTGCCGCACAACGATCTCGGCGAGACCCTGGCCCCCTTGCTGGCTGCGGAATTGGGCGGCCCCCTCTTTACCGAAGCGGTCGCCACCGTGCGCGACGACAAAGGCCTCAGGCTCCTGCGTCGGGTTCTGGGTACCCAGGTACAGGAAGCGCGCTTCTGGGATGGCGGCGGCACCCTGGTTCTGACTGTCAGCCCCGGGATTCTGAGTGCGGCGCTTCTGCCGTCCATGAAGAAAACCACGCCGGAGTTGATGCCCCTGACTCCCGCGGTCGATCCGGGGCTGGCGAAAACCAAAATCGTCGAGCGCATTCCTCCCGACCCCCAGACGGTCGACGTCTCCGAGGCCGAGGTGATTTTCAGCGCCGGCCTGGGCTGCAACCAGGCCTGTTTCGATCAACTGCTCGAGTTATGCCGGGTGCTCAATGTCTCCCTCGGCGTGACCCGCCCCGTTTACGATCTCGGCTGGACCGGCTTCGAGCGCATGGTCGGTCAGACCGGCAAGACCGTCGCGCCGCGCCTCTACGTCGCCCTCGGCATTTCCGGCTCGATGCATCATATCGGTGGGATCAAGGATTCGCGCCGGGTCATCAGCGTCAACATCGACCCCAAGGTGCCGATCTTCCCCAATTCGGATGAAGGCTTCGTCGCCGACCTCAACGCGGTGATGCCGCTGCTGCTCGATCGGGTCAAAACCGCCGCGGGAGGTGCCGCATGAAACGCTCTTTCGACGCCATTGTCGTCGGTGCCGGACCGGCCGGCTCGTCGGCCGCGCTCACCATGGCCAAGGCCGGCCTCGACGTCGCACTGCTCGAACGGGGCAGCTACCCCGGCGAAAAGAATATGTTCGGCGGCGTCCTTCATCGCTTGACCGCGCTGGAGGAGGATTTCCCGGAATTCTGGGACCAGGCGCCGCTGGAGCGTCACATCGTCAAGAAATCGCTGAGTTTTCTCACCGATGAAGCCTCCTTCAACGTCAACTTCGACACTCAGGCGTCCGATCGTACCCCCTACAACGGCTACACCGTCTTCCGTCCCCGCTTCGATCGCTGGTTGGCCGAACAGGCGTCGAAGGCCGGTGCCAGGCTGATCACCAGCTGCACGGTGGAAGACGTCCTCCGAGAGGGATCGCAGATCGTCGGCGTCAAGGTCATGCGCGACGGCGGCGAACTGAAGGCTCCGGTGGTCATTGCCGCCGACGGCGTCCTTTCTTTCACCGCGAAAAAAGCCGGCCTGCGCCTGCCCAGGTTCGACCCGGCGCAGATGGCGGTCGGCGTCAAGGCCCTGATCGACATGCCCAAAGAGGTGATCGACGACCGCTTCGGCCTCGTTCGCGACCAGGGGGCCTCCAACGAACTGGTCGGCTGCACCGAGGGGGTGCGCGGCGGCGGTTTTCTCTACACCAACTACGACTCGCTTTCCCTCGGGCTGGTCATGCACCTCGGCAGCCTGAGTTCGAGCGGCAAGACCCCCTACGATCTGCTCAACGGCTTCATGGAGCAGCCGCAGATGGCCAAGCTGCTCAAAGGCGGCAAACTGCTCGAATACTCGGCCCACCTGGTGCCCGAAGGGGGCTACGACATGGTGCCCGAAACCTGCGGGGACGGCATCATGGTGGCGGGCGACGCCGCGGCTCTATGCATCGTCACCGGCCTGAACCTCGAAGGCATCAATCTGGCGACCCATTCGGGGATGCTGGCGGGCCGGGCCGCGCTCGCGGCTCATGAGCGCAAGGATTTCTCGAAAAAGAGCCTGGCTTGCTACAAGCGCATGCTCGATGACAGCTACGTCATGAAGGATCTCAAGCTCTATCGCCGCACGCCGCAGATGCTGCACAACGACCGCATCTATACCTCCTACCCGGAAGTACTGTGCGGCATCATGGATGACATCTACCGCATCGACGGAACGCCCAAAGACACCATGACCCGCCTGCTGATGCGCACTGTCAAGGAAAAGGTCGGCCTGAAAAATATGCTCGCCGATGTTTATTCCGGATGGAGAGCCTTATGAAAATCAACGTCGATGAAATTTTCGACTTCACCAGTTTCCAGATCGATCGCGAACCGCATATCGTGCTCGACACCGCGGTCTGCGTCGGCTGCGACGAGCGCGGCTGCACCAATTCGTGCCCGGCGCGCTGCTACACCTGGTCCGAAGAGGATCAGAAAATGACCTTTGTCTACGATGGTTGCCTGGAGTGCGGCACCTGCTACGTTGTCTGCCGCAAGGACGCCTTCACCCGCTGGAGCTACCCCCGGGGCGGGTTCGGCGTGTCCTTCCGCATGACGTAACCAAGGAGAGTCGCAAGATGTCCATGAAAAATCTCGATATTCTGGTTCTGCTGCGCGAAAGCTGCGACCCTCGGCCCCCGGTGACCCTCATGAGCAAAGGGGCAGGTATCAGGGATCGCGGTTTGCGCCGGGTGACCAATCCCGCCGACCTCGAAGCGCTGGAGCGAGCGCTTTTGCTCAAAGACTCGTCCCAGGCCAGGGTGACCGTTTTGAGTGTCGGCCCCAAACGTCTCGACGACAGCCTGCGCCTGGGCCTCTCCATGGGCGCCGACCGCGCCATCCGGGTGTCAGGCTCGGCCTTCGAGGGGGGCGATGCCGTCGCCGCCGCCCACCTCCTGCAGCGGATCTTCTCGATCCTGCAGCCCGACCTGATTCTGACCGGCAACCGCCTCGCCGACCGCGGATTCGATCCCGCGCCGGCTCTTGCTGCGGCCCGCCAGGGGCTGGGCTGCGTCAGCGCCGGGGTTTCCCTCGACCTTTCCGCGGACAAGGTTGAGGTCCTGCGCAAGGGCGACCGGGGAGCGCGGCAGAGAATGACCGCCCAACTGCCCTGCGCGGTGATGTTCGAACTGGGATTCCAGGAGCTGCGTTATCCCCCGCTGGAGAAGGTCATGGACTCTCTTTCCCAGACGGTGGAAGTGTGGGGGCTGCCGGAACTCGGTCTGCCGGAATGGGAAGTCGGCGAACTCGGGTCGACGCTGGAAGGCGGTGAGATGGCTTTCCCCCGTCCCGATCCGCTACGGACCACCACTCCCGATCCGAACCTGCCGGCCTTTGAACGCATCCTGGCTCTGCTCTCCGGCGGCATCCAGCCCCGGGAAGGCAGAATGCACTTCCTCGAAGCCGAAGAGGTCGCCGACAGCCTGGTCCGGATTTTCCAACACGAAGGACTGCTGCCCGAGGCCCGATGATGACCTACCGTCTGCTCTCCAGCGTTCGAGTCGAAGAATCCGCGGCTGGCATTTTTCTCGTGTCCCAGCGCCCTTACCGGGTCTTGCGCGTCAATGAGAAGCTCGCCCGATTGGCCAGAACAGCGCTGGTCGAACCGGTCGCAGCCGATGGGGTGAGCGAAAAGAAGGTCTGGGAGGCACTGGTTGCCAAAGGATTGGCCGCGCGCGTCGACCAGACGCAAGCCGAGATGAGCGAGCAGCCCAGTGTCAGCGTGGTGATTCCCGTGCTCGATCGGGCCGAAGAGCTGGGCAAGTGCCTGGCGTCTCTCAACAGCCTGAACTATCCCGGCGACCTGGTGGAAATTATCGTGGTGGACGATGGCAGTCGCGACGCATCGCCGGCGGTGGCCGAGTCTTTCGGCGCCCGCGTGGTCCGCACCGGCGGTACGGGAAAGGGGCCTGCCGCCGCGAGAAATTGCGGCGTTGCGGTCGCGACCGGCGATATCCTGGCTTTTATCGACTCCGATTGCACCGCCTGCCCGGAATGGCTCAGCGAGCTTCTTCCCAGCTTTGCCGACCCGGTGGTGGCCGCCGTGGGCGGCTGGGTCGACGGCATGAACAGCAGCAGGGCGCTCGACCGCTACGAAGCCGTGATGTCGAGTCTCAATCTCGGGGGACGGGAGCGCTCGGGCAAAGAAGGCACCGACACCTTTTACCTGCCCAGTTGCAATCTTCTGGTGCGGCGCAAAGCGTTTCGGATTGTCGGCGGTTTTCGCGAAGAGATGCATGTGGGGGAGGATGTCGATCTCACCTGGCGCCTGCGCGACTGCGCCTATAAAATCGTCTATCTGCCGAAAGGGCGGGTCTTTCACGACCACCGCAGTCGCATCGTTCCTTTCATGAAGCGGCGCTTCGACTATGGAACCTCGGAGGGAATGTTGCAGACCCTGCACCCGGAGCGGTGCAAACGCATGATTCTGCCTCCCGGTCTCTGCGTTGCGCTTCTGCTGCTGATGATCGGCCTTGCCACCATGCAGTGGCCGGTTCTCGCCGCGTTTCCGACGGTGCTGGCCATGGACAGCCTCTGGGCCTGGACAAGGCTTCGCCGGCGCGGGCTCAAACAGAGTTTTTCGGCTGTTTTTCCGGCCCGAATCCGGGCCATGGGCAGCCTGAGCTATTATCTCGGCTATCATTTACTGCGTTATTATTTTTTACCGATCATCGTGCTGGGTATTTTTCTCCCTCAAGCGGGACTTGTCTTCCTGCTTCTCGGGGGATTCACCCTCGCCGTCGATTATGCAGTGCGCAAACCGCGGATTTCGCCGATGGTTTTTGGGCTGTTTTACCTTCTGGAACAACTGGCGTATGGATGCGGCGTTTTTGCCGGCTGCTGGCGTCAGAAAAACTTTTCCAGTTATCGTTTCGAGTTCTGACGCCTTATTTCCCTCCGAGCCTGTCGACCTAAAGAGGAAGGCCTCTAAGGTCCCCGGCCGATGGGTTTCGCTGGAAACGGCGGAGCCTCCCTTTCGGAAAGGAGATTGACCAACGTTGTTCACCTGCAAGAAAGTGAAAGGGAGACGAAAGCATGGACAAGATTTTTCGCGTCAACATGACCGATCTGACCACCGCCGTCGAGGACTGTCCCGCTGACTGGGCCGGTCACGGCGGGCGTGGTCTGACCTCCACCATCGTCGCCGCCGAGGTGCCCCCCACCTGCGATCCGCTCGGGCCCAACAACAAGCTGGTCTTCGCCCCGGGGCTGCTGACCGGCACCCCCGCGGCCAACAGCGGGCGTCTGTCCGCCGGCGCCAAGAGCCCGCTGACCGGCACCATCAAGGAGAGCAACGCCGGCGGCACCGCGGCGCAGATGCTCACCCGCATGGGGATCAAGGCGATCATCATCGAAGGCCAGCCGCAGAAGGATGCCTGGTACAGCCTCGCCGTCACCAAGGACGGCGTGACGATTCAGGAAGACAGCGCCCTGGTCGGCAAGGGCAACTTCGCCGTGGTCGAAGCGGTGCAGGCCAAGGCCGGCAAAAAGGTCGGCGTGCTCACCATCGGCCCCGCCGGCGAGATGCGCATGCGCGCGGCCAACATCTCGGTCATGGACCCCGACGGCAAGCTCAGAAGCCACGGCCGCGGGGGCCTGGGCGCGGTGATGGGGTCGAAGAAGATCAAGTACATCAAGGTCGACCCCGAGGGCGCCCCCAAGGTCACCATCGCCGACCCCGAGAAGTTCAAGAGCGCGGCGCGAACCTTTGCCAAGGCGCTGCTCGATCACCCGGTCTCCGGCGAGGGCCTTCCCACCTACGGCACCAACATCCTGATCAACGTGCTCAACGAAGCCGGGGGACTGCCCACCAAAAACTTCCGCTACGGCCAGTTCGAAGGCCATGACAAGATCTCCGGCGAGACCATGCACGACATCATCGCCGAGCGCGGCGGCAAGACCAAGCACGGCTGCCACGCCGGCTGCATCATCCAGTGCTCGCAGGAATACCTCGACAAGTCCGGCGTCTACGTCACCAGCGGCTTCGAGTACGAGACCATCTGGGGCTTCGGCGCCAACTGCTGCATCGACAATCTCGACCACATCGCCGAGGCCGACAGTCACATGGACGATATCGGCATCGACTCCATCGAGACCGCGGTCATCATGGGCGTGGCGATGGAAGCCGGCATCGTGCCCTGGGGCGACGGCCCGGGCGTCAACCGCCTGATCACCGAGGAGATCGGCAAGGGCACGCCGCTCGGACGCATTCTCGGCAACGGCGCGGCATCGGTCGGCTCCGCCTACGGCATCACCCGGGTGCCGGTGGTCAAGGGACAGGGCATTCCCGCCTACGACCCACGCTCGGTCAAAGGCATCGGCATCACCTACGCCACCAGCACCATGGGGGCCGACCACACCGCCGGTTACTCGGTGGCCACCAACATTCTCAAGGTCGGCGGCGACGTCGATCCGCTGAAAAAAGAGGGGCAGGTCGAGCTCTCGCGCAACCTGCAGATCGCCACGGCCGCGGTCGACTCCACCGGCCTGTGCCTGTTCGTCGCCTTCCCGGTGCTCGACATCCCCGAGGCGCTGGTCGCCATCGTCGATATGATCAACGCCCGCTTCGGGCTGAGCCTCACCGGCGACGACGTCACCGCGCTCGGCACCCATATTCTCAAACTCGAGCACGAGTTCAACAAGAAGGCCGGCTTCACCAACGCCCACGACCGCCTGCCCGAGTTCTTCAAGCTCGAGCCGGTGGCGCCGCACAACGCGATCTGGGACTTCAGCGACGAGGAAATCGACGCTTTCTGGGATTTCTGAGCGGACTCTCTTTAAGAGTTTGTCTCTCTCCGTGCCCGGTGCGGCCCCGCGACGGTCGCACCGGGACTTTTTCCCTTCGATCCGCCCGCCGGCGTTCCTTCAGCCGGCGGGTTTTTCTTTGGATGTGTCAGATTGATCGATGTGAGACACTCAGACGCCAAGAACACCAGGGGAGCCTGTCTCTGCTTTTCTTGGTGTTCTTGGCGCCTTGGTGGCAAAATTGGTTTTTGCCTGGATTGAAACGCACCGTTCCTGCATTCGGAGGTCACCTGATGAACGTGAACGTCAAATTATTCGCCACCTTTCGGACCGGCCGCTTCAAGGTCGAGCAAAGAGATTATGCGCCCGGCACCACCATCGGCCAGGTGGTGGCCGAGTTGGGCATCGAGGAGTCGGCCCTGGGCATGGTGATGCTCAACGGCCGCCACACGCCCCTGGAGCAACCGTTGCAGGAGGGCGATACCCTGTCGTTGTTTCCCCTGGTGGGAGGAGGGTGAGATGGAAGAATTTCTGCGCTCGGTTCGATCCAAGATCAACGATGACCTGGTCTCCTGGGAGGTCGAAAACTCGGCGGCCAAAGCTGTGGGGCTGAGCCCGGCCCAGGCCCAGCTCTGCCTGCTGGAAGCGGAACTCTGGCCGGCCCGCTATCAGCGCAACCGCAGGATGCTGAGCACGAAAAACCAGTTGCAGCTTTGCTGCAGTACGGTAGCGGTCATCGGTTGCGGCGGGCTCGGGGGCTACATCATCGAAGAATTGGCTCGCCTTGGCATCGGTTGTATCGTGGCCGTTGATCCCGATGTTTTCGAAGAGCACAACCTCAACCGGCAGCTTCTCTCTGCTCCCGATTTGCTGGGAAAGTCCAAGGCGCAGGTTGCCGTCGAGCGGGTGCGTTTCATCAATCCGGCGGTCACGGTCAGGGTTGAGGAGCGGGCTTATGGTCCCGAGTGCGGGCGCGAGATACTCAACAAGGTGATGGTCGCGGTCGATGCCCTCGACAATCTGGCCGTGCGCCGGCAACTGGGGGACGATTGCCGAGACTTGGGCATTCCCTGGGTCCATGGCGCGATTGCCGGCTGGTTCGGCCAGATCGCGACGCTCTATCCGGGAGACAGGCTGCCCGAGCGCATCGGCGAGGCGTGTTCCGCCCACCGCGGGGTCGAGACGCAACTCGGCAATCCGTCCTTCACCCCGGCGGTGGTGGCGAGCCTGCAGGTCGCCGAAGTGGCGAAGATCCTGATCGGTGTCGGCGAGACCTTGCGGCACCGGTTGCTCACCATCGACCTGCGGGACATGGAGTTCGTGGAAATTCCCTACTGACCGCGGCAGGAATAAAGATGACAGGCGTTCAGCTTTCCTTTCCCGCCTGGTGAATGCCCAGTAAAAAGCGGTGCGGGCCCGGAACGCCGGTCGGAACCAGGGCAACCTGATCGCCCGGCCTGATCAGGCGATCGAGGTTGTAAACCACGTGGTTGACGAAAACGCCTTCGATTTTTTCCAGGGGCAATTGCAGTTCGATCGCAATATCCCGAGCCGTGCGCCCGGCGGCGGGAACTTCAACATCGGCGGAGGAGGGGAGATTTCGCTGCCGCCGCAGCGTATGCAGAAGACCGAACATACGAATCGTCACTTTTTCTTTCGAAGACATAACGCTATCCCTTGTGAATAAAATAGATGAATGAACAACAAGTGCCCGTTCCTGGCCCTTGCTGTCGCCCCGTTGGGTGGAGCTTGTAATTTTACCTTGAACGGCTAAAATGTGTTGCAATTTCCATGTCGATCGGGAGAAATTCCGTGGCCGGTTTATTTCTGCGTTGGATCATATTGACGGTTGCGATTCTGACCGCCGCCTATCTCATCGAAGGGATTCGCGTCCAGGGTTTCGTCTCGGCTTTTTTCGCGGCGGCGATCCTGGGGGTTCTCAATGCGTTTTTCCGTCCGATCCTTTTCATTCTGACTCTGCCCATCAATGTCCTCACCCTGGGGCTGTTCACCTTCGTCATCAACGCCCTGATGCTGATGATGGCATCGGGAGTCATCGGCGGTTTCGTGGTCGACGGCTTCGGTACCGCCTTGCTGGGCTCCCTGATCATCAGCCTGGTGAGCTGGGGGTTGAGCACTTTCATCAATGATCAGGGAAGGGTCGAAACTCTGCATGTCGAAATGCATAAGAAACGCGACGGAACCTGGGAATAAAAGCCGGGAGATTTTCCCGGACCGGCCGTGTTTCCATCGATCAGCTCGTGGTGGCCGGGGTTGACCGCGACCGCCCCCCTTCGGTAATATCCTCTCGCCCTCAGCAGGCACATCCACCCCGATTTTTTCAACAACCATCCATCGCCCGCGACCCTGCTTGTGGCGCCGGCGGCACACGAGGTCCATACGATGAAGTCCTTTATCCGGAAAACCGGTTTTCTTTTTACGCTTCTCGCCCTGCTGGCCCTGGTGGCTGGCGCTTTCGTCTATTTTCGCGATACCGACGGGCCGCAACTGGCCTTCCAGCCACAGGGAGACCTGGTTTCGGGTCGCCCGCTGACTCTGGAGGTCAGGGACAGCTCAGGGCTGAAAAATCTCTCGATTACCGTGACTCAGGGCGAGACCTCGAAGATTCTCCTGAGCAAAAGCTTCGATCCGGGCATCATGACCAACAGCGAAGTCTTTTCGCTTCAGGAATCGGGCCTTAAGGACGGGCCCGTCCAGATTCGGGTGACAGCCGCCGATCAGGCGATCTACCATTTCGGCGCCGGCAACACCACCGATCAGGTCTTCACCTTCACCTATGACGGCACCCCGCCGCGCATCAACGTTTTGAGCACCGCTCACAATATCAATCAGGGCGGCAGCGGGCTGATCGTCTACACCATCTCGGAAGAGGTCGAAAAAAACGGGGTCCAGGTCAATGACCTGTTTTTCCCGGGCTACCGCCTGCCCTCCGGCGACCATGCCTGCCTGTTCGCGTTTCCCCATGATCTGCCCCTGGCCGATTTCGCTCCGAAGCTGATTGCGGTGGACCGGGCCGGCAACGAAGGCAAGGGCGGTTTCTACTACCACGCCAACGCCCGCAAATTTCGCCAGGATCGCATCAATATTTCCGATAACTTTCTGACCGCCAAGATGCCCCAATTCGAACGGCTCTATCCCGCGGCATCCACCCCCCTCGACATTTTTCTGGCCGTCAACAACGATCTGCGGGTCAAAAACCGTCAGGAACTGCGGCGGATCGGACTCGATACCGCCGGTGAACCTCTGTGGCAGGGGGATTTTCAGCGCATGAGCGGGGCCGCCAACATGGCCCAGTTCGGAGACCGGCGCAGCTATTATTACCAGGGCAATAAAATCGACGAACAGACTCATCTCGGTGTCGATCTGGCTTCGGTGAAGCAGGCACCGGTCGTCGCCTCTAACGATGGTCGGGTGGTGTTTGCCGATTTTTTCGGAATTTACGGAAATTGCGTGATTCTCGATCACGGACTGGGGCTGCAGACGATTTATTCGCACCTCTCGCGCATCGATGTCAAGACCGGCGAGGACGTGAAAAAAGGCGTTCAGATCGGACGCAGCGGGGCGACGGGCATGGCGGGGGGAGACCATCTGCATTTCGGCGTGATGGTGACCGGAATTCCGGTCAGTCCCCTGGAATGGTGGGATGGAAGCTGGATCCGCAACAATATCGCGAACAAACTGCAGACGATCAAATAGCCGACTTCGCACCAGAAAAAACCGCACCAGAAAAAGGCCGTCGCAGTCATCCGCTGACGGCCTTTTTATATCACCCGAACCGGGGCAAATCCGCTCCCCTCTGAACTCAGATTGGTGACTTGCCCCTGGTAGAGCCGCACGGCGACGCCGAGCACTTTTTGCCGGTAGGCAAAGAGGCGAAAATCGGTTTTCAGGGGTCTGTCCCGGCCCGGAACCGGGGTCTGGGTCGGAGGGACGAACTCCTGCGCCAGAGTCTCCGCCGGAGGGAGGTCGTCGAAGCGGTTGCGCGAAATTTTGGCGCCGAGATACACGCCACGGCTGCCGAAGCGCGAAACCGGCTTGAAAACCAGTCGTTTCCGATTGCGCCATGCCTCCTCCGGCGCGAGGTCGGCGAGCAGGGCGCTTTGCGGGATCTGCTCCCGCAGCGCGCGAAGGATATTCGCGTCCGGTTGCAACTCTTGCATCCTTACCGGGTCCGACCACAGGATCATGCGGCGTTTGTCCCCGAGCAGGGCATAGGTGAAAGGGTTGGGTGTCAGGCAGACCTTCCGGGCCAGATAGGCTTCGCGGATACCGGCCATGGCCGGCCCCTCCAGGTAAAAATCGCAGTGCCGGTTGTAGATCAGGTCAACCGCAAGGCCACGATGAAAGACGCCTTTTTCGCCGGCATCGAGCTCGGCGGGGTCCGCGATCACGGCTTCGATGCCTGTGTGCGCGAACAGGCGCACGAACCCGAGCATCTCCGGATGGAGAAACTGCTCTGCGGGCTTTTCATCGACGATCGCAATGCGGGCGGGCCGCGTGATTTTCCCGCGGGAGAAGCGATTCATCTCCCCACAGAAAGAGGCGACGAGATTGTCCTGCAGGCGCTGGGGCAGCGACAAATCGCCGGCTCGGGTCTCGGGCAGATGGGAAAGGTACGCCAGCAACCCGCCGCCGGCATTGGTGTTGACTTCGATCAGGCGCGGGCCCGAGGCGCTCAGATGATAATCGTAACCCATCATGACCGAGTCATGGCCGGGATCGAAGCGGGTGATGGGAGGAGACTGGCTCAGAACCGCCTCCCGGTAGGCCGCAAGGCGGCTCAGGCGATAGAGGGCCCTGACGCCGTGGATCATCTGGCGCAGGTCGCGGCGCTTGAGCTCGACGGGATGACGCTGAAGGGTCGTGGAAAAAAATGGCATGGGCAGAAATCCGGAGTGTAGGAAAAGGAGGCATCATGCCAGATGCGCTTGGCAAACTCAATGTTTCTTCGCCCCTCAGGAGGGCAGGGGGAGACTGAGGGAAACCGTGGTTCCCCGGCCGGGAACGCTGTCGATCAGCAGCTGCCCGCCATGGCCCTGCAGAATTCGCGTGCACAGCGAGAGGCTCAGGCTCGTGGTCTTGCCGTTGCCGGCGGCGAATGGTTCGGCGATGCTCTGCACCACCGACGATTCGAGACCTTCCCCAGTATCGCGCACGATGATTCGAAGCGAATCGTCGTGCCGGACGGTCGAAACGACGAGCGAACCGCCGTCGGTCATCGCCTCGATGGCATTGACCAGAATGCTACGCAGGCAGAAGCTCATCTGTTTGAAATCCATCTGTACCTGGGGCAGGTTGGAGCCCAGATCCAACCTGCCGGCAATCCGATGGCGCTCCAGTTCTTCGTGCAGTCCGCTGTACACGGTGGTAACCAGTTGATTGGTATCCCAGCTGTCGCAGGTCGGATGCAGGGCTTCGGAGTAGTTGAGGGCCTCCCGCAGAACCTCTTCCAGCTTGCGGGTTTCGCGCACGATCGATTCGATATAGCGGCGGCGCTCGTCGTCTGGCGCCATGTTCTTGCTCAGAGAGCGGGCGAAACCGCCGATGATCATCAAGGGGTTGCGGATGGAATGGGCGAAGTGGGAGACGATCTTGCCCACCAGCGCCATCTTTTCCATGCGCACCATCAGATCCTGCTGTTCTTCGAGACGGCGATTGGCCTCCCGGGTTTTGCCCAGTTCTTCCTGCAGCTGCTCATGCAGGGCCGCTCGTTCGATGGCAAAGGAGACGGGCAGGGCAAAGGTTTCGAGGGAGGCCAGATCGAGCTTAGAGATGGGGCGGCGATTGATGACGTTATCCGCCAGCAGCAGGCCCACCCGCCGGTTGCGACTCCGCAGGGGCACAAGGACGATTTCGTCGACCTCCAGAGCCGCGACCTGGTGGCGGTCGACATCCGGCTCTTCCCATAGATTTTTGATGTGACGGGTCTTGCGGCCGTTGAGGGTCTGGATGAAAAGATGGTCCTTGCGGGCCAGGGGTAGAGAGAGCATCTCCAGCAGATCACGGAAATTTTCTTTCTCCTTGGCCATTTTCTGCTCGAAAAACCGGCTGGCCATCTCCTGCAGGCTGTAGTGGTTTTCTTCGATCTCGCGCCAGATACGCTCGGCATCCTCGCGGCGGCGCGGTCCGACGGCCACGTATCCGGCGAGCGTCTGGCGATCCTGGTCGACCAGCAGGAGGATGGCGCGATTCAGACCAAAGCCCTGGCCGGCGGTAATCGCGGTCAGGGCCAGAGAGATGATCTCGTCGAGATCGAGGGATGACTGGATGGTGGAGCTGACTTCGTGCAGAAACTGGAACTCGCGATTGCGGGCGTCGAGTTCGCCTTGCAGGGACTGGTTGAGAACCTTTTGACGTTTAAGCTCCTCCACCGCCGTGGACAGCAACTGATGATGATCGCCGTCCCGTTCCCGGAAATCGCTTAAGTCCCGAAAAAAATCCGGGCAGTCGAGGCAGCGCTGGAGCAGGCGCTTTTTGCGATTGAGCAGCAACTCTTCTTCGCCTTCCCGCAGTTGGGGGCATTGGGCAAGGGAGGTTAATTCGGCGTTCCAGCAACAGTTGGGGGACAAGGTGCGCGACCTCCTCGACGGATAGGGTCAGATTTGATTTCCAAATATAACCCATATCGTCTTATTTTAACAGGCAACCCCGGGTAAAAAAAGCCGGCAGAAACCTGCCGGCTTGATAGGGGCGAGAGTCGATCTAGAAAATCTTTATTCCCAGCAGCTTTTTTGCCAGTTGCATCAGGGGCGGTTTGTAGGTCGCCGGTTCGAATTCCCGGTGCAGCGCCTGACGCTCCTCGAAAGTGATTTCCGCTTCCGGGTGGTGCTTACGGCTGTCGCTGAGTTTTTTCGCAAGGTCGGAAAACTGAACGGAGTCGCCGGTTTTAGCGACGGGCGACGGGGATTGGTTCTGGAGAGGAGGAGCATCGGACGCCCCGGAGGCAGGCGCCCCGGTTTGCTGGCTGGTGGTTTTTTGCAGCCAAGTGAGCAGAGTCGATGCGATTTTCATGGCGGTTTCCCGTAGCGGTGTCGCTGCGCCCAAGAGATTAGAGCGATTTTACGATCAGATGTTAATCTCAAGGTTAAGGAAAAATCAATAAAAAAAAGATTAAAAGAGAAAACAGTTTATGATTAATGGGATCAATATTGCCGTCTTGCCACAAAGAGAGGTGGAAACGCCTCCCTTTTCACGTATATTGGGAATAAATTCATTGCCGGGAAGGATCATCATGCTCGACAGCAAGATTACTCACCTCCAGGATTACCGTCCGCCCGCCTATTTCGTCGATACGGTCGATCTGCGTTTCGAACTCGACCCCGAGCGCACCCGCGTTTTCAGCCGCCTCGAAATGCGCAGAAATCCCGCCGCCGAGGAGCAGAAGCCGCCCCTGGTGCTTGACGGTCGCCATCTCGAACTGGTCTCTCTCAAGGTCGACGGCCGCGCGCTCGGGCCGGATGACTATCGGCTGGGCGAGGAAAAACTGACCATCGCCGAAGTGCCCGACCAGTTTTTTCTCGACGTCGAAACCCTCGTCGCGCCGGCGCAGAACACCGCCCTTGAGGGGCTCTATCTCTCCAGCGGAAACTTCTGCACCCAATGCGAGCCGGAAGGATTTCGCCGCATCACCTATTTTCCCGATCGCCCCGATGTCATGGCGGTCTACCGCACCACCATCGTCGCCGACCGGGAACGCTTCCCGGTGCTGCTGGCCAACGGCAACCGCGTGGCTCACGGAGAGCTCGAGGGGGGGCGGCACTTTGCCGAGTGGGAAGACCCGTTTCGCAAACCCTCGTATCTCTTCGCCCTGGTCGCCGGCAAGCTGGCCAGACTCGAAGATCGCTTCACCACCCGCTCCGGACGTGAAATCACCCTGCAGATCTATGTCGAGAGCCACAACCTCGACCAATGCGGCCATGCCATGCAGTCGTTGAAACGCGCCATGCGCTGGGACGAAGAGCGCTTCGGGCTCGAGTGCGATCTCGATCAGTATATGATCGTTGCGGTCGATGACTTCAATATGGGCGCCATGGAGAACAAGGGCCTCAATATCTTCAATTCAAAGTACGTCCTGGCCAAGCCCGAAACCGCCACCGACAGCGATTTTCAGAACATCGAGGGAGTCATCGGCCACGAATATTTCCATAACTGGACGGGGAATCGCGTGACCTGTCGCGACTGGTTCCAACTCAGCCTGAAAGAGGGGCTCACGGTCTTTCGCGACCAGGAATTCTCGGCCGACATGACCGCCCGCCCGATCAAGCGCATCGCCGACGCCCGCCTGCTGCGCACCCTGCAGTTTGCCGAAGACGCCGGCCCCATGGCCCATCCGGTGCGGCCCGAGGCCTACGCCGAAATCAACAACTTCTACACCATGACGGTCTACAACAAGGGGGCGGAGGTCATCCGCATGATGCACACCCTGTTGGGCGAATGCGGCTTTCGCCAGGGGATGGACCTCTATTTCGAACGACACGACGGGCAGGCGGTGACCACCGACGATTTTGTCGCGGCGATGGAAGATGCCACCGGCATCGACCTGTCCCGGTTCCGCCTCTGGTACAGCCAGGCCGGCACTCCCGAGGTCCAGGTCGAACGACGTTTCGATCCGCGGCAGGAAAAGTATTTCCTGACCCTGACCCAGACCTGCCCGCCCACGCCGGAGCAGGAAGGGAAACAACCCTTTCACATTCCGGTGACGGTGGGGTTGCTCAATTCCAGGGGGCGCTCCCTGCACCTGGAGCTGGCCGGCGAGAGCAAGCCTCAGCCGGTGCGCAGCCGGGTGCTGCAGCTCACCGAACGATCCCAGACCTTTGAGTTCAAGGGGATCAAGGAAGAACCCGTTCCCTCGCTCCTGCGCGGTTTTTCCGCACCGGTCAAACTGAGCTGTGACTATCGCGAGGAGGAGTTGGCTTTTCTCGCGGGGCATGACGAAGATGAGTTCAACCGCTGGGATGCCGGCCAGCAGCTCGCCGGCAGAATCCTGCTGCGATTGGCGGCCGACAGCCAGCAGGGCCGGGCGTTGTCCGCAAGCGAGCGCCTGACCGCAGCCCTGCGCAGCACGCTGCAGGATACCCGTCTCGACCGGGCCTTCAAGGCCCAGGCGCTCCTGCTCCCCGGCGAAAGCTACCTGGGCGAGCAGATGGCGGTCATCGATCCCGATGCGGTTCACCATGCCCGCGAATTCCTGCGCAAAAGCCTGGCGCAGGATCTGCGCTCCGAATTGCTGGCGGCCTGGCAGGATAACGCCGATGCCGGCCCTTACCGGGTCGATCCTTCCGCCGTGGGGCGCCGCAGCCTGAAAAATGTCTGTCTCGGCTACCTGGCGGCCCTCGAGGAGGACATCTTCATCGAATTGTCCGTCAACCAGGTGCGGCTGGCCCACAACATGACCGACGTCCTGGCGGCGCTCTCCTGCCTGGTCAACCTCGACCGACCCGAGCGCGACCAGCAGTTGGCGGCATTTTACGACAAGTGGCAGCAAGACCCTTTGGTCATCGACAAATGGTTGACCCTGCAGGCCACCTCCAGCCGGGCGGACACCCTCGACCGGGTCAAGGCATTGCTCGGCCACCCGGCCTTCAATCTGCGCAACCCCAATCGGGTGCGGGCATTGATCGGGGCCTTCTGCAACGGAAACCCCGTTAATTTTCATCGGGTTTCAGGGGCTGGTTACGAGTTCCTGGGCGACCATGTGCTCGAAATCGACCTGTTCAACCCGCAGCTCGCCGCACGCCTGGTGGGCGCCCTCAGTCACTGGCTGCGCTACGGCGAGCAGCGCCGCGCCCTGATGGGGGAGCAGCTCGAACGAATTGCCGCCAAGCCCGGTCTGTCCCGTGACGTCTCCGAGGTCGTGAGGAAAAGCCTGGGAGGAAAGGACCTCACGTGAAAGACGTCTTGATCATCGGCTGTGGTTATGTGGGAGAAAGGGTCGCGGCCTTATGGCAGGAGCAGGGCGCCTGCGTCTCGGCCCTGGCCCGTTCGCACCAGCGCGCGGCAGAACTCGAGCAACGGAATATCGCGCCGGTGGCGGGCGATCTGGACGCCCCCGGGTCACTGACCGGTCTGCCCCTGGAAGACCGCCTGGTCTATTACTTTGCGCCGCCGCCCGACCAGGGAACGGGCGATTCGCGCATGGAAAGGTTCTGCCGGGTGGCCCTGGCCCGGCAGCAACCCTGGAAGATCATCTACATCAGCACCAGCGGAGTGTACGGTGATTGCGCCGGTGCGCGGGTGAACGAAGACGCCCCCTTGGCTCCCCGAACCGACCGGGCGAAGCGCCGGGTCGCGGCGGAAGAAACCCTGCGGCGCTGGGCGCGGGAAAAGAGTGAGACGGTGGTCGTGCTCAGGGTTCCGGGCATCTACGGACCGGGCCGCCTGCCGATCGCGCGGCTGGAGAAGAACATGCCGGTTCTGGACAAGGCACAGGCCCCTCCTTCCAACCGAATCCACGTTCTCGACCTGGCCCGCATCTGCGTCGCGGCGGGAGAGCGCGGCGAAGCCGGCGAGGTTTTCAATGTCAGCGACGACAGCGGCGGTTCCATGACCGATTATTTCAACGCCGTCGCCGATGCCTGCGGCCTGCCGCGCCCCCCCCAGATCAGCATGGACGAAGCACGCCGGGTCCTGAGCCCGACGCTCTTGTCCTACCTCGACGAGTCGCGCCGCCTGGACACCGCCCGCCTGCGCGAGAAGCTTGGCATCCACCTTGTTTATCCCGATCTTGAGAGCGGCCTGCGAGCATCCATCGACGAGGGCATGAGCAAAGGAGAACGATGATGCAAATCGAAATTCTGGGCGATGGCTGCAGCAAATGCAGAGAGTTTCTCGATCATGTGCGCCAAGCCTTGGCCGAGACCGGCATCGAGGCCGAGGTCCAATCGGTCAACGAGCCCGAGCGCCTCGCCGAACTGGGCCTTCTCACTCTTCCCGGCATGGCGATCGACGGGGATCTCAAGGTGGCGGGAAAGATTCTCAGCGTGGAAGAAATCCGCAATCTCCTTCGTTCATGATCGGGGAGGAGGTTTTTTTCGTCATTCACCTGTCGGCGGAAGAATTCCTGCGCTATTATCAGGGAACCGCCGGCTTTATCCAGGTGCAGGCGGAAGACGGGCGACGCATCCGCCTGCCGGCGGGCAATCTGCGGCGCTTCGTCACCGCTACGGGTATCCGCGGCCGGTTCCGGTTGCGCTTCGATGCCCAGCGCAAGATTATCGGTCTCGACCGAATCGGGTGAAAATTGTCCCGGATTTCTCCTCCTGCCTCAACGACCGCTCTCCCGCGGCTCCACCAGCACGATCCTCAAATCCATGACATTGGTCCGAGTCGGCCCGGTCACGAACAGGTCGCCCAGCGCTTCGAAAAAGGGGAAGGCATCGTTGTCGTCGAGGGCCCTGCGGGGATCAAGCCCCTGCCTGCGGGCTCGCGCGAGGGTGGTGCCGGCGGCGAAAGCCCCCGCCGCCTCGGTGGGGCCATCGGTGCCGTCGGTGCCCGCCGACAGAAGCGTCACGCCGGGCAACTCTGCGATCTCGATGGCGGCGGCCAGGGCGAATTCCTGATTGCGGCCACCTTTGCCCGACCCCCTCACCGTCACGGTCGTCTCGCCTCCGGAGAGCAGGCACAGCGGCGCGGGGCGGGGGTTGCCGCTGGCGAGCACCTCGCGGGCGATGGCGGCATGAACCGCGGCCACATGGCGGGTTTCCCCGGTCATGGTAGCGCTGAGAATCAGCGGCTCAAACCCCAGGGCCTGCGCCTCGACCGCCGCCGCGCTCAGGGCGCGGAAATTGTTGCCGACCAGAAGGTTGCGCACCCGGTCGAAAAGCGGATCGCCCGGTTTGGGGGTATCGGGAATCTCTCCCGCCAACCCCCGCTCGAGATGTCGCCGCACCCGGGGGGGGAGTTTTTCCCGCAGGGCATAACGGCCGAGCACCTCCCAGGCCGTTTGGAAGGTCGATTCATCGGCCGCGGTGGGGCCCGAGGCGATGACGTCGAGCCGGTCGCCCACCACATCGGAGAGGATCAGGCTGACCACCTGGGCCGGGGCCGCCAAACGGGCGAGAGAGCCGCCCTTGAGGCGGGAGAGATGTTTGCGCACGGCGTTGATCTCTTCGATGGCGGCGCCGGATCTGAGCAGCAGGTCGGTGACCGCGGTCTTGTCGCCCAGAGTCAATCCTGGCGCCGGCGCCGGCAGCAGGGCGGAGCCTCCTCCGGAGATGAGAAAGATCACCAGATCTTCGGCAGCGAGGCCGGAGAGCAGTTCCGCCAGTTGGTCGGCCCCCCGCACGCCGCTGTCGTCGGGAATCGGGTGTCCCGCCTCCACCAGGTCAATGCGCTTGAGTGGTTCGCCATGACCGTATTTGACGACCACCACTCCTCCGGCGATCTTGTCGCCCAGCAGTTCTTCCACCGCCGCGGCCATGGGCGCCGCCGCCTTGCCGGCGCCCAGCACCAGAATCTTTCCCGCCGCCAGAGAATGCTTCCAGGTTCCGAAACGAAGTTCGTTGCCGACTCGCTGCAAATGACTCAGGACGGCCCTTCCGGGGGCGACCGCCTCCAGGCCTGCCCGAAAGATGCTCTCGGCCTTTTGCCGCATGCGGTCGTTGCGCAAAATCATGGACCACCTCGAAAGACCGTCGTCGGCCAGAAAAGTATAATGGTGTTTTGCAAGAATGCGAATCCTGATTCGCCGGATTGCCCAAAACAGAAAACATCCGATTTTCAGGCGATTAAAATGCTTTTCTCATTTCAGTCTACAACCAGGGAGGATAGCCGGGTCTTCCAAGCTTTGCACAAATGCGAAAAAAGCCGGTGAGAAATTTTTTCACAAATATTCAACCGCACGAAATTCCTGGATAAATAAGATTCAAAACAACATTATACAAATTGGTACAGGGTTTGCGAATGGTGTTGATCAAAGCATAGCGGACCAGGGCGGATAATCCATGTCGCCTGAACGGGACCGAGAGCAAAGGAGAGGGGTTTGTGCATGCAGGCAAAAATTAACGGCGTCCGGATCGGCTACGACGATTTCGGCAAAGGACCGGCGGTTCTCTTCATTCATGGTTACCCGCTCAACCGCAAAATGTGGCGCAGGCAGGTTGAGCCGCTGGTGGCCGACGGTTTTCGGGTGATCCTGACCGATTTGCGCGGCTTTGGCGAGAGCCAGGTCGATGGCGCCGTCGCCGACCTCGCCACCTACGGCGACGATCTGGTGGGATTGCTGAACTATCTCGGCATCGGGCGCGCCGCGGTTTGCGGCATCTCCATGGGCGGTTATGTCCTGTTCGATCTGCTCGAGCGCTATGCCCACCGGGTGGCCGGCGCCTGTTTCGTCGTAACCCGTCCGGTCGGCGATGACGTGCAGGAACGGATGAAGCGGGCGGAAATGCAAGCGGCCCTGGCCGGAGGGCGCAGCGAAGTGGTCCGCGATGCGTTTTTGCAGGTGCTGATGTCGCCGGGCCGCAGAAAAACGCGCTCGCCCGTCATGCGCGAAGTGTGCGAATGGGTGCGAAGCGCCGATCCCCGCAGTCTGGCCGCCGGTCTGGAAGCCATCAGCCGCCGCAAGGACTACACCGCGTTGTTGAAAAACATTTCCCTGCCGACCCTGGTCGTCGGCGCCGAACTCGACCAGGCGATTCATCCTCGCCATTCGGAACTTTTGGCCCGTCATCTGCCCAATTGTTTTCGGACCGTGAGCCTCAAGGGCGGCCATCTGGTCAACCTGGAAAAATTTCAGGCCTTCAATCGGCATCTTCTCGATTTTTTGCGGGTTCTGGGCCCGGTGCGCAAGACCGATGCGAAGCTGATCGATCAGGTCGCTTGATTCAAGCGGTTTTTTCGGCAACAGACGGCTGAAAATGATCGCCATTTAGACTCGCGGCGACGACGAAGCCGACGATAAACAGGGGAAGTTTCGCTTTTTGCCCGGATTTCATCAGCAGCGCGACGACCATGACCACCGGCGCTATCCACATGGCCCGAGCGAGCTTTACCGTCGTTCCCACGGCGAGAGCCTCGGAGCCGAAGCTGGAGGCCGCGCCAACCACGCTGCTGGTGTCGTGGATGGCCAGTCCCGCCCAGAGGCCGAATTGGTGCTGGCTGAGATCGAGGATATGGCCGGCCAACGGGAAGAGTACGAGCGCCGCGGAATTGAGGGTGAAGACGGTGGCGAGGGCCACCGCCGTTTCGTCATCCTCCGATGCGATGACCGGCGCCATGGCGGCAATCGCGCTGCCGCCGCAGATCGCGGTACCGAAGGCGATCAGGGCCGAGGTTCTGGTGCCCAAATGGAAACAGCGTCCGAGCAACGCTCCCGCTGCCAGGGTCAGAGCGATGCCGATCACCGTGTAAACGACCGAGCCTTTACCCACCTGCCAGACTTCACCGGCGCTCAGCCCGAAGCCGAGTCCCACGACCGAGACCTGCAGCAGTATCCTGCTGAAGGTCGCGGACTGGGTTGGCCAGGGGTTTTCCAGCAGCAGACCGAAAAGAATTCCGGCCACCAGGGCTTCGGCGGTGGTGACTGCCGGCAGCGCGCACGCTGTCAGCAGCAGCAGAAAAAAGACCTTTCGGGCTCGATGAGCGGCCATGAGAGTTTCCTTCCGGGATCGCGTTAACTGTTGTCACCCTAACAAGATCCGTTTATAAATAAAAATAGATAAAATTTGGAAAAAAGATCAGAAAAATTGATTAACCGGTGAGCTGTGGCCCTAACCTTGAGAAAGCTGGAAATTTTTGTGAAAGTGGCTGAATCCGAGCATGTCACCCGGGCAGGGGAGTCACTGCTGCTCAGTCAGGCTGCGGTCAGCATGGCCGTTGCCGAACTGGAGGAGCTTGCAGGAAGCCCCCTTTTTAAGCGTCAGGGACGCAAACTTCTCCTCAATGACCGGGGTCGCCTGCTGCTGCCGGAGGCGCGCGAGATCCTGCAGCGGGCACACAACATAGAAAATCTGCTTCGAGAAGCGTCTGACGAACTGGTGGGAATTCTGCACATCGGGGCGAGCACCACCATCGGCAACTACCTGTTGCCCTCGTTGATCGCCGAGTTCTCCCGCCTCTATCCGCGAGCACAGGCTCATTTACTGGTCGGAAACACGGGGCAGATTGAAAAAGGTGTGGATCATGGAGAGCTCGATCTTGGGCTGATCGAGGGCCCTTGCCATGCTCAGGCGCTGACCTCACTCCCCTGGCGGGACGACGAACTGGTGGTGATTGCCGGTACGCAGCACCCATGGGCGAAAAAGGGGAGGGTTACCGTCAGAATGCTGGCCGAAGCGGATTGGATCATGCGCGAGAAGGGCTCTGGTACGAGGGAGGTCTTCGAGGCGGCGATGGCCGGCCGGGTTGACGGCTTCAGCACCCGCCTGGAGCTGGGTCACACCGAGGCGATCAAAAAGGCGGTCGAGGCTGGAATGGGCGTCAGTTGCCTGTCGCGCCTCGCCGTGCAACGGGAACTGGACCAGGGTTGGCTGGTTGCCGTCGCGACGCCTCTGGAATTGAAACGGCCGCTGACGATCCTGGAAAAAAGGGATGGTTACAGAAGCAGGCTGATGACGGTCTTTCTTGACCAGTTAACGGCCAACTCGATGTGCCGCGATCGATCACAGGGCATAAGCTAGAGGTTGGAAGGCACTCAAATTCCCCTGCCTGTTCAATGGAGCGAGAGACAAGGAAAGCCTCCCTGGCGGGTGTGACAGCTTCCTCATGGCGACCTATCTCTTCTTTGAAGCGATTCGGAAGTAAGTGTCTGTGTCGGACAAAAATGAACCTGGTTGTAGACCTGGAGCCTTCGGATTATTGGGCGAGTCCGACGATGGGGGCAAAGCAGGCATTCGTCAAACCTTGCCCCCGGAGACTATTTTTCAAGCGGGCATCAGCATTCCCTCGAGCCCCTTGATGACAACATCAAGGGGCTCGGTTGGAGTTGTAACCTTGATATGAGTTGCCTCGGCAAGTCGTTCTCGAAGCCCAGGCAGCAAGGCGCCGCCACCGGTGAGCACGATACCGCTTTCGATGATTTCGCATCCCAGGGCAGGCGGCACTTTCCGTAGAAGATTGATGGCGGTGTTACTGATCTCGATAATCAATGGTTCGATTATGGATTGAAGCGCCGCTGGACGAACCGTCAGGGTTTCCGGTGAAATAACGCCACGGTTCCCAGCCCTGACCAGGATGTCGGTATCGGCCCGTCGAACGTTGCCTGTCCCCACCGTGGCAACTATCCACTCCACCTCGGCCGTTGTAAGGCAAAGACCCCAGCATTCATGAAAGCGGCCCCGGATCCTTTCCCGCAGGTTGGCGCAACCAACCCTGGAGGCGTGCGATTCCAAAATTTCGCCCGCCCGGATTATGGCGCAATCGGTTACGCCCTCGCCCACATCCACAATCATTTGGACGTAAGGGGAGAGGATGTCGAGTCCGGCACCAAGGGCGGCCGCTAAGGGCTCGGAGACAATGGTGATGCGGGCGGCCCCTGCTTTGAGCAATGCCGCGGTGAGCGCCTCGCGTTCTTCGCCGGTTGCATCGGTGGGGGTACCGACGAGGACGCGGGGCCTGAGAAGTCCCAAACGCTTAGCTCTGGCCAGCAACGGCCGGAGCAGGTTCGTCACCGCTTGCGGATCAGCGATCACTCCACTACGAAGGGGAGGATTGGAGGTCAGCGCCGTGGGGATGGACACACCGGCGAATCTTTCCGTAGCCACGCGGACAAACGCTGTGCCCAGATCAATGGCCACTTCGCTGCGCCATGGGTTTCGAACGGGATAATTTGCCATGAGAAAATGACTCCGCTTCACTTAAACGACTGCCGAACTTTGGAGAATCCGGAGATTTCGGGTGGCACCACCGGGACCAACGACAATTGGATAAGGCGAGGATTTCCCATCTACAGGTGATAATCGCCGGCGGCCTCTGGCTGGTAAATGACCTCTTCGATTCGGATGGTTTTCGCGCCAGCGCGAACCTTCCATTCGATGACGTCACCGACAGCGTAGCCGAGGATCGCCGTCCCGATGGGGGAGGTGACCGACAGTCGCCCTTCGGACAGATTCGCACTGCCGGGTAGCACCAGGGTCGCGATCATCTCCCGGTCAGCATCAAGGTCGCGGAATCTGACCCGGGAGTTGAGGGTAACAATGTCGGGCGGCATTTCCCGGGGTTCGACGATCTGGCATTTATCCAGTTCATCTTCCAGTACGGCCAGGTCGTCCCGGTCGCGCGGGCCGGTTTTTTCCATCCCCTCGAGAAGCTCTTCCAGTCGTTCGTAATCGGATTCGGTGATGTAAATCGTTCTTTCGTTCATGAATGTTCTCCTGTTTATGGAATAAATGTCGCCCCCACAGCGTGGACACGACGGGCCTAGCGGCGCGAAGAAACGTCAGGGGTGATCCGCTGGGGTTGGACGCGCCTGCCGGATTGTTCGAATTTGGCGATCTGTCCTGATTTTATCTTTCCGGCCTGTTGGCGGAAATAACTGAAAATATCCCTTTTTCCGCGCAAGGGATGCGCATGCATTGTCTCATTGAAGAAACGGACATCCTCGATGGTGTAGAAAGCGTTGGGGTTGAACTGCTTGATGAGGTTGATAACCTTTTCAAGATTACGCCTTTTGGCGATGGTAAAAATAACCTTGACCGGTCCGGTCTCCCCATAGGCATCGACACTGGTGACGCCGAAACCCTCCTTCCAGAGAGCGTTGGTCAGCTCTGACACCTCCTGGCGGGTGATGGTGCGGATGATGAGGTTGCCCACGGCAAGACGTTCCTCAAGCAGGAGTCCCACATAATTGCCCGCGCCGAAACCAAGAGCGAAAGCGAAGTATGTGGTCCAGCTATTCAGGTGCTGCATGACCTGAGAGATGGCCAGAACCCAGATCAGCGACTCGACAAAACCCAACGGGGCAGCCAAATATTTCAAACCGCGGGAAACGAAGGTGATGCGCAGAGTACCGATGCTGACATCGAAGATGCGGGCGATGAAAACCAGAAACGGGACGACCACCATGGACAAAAAGCCAGGTTCAGTGACAGACGATGCGAGCATGCTGTTCTCCTAGGCGAAACAATTAATTGTTTCTCTGTTTCAGGACTGCAGACGGTCCTCTTCGGTACAATCCGTCTTCCGCCGGAGCGGTATCCCAGAAAGGTCGACTCGCTTCACGAACAGCCTCTGCCCGGCTGATTCCGATGTCTTTCAATAATTCATCACTCAAGCTGCCTAGCAACGCTCGCCGGGTCGCGACCTCTCTCCAAAATAGAATTTTGGTTACGATCTTGCCCACGAGTCTGAACAGCATCATCTCTCTTGCTCCATTTTTGTTCGGCTTCATCTTGATCGTCTCCTCACCGAACGGAATAATTCAATGCGGGAGTCGTTACAGATGATAGTCCCCAGTCGCTTCAGGTTGATAGAGAACCTCTTCTATCCGGATGGTTTTCCTGCCGGAATAAACCTTCCATGCAACGACATCACCCTCAGCGTACCCGAGGATCGCAGCCCCCATGGGGGTGGTGACCGAAATCCGCCCCGTTGATTGATCTGCGTTGCTGGGAAAGACCAGTGTCACGATTTTTTCTTGACTGGTGTCGAGATCGAGATATTTGACTCGCGAGTTGAGGGTGACAACATTACCTGGCATCTCATCGGGAGCAACGACCCTGCATGTCTCCAACTCATTCTCAAGACAACTTAAGTCATCCCGCCTGTTTTGAGGGACACTGTTCATAATATCTAATAACAATTCCAGACGTTTGTAGTCGTAATCCGTGATGTAAACTGTTCTTTCCATCATGATTTATTAAGCGTAAGGAGTTGATTTTCATTGAAAACTTTTGATTCTTCGGATTTTAAAATTCGGAGTTCTCTATTTTTTTCCATATCGACAACCCAGCCGGCATCAAATAGTTCACCTGCTGAATTAAACCTGGTCTTTAATTTCGTCTCTTTGTCGTAAATAATTATTTCTCCGTTGAGCAAATCAGCTTTTTTTATATAAGCAAAATAATTTTTCATGTTTTTCATGTAAAGAATGTCTCCACATGGAAATGGATCAACACCATCTAGATATCTTCTTGTTATCAATCGGAAAGAATCTGGCCAACTTCTCATTCATCTTCTCCGTATAGTTACAACTTCTATGTAAATATATTTGCAGACAAAATTTTAAATGATTTTATCAAAAAAAGCTGAATGTCTCGACGGAAGAGGGCTGTCGATATAACGCATATTGTTTATTTCCTCAAGATAATAAAAAGCATAGATTTCTTTGCTGTGCATATCTATCCCATAGAGATTGCGTAGGACGTTTCTCGTTTCCTCCCAGGAAAGTTCAGAGGCTCCACAAAAAATGATATCGTCAACAATTTGTTGACTTTTTACTTTTTCAAGCATGATTTTGTACGTTTTTTTAGCTAAATCTATATGTTTTTCATACGAATTTAGATCTTTTTCGTAAATAAGTTTACGGTGCAGCAATGACGATTGCTCGGCGAACTTCAGGCACTCATTTCTTGACATTGAGTCATCGCTGAAAAAAGATCCAAAGCAAACGATCAAATTATTTATGTGGCCCGATATTTTGATGAAATTTTCCATGCTCTTTACCTTGCTGTATTTATTTGATGCTGATATCAGCCAAATCACGATCTGCAATAACACACCACTGGTGTTAAATCGCAGCACCTGTCTGCATTGCCTTGGCTCCAAATCTATCGTTAAGCCCTGGCAACGTAAATACAATTATGTTACACATATAATGCCAATAAAAAATAGGCAGTCAATTCGAGTGATTCTTGGAGGTCGAAAATGGATAGGGTCAAAAAAGATTCTCTGGACCCAGGTGAAGAGCAGAGTTTTTTAGTTCTCAGGTGCTGCCGCTACGACTGGAGCAGCGAAGGGAGGTGGATATGACCGACAACCGGCTCGAAAGTCAACTGCGGGAGCGCGTCAAGGAGCTCGATTGTCTCTACAGCCTGACTAAGTTGGTCGAGCAGAGCGAGAATTCGATCGACAAAATTTTGCAAGGTGTAGCGGACCTGCTCCCTGGCTCCTGGCAGTATCCGGAATTGGCTTGTGCTAGGATCCTTTACAAAGAGCGAAGCTATCAGTCGTGCAATTTCAAATCGACCCAATGGACGCAAGAAGCCCCTGTTATAATCTCCGGTCGGCAAGAAGGACTGGTGGAAATCCACTATCTTAAGAAAATGCCGCAGCTCGATGAAGGACCATTTCTAAAGGAAGAGCGCCAGTTAATCGATGCCGTCAGTGATCATATCGCCAAAGCCGTTGAACGGATTAAATCCCAACGTCAGTTGCAAGTGGAGCGGCAGGCTCTGCAGGATGCTAACGCGGCTCTTCACGATTCTCTGGCGCAAAGTCAGAGAGAGAAGAAGATGATCGGCGTGTCTATTCAGGCCAAGATCGAGAAAGTTATCACGCCGATTTTTTATGCATTAGAGGCTGAGATGGATAGCAGGCAGTTGAAATACTTAGACCTGCTCAAAAAAAATTTTGCGGATATTATTTCGCCTTTTATCGATGGGAACCAAGAGGTACTTACTAAGCTCAGTCCGGTTGAACTTTTGATCTGCAATATGATCAAACACGGCCTGTCCTCCAAAGAAATCGCCAACATCCGGGGCATTTCACCCGCTACGGTGAATCGCCACCGGGAAAGTATCCGGAATAAACTTGGCCTGACGAATCGCAAGATAAATCTGGTTTCTTATCTCAACGCAAGGGTGGAGGAGTGAAATTTTCCTGTAAGACTTTGTCTGGCAGGCACGAAATTGTTTACCCCCACAGCTTGTCCCCTTTCTGACCAAGTTCAGCGCAGGTGGGATAGGTTGAAATGCAGGCTGAGGGACTCTTGAAAGGCTTGAACCTCTTCAAAGGCAATCCGCATCCGTCCTATTTCCATGCGGTTGAGTTCGTTAAGACGAACGTAGTTGTTCGGCTCTAGACCAGCCCGGATTTCCGCCACCTGGGAACGCAGGCGGTGGTAGACCAAAAAATCGAACATCGCCTCCAGGTTCTCACCCTTCCGCTGGTCGAGAACACCTTTGTCGACCAGTGTCTTCAGGCGCTCGCGGGTGCCGACCTGCCAGATTCCAGCTCTCAGAGCCAGAACCTTCACCCCTTCGGTGATAGCAAAGATGCCGGCTTTCTTGATGTCGAGGGCGCCGCGGTGTTCGCCCTTTTTTTCCACCTTGATCCTGCCAAAAAATCCGAGTGGTACTTTGAAGTTCAGTACATTGGTAAGCGTCAACCCAGCCCATCT